>VTLG01016539.1_pt1 | contig 25886 bp, 39 predicted proteins | sample 4694571 | NCBI WGS metagenome assembly VTLG01 (sample SAMN12604809, study PRJNA352737) | marine metagenome | biome: ENVO:00000447; feature: ENVO:00000209|ENVO:00000569|ENVO:01000036; material: ENVO:00002151; isolation source: viral sequences binned using virsorter ...
TTGAGTAGATAACATTTACTAATACTAGTGATAAGTTTATACTATGTAGTAATAGTCAACTTATCATAGCCATCGCATGTCTTAATTCCCTTGCATGTTCCAGTTCATCATTGGCAATCTCCATAATTTTTTTATCTTCTGGATGCCATGCACTATACTTTACATAAGTTTCATAGGCATGTTTTTCTATCTTCATGTTGATGTCATAAGCGTTATGAGGATCAATAAGATAGTAGCCAACCATGACCCAAAAATAAAATAAAACAAGATGCTTGGCAAAGAACCGATCAATCCAGTAAGTGTTCCCTCCTCTTCTTTCCATCTCTTCCAAATGCTCTGTTTCATTGAGTGCCTGATAGAAGTGTTCTTTCATCAAGTATATATGATCTTCACCTCGAAGTCCAAGACTTTCACGAAAATGTAACACACTGATAAATGCAAAGTAAGGTGCTCTTGCAATGACCTCTAGAACCCAGAATCTTTGAAAATTTCTGCCTCTATAAAGGAAGTCAAGGATGTATATTGTGGTATCTAATACCCATGTGTTGAATTGTTTCATACTAATAAGGGATGTGACCATGCTAATGGTATTAAGAACCAGCCTGTTCCGATTATTATTCCAAATGTAACACAGGCTGATGTGATAGGAAGGTCTTTCATTTGACCTCCTTAATTGAATCCAAAGAAAAAGGATGTACCTGTAGATACGGTACATCCTCTCTTGCGTTCTTTACTGCTTCAAAAGCGTCTTCGGCGTATTCGCCTATTTCGTGATACTCATTTAGTTGGTCGTGCCAACCAAGTGTGTAGTGGGACATGATAGTTTCAACTCCAGTACGCTATTATTTATAATAACACACTAGGTATAAATACGCACTTATGTCAGGGTCTCCGAACCTCCAATGTTAAGATTTTGTGATGATAATTCATACATCTTTTGATGTATTGAAGTCTCTGTTGGCACTGAAGGCACTGCATATATTGATTCATCAAACCAATTATCTTCATCAGGTATCCTAGCACCTAATAATCCATCAGGCATCTCTGAATATAAATCATACCCATATACAAATTCTTCTGGTTCTACTCTCTTTACTATCCTCGGTAACTGAAGTAATCCCTTAAAAGGGTTGCCTATCTTTCTTATTATATCCATAAACCCTATAAAGATTTAAAAATATTTAGTTTACTATCTTATATTATAGACAGTTTTTGTTGATTTGACAACTAAGATATTGAGTATGCTGCTGCTGATCCCAAGACACTAGCGTCTGCTGCGAATATTGCTTCGGTTGATTTCTTCTCTACAAACTCAACAGTATTTCCTGGCATGGTAAAGGTTCCGATTGTTGTTGATCCTCCAACTTCATCGATAACAGTAATCAATCTTGCAGTTCCACCATTGTTGCAAAGACGAACCACTGTAGCACTTCCGAATGTAGAGGCGTTTGCAGCGTTTACGCCGCATGCTGCTTGAGCTCCTTTTATGTTAGTAATCATGGTTCTTTAATATCCTCTCTTATATTTAGCGGACTGATCTTCTGGGTTGATAGTAATAGTGTTTGTACCACTCATAGGTTTGATCTCTCCATGTGGATGCATACCACGGCCATCTTTCTTTTTACTTGGTATCTTTTCGGTTTCCCAAATAAATTCTTCACGCCATGAGACAAATTCTTCATTAGAAAAATCCTGTAAATCTTTTAGTATGTCTGAAGGAGGTTCTATCTTTGATGCGTCTTTTATTCTAGCATCAGCTTTTCTTTGTTGTTTTGCTTGGAATTTTAAATTTTTTGCTATTCTTTTTTGGTTTCTTCTTTTAGCAGATTGAACTACTTCATCTCCTTTCTTTATAATGGGTCTATCTATGCCAGGAACGTTAGGTGCAGATTTTGATATCAGCTGTGAAGCTCTTAAAACATCTTTCTTTCCTTGTTTTTCTCTGTCATCTCTTATTCTAGCTGCAGTATCTCTACCTCTAGCATCCGTAGCAGAACCAGTAGTGACTTTACCACCAGAAGAAACATTCTTTGATGCTGGAACTTTTTCCTTGGATTCTTCTTCTTTAGATTTTGACCTCACAACTCCCCTAGTACGAAGAGCCATGGACTTCAATCTATCGCCAACAGTTTCTTTCCTCTGATCTCCTAGTTTTCTAACTTCTTTACCTGTTTTTGGATCCTTTCCTATTACTGTATTTTTATCAAATGTTTTAGTATTCAACGCACCTTTGACAGCTCCTTGAAAAGCAGCGCCACCTCCCATCAAAGGACTACCAAATCCAGTGCCAGGATCAGTGGATGAAACACGTTTTTGATTTGCATATCCATCCTTAACTCCTTGAGCAACGTTCTTTATTCCAGAACCTATAGTTCTGGCTGTCGGACTAGTTAATGTTTTTATAGGATTTCTTATCGCATCATTTCTGTTTTTAATATTTCTAAACCTATTAAGACTCTGTGCTCTATCTCTAACTTCTTTTTTTGTAAAGAATTGCCCTTTCATAGGGGCTCCTGATGCGGTTGTTTTTTTAAACCTCCTCATATCTTGAGGAAGAGTACCCGAAGTTTTAGGTGTTGGAATATCTCTTGGTGCAGTAGGAGATACTTTTTTAGCAGTATCTTTTATGGAAGATGCAGTTGAAGTTGCTGTTTTACTAACATTTTTAGGAATATTACGAACATTCTGAGCCATTTTTTTACCAGCATCTGCTAGGTTTGTACGAGTTTGTTGTAGTACATTACCTATTTTTGTGCCTGCTTTTCTTAACTGCCCAACAAATTCGTCGAGTTCCTCTACCTCCTCATTAATTTCATAAGGAGAAGCGTCATATTGAAATTTTTCAAAGGACTTCATTTACATTCCCTGTTTTCTCATGAACTCTTTAAACGCTGGTGAGTTAATTCCTCTCTTTGGATCTCTCATTCTAGCAGCTCTAGATCTCTTATGATATGGTTTATCAGACTCGTCTGGATCTTTATACTTCTCAGGTTCATAAGCAACTTGTCTGTTCTCAAACATTTGCCAGTGTGCCTCTAAAATGGCTGGTGAATGTTTCTTAAATTGTTCTTCAGAAATACCTTCCTCTACCTTCTCCTCTGGTTTTGAGAATATAACTGGGCTCTTGACGTTGAAACTTTCTTTGGGTACACAGTTAGGAACCATCTTACCGCCTTTCTTCTTCATTCCTACTTGTTTGTGACTATCCCAACATGGATCTTTATCCTCAGCAACTTCAGTCTCCTCTTTCTTCATTGCTTTAGCGATAGCCTTACGACGCTTCATAAGGTATGAGTCAGTATCATCTACCTTACCATCGTTGTCTACATCAGAATCTTCTTTGCCAACAGGGTCTAATTTCTTTTTCTCCACTAGTGGATCTGGAGTTACCACATCAATTATCTCATGTGTTAAATTACCTTCAGCGTCATGAAGTTCGACGGATGCATTAACCATTTGCTTCTCCTGTTGTTTTTCTTTTTGTTTGTCTCTTATGTTTTGTATAGTGTCTTTGATATCAGAGGCAGTATCCACATAATCCATAGCTTTATTAAATTTCTGTTTGAAATTTAATTGACCAGAACCAGATGGTTTAGTAGAAACTACTTTATTAGCAGCAGTATTCGTTACCCCTTTAGGTGCAGTATTGGTTACTGCTTTAGGTGCAGCGTTACTACCAGTTTTTAACGCAGTACCCTTTGCCTTACTAAAACCAAGTTTTGAAACTCCACTTTTAGCGGCAGTACCTAACTTTGTTGCACCAGCACCTATTTTTGCTGCACCAGTTTTAGCTGCCAATGCAGCACCTTTAGCGGCCGCTGCACCTTTGGCCGCTAATGCGGCACCGCCTGCCTTTGCGGCTGCGGCTGCAGTACCAGCTGCTGCAGCACCCTTTGCTGCAAGTGCAGCACCACCCGCTTTTGCGGCAACGGTTGCTGCAGTTATTGCTGCAGGGATACTGACAATACCAAAGTCTTCATCTACTTTCACTTCCTTTTTGTAAATGGAAGTGTATGCATCAGTAAGATTATGATGATCTTTTGATTGCATAAAAAACAAAAAGAGTTTTATCTAAGGTTATTTATCCCTTTCCAACTTTGTAGGGTATCTTAGTATCATTGTACTTTACCCCTGGCCCACTGGGAGGATCATTAGGATTATTTACCTTCTTGCCATCGTAATAAGAACCAGTCGTAATTGGTTTAATGATGGGGTCATTATTCCACTTCTTATCTCCTTGGCCTGGTGTCATTCTCTGCATATATTGTCTATACTCATCAGTCCCCACATCATATGCTTCTGATAAATCTCTCAACCACGCCTTGAACATGGTATGTTCTGGAGTCTGAACTATAACATAGTTCGCACACCTCCTTGTAATTCTACCTCTAACTCCAGTATTCACGTTCTCTACTAGAGATCCTACCTTAAATATTTCTTCGTTTAAATATGCCACTCTCAATCCAAATGGATCTAGTTTAGGTGCATGTTGCCATGTATTCTCCTTTGCCAACTCAGTTTTTTTCACACCCATAGATTTCTGTAAGATATTGTATAGGTTTTTCTTATCCATATTACCTATATTGGGAATACCTTTTGCAAATGCTTTAAAGTCATCTTTTGCAGCTGCATCTCTCATCTTAGAGGCAGACATGCCCTCTATACCTTCCGCATCTGCATCCCTAGTACCAGCAGATATGACTTTTATTTCTTCAAAATCATATAAATCACCATTATATTTCTGTGCCAAACTCTGAAACTCAGAGAGTCTGTCTTGGCCTACCATTATTGTTACTCCCTTATATCCTATGTTCTGACATGCTACCAAAACATCAAATATTGTTTTTGCATTAGGGTCATCCTTGATGTTATCTGCATAATCAGGGAACATTTTTTGCATATATTCTATCTTTGTTCCAGGCTGTAGAGGGTTTTTTCTCGCATCTACACTACGACTTGGATATATTCTAAGGTCTGACTTAGATCTTTCTGCTTCCGAACCAGCAGCCTTCATTAATTTTTCGTGTCCAGTTGTGGGTGGATTAAATCTACCAAATGTTATGACTACGTTATCTGATGTGGGTTGCCCCATAATCTCAGCAGTTTGTTGTTGTGCATCTCCTGGCTCTGGAGACTTCCCTTTACCCTCTTCCTCTGGTTGTGCTTGAGGTTGGGCTGCAGCTGGTGTTGCCTGTACAGGTTTTTTCTTTAAAGATTTAGGATCTGGTGTTGCCACCTTAGTTGACTTTGGATCTTCTGGTGCAGCTGCACCTCTACCACCTGTAAACTGCAACTTACCATTTACAGTTTTAGCAACAAAATTTCCTTTCGCATCGTACCATCCGCCATGACCATCACCCTTCAAGCCTTTCATCTTTGCTTCGGTTGATGCAGCAGTCTTTACAGCTTCTATTATGAATTGACCAAACGACTTCACAGAATTGTATACACGATTATAACTTTATTTATCAATATGTTGTTGTTGAATCTTTTCTTTGCTTTAATAGTTTCTTAAAGTTCGTAGTTATCTCGGCAAAAAACTGTGGTTCGTTTTTTATATTACCTTTATATCTTATTTCCAAATAAGCTATGTCAATGTTATTGAGGAATATTTCATACTGTAATTTTGCAGCAGTTGCTCCTGATTCAAAAGCATGTTTAGTTCCTCTTCTTTTTCTCAAATCATAGTTAGCACTTGGATCACTAGTCATTTCGGTGATAGCATTAGTACTATTTTCTTCTGGTATCACACTAGGGGCATTTACCACCAAGCCACGATCCTCTTTATAATCACCGATACCAGTTATCAGTGTAAATGCAAACTCTTCTTGATGTCTTTCCCTGTCTTTTATTAATCTAATCAAATCTAATTTAAAAATTATGTTCAAAAGAGATATGCATAGTTTTGGCATTACTTTAGGGTTCGTTAGTAGTGCGTCCATCTGTTGAAAATAATTATTAAAAACTTTGTTATCGGGAGGCCATGCACCTCTTAAAGCCTTTGTCATATTTTCTTGAGTTAATTTAAAGGCCTCTGCTAGAACAGTTTTACTTGTATTTTGATTAGTAGAAATTTTTGTTTTTAATTTACTTAGATATGCAGCTTTGTTTTTTTGTTTTGCAGCTTTGACCTTTTCATTTCTTTCTTGTATTTGTTTACTCTTCATAGCCGCCGCTACTCTATTACTCACTTTGGGAACTTCTTTTTCACCATCACTAATTGACAATCTCCTCATACTAAATTCTTCTGTCTTAGGATCATTTTCATTTAACCCTGCGGCTATAACATTGTAAAAGAATTGAGCTCTTGCTTTGTATAATTTACCTTCTTCTTCCTGTAAACCTTGTATTGGTAGTCTCTTATTATTTTCACTAAGTAAAAAAGTTACTAATCCATTATCACCAACTACAGTTTTGTTAATGATTGTTGGGTCAGCTTCTCTAGGGCTTATACCCTTTTTCTTTAATGAAATACCAACATATATTCTGTTTTTAGCACCTTTCCTTTTAACTTCGACAATGAGATCTGATGAGTTGTAATCTTGCTTTCCAAAAAATGCATGATTATTAATCCTAAAATACTTTGATAATATTGTTGGCCATTGAGCACCTGTTCCCCACACCTTAGTAACAGTAGAATCATTCCTAAGACTAGTCAAGAATCCATTTGCAGCAGATATTGCTCTGGCATAGGTAGCATAATCACCAGCAAATCCGTTAAGCATCTTTTGTTTAGTTGTTCCAGTAAAATCAACTTGGTTCGCATATGTCTTTAAAAGTTTTATTGAATTTTTTGCCTTTGAAACAGATTGATAATCACTAATAGGAACTGTTCTTGGTTGTGAACCAACCTGTCCATACTGTAAAATTAAAGCAGCTGTCATCAATTCATGGGGATCTTTAACCTCTGAACCGCCACCACTACTACCAAACTCTTCCGTTTTAGTAAGTCTTCTTACACCCACAGGATTGTTTTCTTCATCCACAAGGGGTGTATTTCTACCAACCATCAATGAAATTATTTTATCTAACGTACCAGATTTAAAAGCATTAGCTGTTGATGTATCTTTAAATCTTAAAATTTTTGGTTCTCCCGCTTCCATCACAAAAGGAGATGCGTTCTCAATTTTATCAATCAACATTAAATATCTTTCCTTTCCCACCATAGGGCCACGAACGAAAACTTTTATTAATTCTTTTGCAGATAAGGCAGCCATCGGTTTTTAGGTATTTATGTGTAAATATGAGTCTTTAAAAACTCAGCTGTTGTAGGATATTCTAACACTTTTTGATTAAGATTGTTATCCTCCTGTAATATTTTATCTTTCAACTCTCTATAATAATTTCTGTCACCCATTTTATCTATAAAAGCGGGAGAATGTGGACTATACCCATTACCAGCTAATATAAATGATAACCCACCATTGGCTTTTTGATTTGAAAAATCTCTGTCACCTGTAACCATCTCTATTGATCTTCCACAACTATATTGATTCCAAGGATAATCTATATTTGTGACGTATTTCCAGTATTCTGTATCAGATTTATGTGAAGAGGCATAATGCATGTCTATAAATGTTTTTGAATTATCCAATTCAGTGGCACAGGCATGATTAAACACCTGTCTATCGAAAGAATTAGGAGATAAGTGAGTGGATAATGACTCTAATAATCTAAACACGTTAGTCACTATAGATGCCAAACCTGTGGCTTCCAATGGTTCAATAAATCCAAAAGAAAGGCCCACAGATGCTACGTTTTTTACCCATGCCTTCTCATATCTACCTGTTCTAAACTCTACACCTTTAGTTGGTTCTATGCCATACCTATCAATAAATTCTTTTTCTACTCTCTCTGGTGTGGTAAATTTCAAACTATGTACATATCCCACCGACATTCCATCCCAAAGTGGTATTTCATAACACCAACCGTTATCCATAGTTACGTTGTTAGTATAACTGGTGAGTTGTTTATTTTTATCAGTGTAAGGTATCTTTGCAGCGATGGCTCTATGGTTTATAAGGGTATCTGCATAAGATTTGTATGGAACTCCCATGACTTTACCCAATAATTCAGAATGAAACCCAGTGCAATCTACAAATAAGTCTGCCTCATGTGTTCCATTCTCACATTTTAAAGATACTATATTACCATCGTCATTTTTATTTGCACGAATATACTTATCATCAATAAATTCTACACCATTTTCTACACATACATCATAAAATACTTTCGCTAACTTTTCTGTATCAAAATGATACGCTGTGAGTTCATTGAAATCCCAACCATCTTTTGTAAATCTATTTAATTCGGCAAATCTAGAGTGATATCTATGAAACCTAGAAAACTGATTGTATTTTATCTCTGGAAATAAATGAGTGAGTATGAAAAAATCTGATACATCATCTCCTGTCAAATCCCCAAAGGGATAGAAGAAATCTGCATCAGACCACCCTTCAAATTTTATATTAGTTTTGTAGGTTGCATTACATTTAGGCATCCAATCCTTATCGGATAACCTAAGAAACTGAAACACATCGTTGATTGCTAATTGAGTTGATTCTCCTACTCCAATTCTACCAATAGTAGAAGAATATACACATTTTATCTTTATATTCTTAAAATACTCTGAGAGAATGGCGGCTGTTACAAATCCAGATGTGCCACCTCCTAGTATACAAATACTAGAGATCACCCTCTTGTCTATTTTCGGAATAGAATACGTCAAAACTACCGCCTGGATACCTCTTTTCTAGTTTTTTAACATTGGTTGCAACAACATCTTCCATTGATACATCAAGTGCCATACATGCCTGAGTGACATACCACATCAAATCCCCAAGTTCAGTTACAAGGTGATGTTTATTTGCATCATTCCAAGGTTTACCTTGAAAAATCATCTTCTTTACAATTTCAAGAAACTCTCCACCTTCTGCATTGATACCTACACCAGCAGTAAGAAGTCTTTCTATATTAGCACCCTCTCTATCTAGTTCAACCATGCGGTCAGCCAAATTAACAAAGTCTTTTGAAGCGTCAGAGGTTACGGCATCTACGAATGTTTCGTACCTTTTAAAATCAATAGTCATCAGAATTTAATTGCAGCAAATTTGCTTTTAATTTTTTTAGTTTCTTGTTCATTATTATACTCTGTATCTTGTCCACTGTCAATAATATCATTTTGAGCACTCTGTTCTACATCATATAGTTTCATCTTTGCACGGTCAATACCAATCACAAATCTCTTATTAATGGTTGGATCATTATATCTATTCTTCAACTGCTTGACCATGATCTGATTTACCTCCTCAAGCTCCTCCGTACTAATGAGAGCGAACATAAGATCAGCAGTGGCAGGGAGACCAAAGGATTCTGACGTATCAGTAAGGTCAACATCACTACTACTAAAACCAGAACGAGTCGTCTGAGTGGCGGAGACGATAGGTACATTAGTCTCAACTGCAAGACCCCTGAGCTCTTCAGCAATCGCCTTAATATAGGAATACGAGTTAACATTTGATCCAGCTCTGTAACGTGATGAAGCACATATGTTTAGATAGTCAACAAATATGATGTCTGGTTTGAATGATTTCTTTAATGAAAGTTCATTCAACAAACCTTTGAAATGTCCTGAGTGTGCAGCAGCAGTAGGATATTCTTTGATGATAAGATTACCTTGTGTCTTTTCTGACAATTTAGTAACCTTAGTCTCAAACATCTGACGAGGTATGTCTGTCAACTGTTGAACAGGAATATTTAGAAGATTAGCATCAATTCTTTCTGCAATCTTTTCCTCAGCCATTTCAAGCGTGATGTATAATACGTTCTTACCTTGGAGTAAAACACTACTTGCGACATGACACATAAACAAAGATTTACCAACACCAGTGCCAGCGAGAGCAATATTAAGTGTTTTGTTTGGAAGGCCGCCCTTCGTAATCTTATTGAAAAAATCGAGGTCGAATTGAATTCGGTCTTCTTTTCTGTGATAGAAATCAAATCTTTCACTATAGTCTTCTAGGTAATCGTGTCCAACATGGTTATCAAATCCTACTGCGAGTGCATCAGATAAGATGGCAGGGATGGCATCAACACCTTTCTTGATGTCATGTCCATCTGCAATAGAGATACTCTCTACGAGTGCAAGATAGATTGCTCTTTCTTTACACCACTTCTCTGTAGTATCTATAAGCCAATCTTCTGATGTAGGAGTTGGTTCAATATCATTTAGATAAGTTACTATTTCTTTATAAGTGTCATCATTTATATCTTTTCTCTTTTCACATTCAATACTTAGTATTTCTTTCGTAGGGCATTTATCGTATGCAACTATGAATTTAGCACACTCATCAAAAATTATTTTTTCATGCGTCTTATCAAAATAATCTGGTTTCAAAAAAGGCAATACCTTTCTAGTATAGTCCTCATTCGTAACTAGATTCTGAATTATAGTATTTTCAATAGTATCCATTAATTATAATGAAGGTATGTACTCATAATGTATTTTGAACTTCCCGATTTTACTGGCATACCTTTATGTGGATATTGCCATGTAGGAGGGAATACTAATACTTTACCAGTTTCTGGCTTAATTGTCAATTTGTTGTAAGGAAAAGTAGTTTCTCCTCCTTTGAAATCATCATTAAGATAAATCAGAAAGGCAAGATATCTCTTTGCACTTTGATGATCTTGAACATCTGTATGAAGATCAAACTGATCGTCTGTGTCAGGTTCATACTTCTTTATTCTTAATTCTTCAAAGTATATTTTATCAGGAAACCACTCAGCATATGCTGGTAAATTTTTCTTATATTCTTTAACTATTTCTAAGACTTTATAGCAAAGAAGTTGCGTAAATTTTTGATATCCTTTTTCTGCCAATTCATTCAGATTAACCTGTGTGAACTGAGGAGTGAGAAAATTATCTATTCTTTCTTTGTTATTAGAAGAATCGAATATCTCTATAAGAGTTTTACACGCCGACTCAGTTAACATTGGATATGTTCTGATGAACTTATCCATAACTATAGTTTTCTCTGGCGATCTCCTCCAACCTCGCCATAACCTCGTCGGTAAAATACTCGTCAGGGTTTGCAAGAATTTGTTTTCCGTAGACTTTTTTGCCGTTGACTTCATATCTGCCTGCGACATTTTTCCAGAGTCCGCCAAGTTCTCCTAGTTCAAGTAGTCCATAGTATCTATCTAAACCACGTTCATCGTAGTATAGTCTGATCTTAACTTCTTTGTTCTCTTTACTTAGACGCGACTTTGCTGTCTTAGCTTTGATAATATTTCCAACGACTTCCGTTCCTTCCTTTTCTTTAGCTTTGCTAAGATAAATGATCGTACTTGCTGCATACTTGAGACCGCTGCCTCCGCCCATCTCTTTGGTGGGAACGTATGATCCGATGACATCATAGGTGTGATTGGTAACTATAAGTGGAATATTTGCTTGACCAAGTTTAAGAGTCAACATTCTAAATGCACCTTTAACAAGTTGTGATTTGGTCATGTCACGAACTTGTTTATCATTCAAGGCATCTGTAATTTCTTTCTCTGTGGAAAGCATACCTAGAGAATCTAGAACAAACATACAAGGTTTACGTTTGTCTTCATCTGTCTTGAGGTATATATCTACAGCCTTCAATGCTTTTGATCTAAACTCTTCGATTGTTACCACATTGACAACAACGAGCCTTTCGAGATCAATTCCTCTAGACTCAAGGAGTCCCCTGTTGACAGCAGCCTCGGTGTCAAAATAAAGGCAGTAACCGTCAGGGTGATTATCCAAAAAGTTTTTGACAACAGCCAACGAAAAGAAAGTCTTTCCAGTAGAGCTTTCACCAGCAATAGCGGTAATCTTGTTCCTAGATACACCACCAAATATAGACCCTGATACAAGGCCGTTAAAAATGTACGAACCTGTGTCAATAAATGTTTCAGTTGATTCTGCCTCGGAGGCAAGTTGGGTGTACTCATCTCCAATCTCTTTTACTATTTCTTTTAAAAAATCCATAATGATTTAGTCTTGTTTACATTCTACCACATTCCACAATAAATTACCAGCGATTGATATTCTTGGTTCTTCTGTGTTGTAGAATGGATATACTTGATGGTGTAGTGTTGATGGGAACAACATCATAAGTCCCTCCCTTTCGGGGTTCATGTGTATAGGATACTCTACAGTATGTCCTAATATATTTGTGTATGTGAATTGAAAATCAGATGCAGCCTTAGAATGAAATGGCAAATTATGTTGTTCCTCATGGTGTGTAGGAATTTTCATCCATATTACAAATGAAGTTATGCCATCATGCATATGTTCTGGATTGAACTCAGTTTGATATTGATAGTTGACCCACCAATTTAATTTTAAAGATGGCTTTAGTTTGTCTGCAATAGATTCATCTATTTCTACAGGAGGTTCATAGTTTCTGGAATCTTCTTTTATGATTTTATTTGTAAGTGGCCCTACAATTTTATCTCTGAACCAATTATTGACATCTTTTAGTCCTAAACTACCAGATATATTTCCAGCAAGTCTATGACTATAATCATTACTATTGTCTACATTATCCTTTTCGGCCTGTTTAATACAAGACCAGAGATAATCCATGACTTCATCAGATAATTTTGTTTGGTATAAAGGAATATTTGGAAAATGCCATGGTTCCCATAATACTTCTTTTGCCTTAGGCATCTTTATTCGGATAAAAAACTTGAACGAATGACTCACACTTAGGGCATGAAAGATTAGTCACTATAGAATACTCATCTTCACAATGATAATCCTCTCCTGAGAAATCTGATCCCCATATGAGTTCTGTATTGCAGTGCCAACAATTCATTTCTTGAACACTCCCAATTTTGCTAAGACATATACAGATAGTATAGTCCAGAATACAACTTCTAATCCTACGTTATTCATTAGATACCTACCAGTTTTCTCTGTCTTTCAAAGTAGTTATGCAGCAACCATGAACTACTGTTCTTCTTATCGGTTCCACCGATACCGAACTCCATTTCAACTCTCGGATCATTACCAAATTTATCTGTCTCTGGTGTATTGTCTGATCCACGATCTCCACCATTGGCAAAAACTACAGTTTGTGCAATCTCCAAACATGCAGAGATGGCGTTACAAGCAGAACCATGTTCATCATCTTCTACAGTAATAACAGCATCAACCATATCTAGATGCCTTATAATTTCGGCGCGTTCCTTCCATGATTGAAAGTATTGTCCTTTCTTTTTAGTCAACCATTCTTCGGTGTTTAATCCTACTACAAGATAATTAGTAAGTTCTCTTGCTTGCTCAAAGTAAGCAATGTGGCCACTATGAAGAGGATCAAAACCACCTGTGACCAGAGTAAGGATTCTTTTCTTAGTCATCAAATTCTCCTTTTCGTGCTAAGTATACTTTAACATCATTATACTGTGTTTCCATACTTTTTGCAAACCAGTTGGCAGGATCTCTAGATTCAAAGACTTTCATCTGTGTATCAGAGAATATGCCATCATCTGTCCAGCATACAATGTAACGTGTCATGAGAAGAAGGATTCAAGTGTATTCTTGCGTTCGGTCTCCCAACCGATGCAATCAAGGATAACCTTTACAGGTTCTAAAAAAGCTTTGTTGAATTGTAAATCATAATCAACATACTTATGTAGGTCTAATTCTTTAGGGAAATCTTGAATGAAAGATATGACATTTTCGTGCATCCAGTTAGGCGTCTTTAGATAACAGAATTTAATTTTCTCTCCATTCTGTATCGCAGAATATTTGTGTTCTAATTTATTTTTATGTGTGTAGTGATTATAAAGTATAGCACCTCTAACATGTATGGGGCATCCTTTCTGATACATGTCAGATGGTGATTTCCATTTCTCCACATTAGATACTGTTCGAGGAAAAGCAACTTCTTCTGGTGGTAATGATGTAAATTCTTTTCTACATTTCTCAATGTAATCTATAACCTCATCTTCTGTGCCGTTCATCAGTATCTTAAATGCATCTTTCAACATTGTTCTGCATGGTGCAGGGGTTGAAGTCTTGATTGCCTCAATACCCATAATTTTAAGTTTGGCATCTTCGTATCGAACACCTTCACTGTCCCACACATTTAAAATATATCTTTTCTTTGCTGTCCATATACCAGTTGAAGCGATATTCTCCCGCTTCATGATCATTTTTTGATCGTAGGCGTTAACGTAGTCTGCCAATTCTTGGTAAGAACTTTCAATATAAGGCTCAAGTTCCATTTCACAGACCTTGTTAAGGAACCCGACAATGCCTTCAGTAGTTTTTTCTCTTCCTTTGTATACAGCCTCGACCAGATCACCCATATGCAAATAGATAGAATCAGTGTCACTAGCAATAACATAATCTTTACCCTCCGTTTTTAGAATTTTGTTCATCTTTTGATTCATTTTGTTCTCTATCCATCGGATTGAGACTTGTCCTGACAGTGTGATTGCTTCTGCGTTTGCTAGTTTATAATAGCGGAAGTATTGATTACCAATCGCACCATAGGCAGAGTTGAGAGCAATCTTCTTAGACATCTGGACATTGTTGCATCTTGCAATCTCTTTTTCAAGATCTTTAGTTGGTGTCTTTTCATACTGTTTCTTTGCTCTAATCATTCTCTTTTTGAAGATGACACGTTCGTTGTACATCTTCTCCATCAGTTCTGGTAGAAATCCTTTTTTATCTTTACGGTACATTGCACCATTGGCGCAGACAGCAAAGTCCTTATACAATTCAAATGTATCTTCTTGACTTAACATTCTATCGACATTAGTGCTTGGGTGTTTCTTCTCTTGTAGTGTCTCTGGAGAGATATTGTATTGCATAATCAAATGCGGATACAGTGAGTTCAAATCAAAAGATACCACCCATTCATATCTACCAGGCTTAGGTTCTTTCACATATGCACCAGCGTACTTTGCATCTTTAGAATTACGATCCTTCTGTGGGATCACAATATTTTTCTTCTTTAGATAGTTGTAGATAATTGCATCCCATGTGCGAACTTGAAAAGCAACATCACTGAAGTTGATTTTCGCATCATAGGCACGAGTGCAACAGAGATCAATCAACTTTAGTTTGTCCTCAAGACGATCTACCAGTTCAACGTCAACTATGTTATAGTCTACAAATTTTTGCCAGTTTTTAGTATAGAAATCACGGAATGTATCATATTCACTGTGGTCTAATTTTTTCTGACCCAGTTCCATCATGGCAATATGATCCAATTTAAAACTCTCTTGGTTAGGAGTTGCTGGAGATTTCTTGTATAGATCGAGGTAATCAATTACAGAGATGCCTGCAATGTCATATACGATATTTGGTCTACCATGTATTGTGATTTCATTACGTCTACAGATACCCCAAGGTGACATTCTTTTGGTATACTTCTCACCCATCAATCTTTCCATCCTACCCATAAGATAAGGAATATCATACATTTCACAGTTCCACCCTGTAATGACCTCAGGCGTGTTCTTTGTCCACCAATCTACAAATCTAGTGATCAATCCTTCTTCACTATGACAATCAATATAGATGTGATTCTTTCGTTGGGGATTTTTTACATATGGTCTTGATCCAAATGTAATAATTCTCTTTGTTGCATAGTCTTGTATTGTTATAAGAAGTAATTCTTCTGCAACATTAAAGACATCGGGGAAGCCATTCTCTGCAGCAACCTCGATGTCAATAGTAATTAATTTAATTTTGTTTAGATCAAAATTAATTTCTGATTCTGGATATTCTTCAGAGATGTATTGATGAACATATCTCTCATTGCCATATACATTGAAGTTTTGTACCTGTGAATACTTATCTATGAACTCTCTACAATCTTTTATAGTGCCTGGTTTTACAGGATCAACCAATTGTCCATCAAGTGTTTTCCATTTACTTCTTTTTCTTTTAGATGGCACAAAAAAAGTAGGGCGAAACTCAATCCTATCTTCAAAATGTCTTCCATTGTCATACCCTCTGACCAGCATATTGTTACCGATCTGAAAGACATTTGTGTAAAACTTCATTCTGTAGCTAGTTTCAAGTAAGAATCCACCAATGATTTGTGTGGTTCAACTAATGTTAATATTTTATCAGAACACATCATAATGTCAACATCATCAGTTACATTCGCCAACCAAGGAGAAATATTATCTCCATCTACTTTGTATGGTGATGTTAATTTACAATCTGGTTGACCAATATCTAGAGCGGCGACCTCTTCTATTTGAGATATAAGTATCTCCCCACTAACCAATACCAGTATTTTAATTTCCTGTTCCATTCATTCTAGCCTCATAAGATTCTTTGACCATTTGTTTTGGTTCTACTATTGCAACAACCCAACTAGGATCAATAGATATCTTTTTTTCATCAGATAAAGGCATGAAAGGATAGTATTGCACACTATATTTTGTTTCTGAATCTTCTTTACCTTCTGTAAGTAAAACAGGTTCTTCAATTAACTTACAACAATAGGCGTTTTCAAGAACAATAAAGATAGGTTTATCATTCTCATCTACTAATTCCTTTACATCTGCTATAACTTCTTCGTTTGATTTTAGTAGAACTAATTTTATAGACATTGCATCTTATTTAGTAATAAAGAGGGAGGTTGGATTCCTGTATACCAACAAATAACGGGCATTACTACAGTAGTAAAAACGTTATTGCCTGAGACCCGATTGGTTGATCGGTTCTTCTCACGAAGCAGCACCACCTGTGTCTCATCACCTTAACCAGCAGTTGCCAGTAAGTTTATTCAGTCACTCCCATGTTGCGTCCAACAAATATAGTATGACATGAAAAAGGGGGTTTGTCAACCCCCTGTGTATTATTGAAAAAGTATTTTGATATTACACCACTTGGCGTAATGAATTCCTCGGTAGCAGAGAAGTGCAAACACCTCATCTGGATCGTGGATTTCTGGATCGAACTCTGGAACTAATGGATGTTCCAATGTGAATTTAATGTTAAACATTTCTCTTTACCTCCTGTAACATATTTATGTTTGGAGATCCTGACATTAGGTATAATGTACTACAATCTTAATGTTTTTTACCAATTTATCACCTCTCCATAGGAAATATCTCCAGCTATCATGCACCTACCACCAACATCAGAGTCAGGAACGTAGTGTGTTTGATGTCCGCCAAACATTATTAATCTTCCTTCTGTAACTTGTATTGATTGTTCATCTATAATTAAGGGAGCGCATCCTTCTGGTGTTCTAAGATAGTATCCAAAAGATAAAGCAAAGGGAAAATGATTATGTGGAACAGTGCCGTAACCATCACGATATACCATTCCCCAATAGTCGGATATTTTAAATTTTTTAGAGTCAGAGGGACTTACGTTATATGCTGAGTTAGTCCATTTAGAAAATTCTTTAACAGATTCTAATAGTAAAGACTCTATCCAACCAAATAATAAATTATGTTCTGTGATAAGTCTTTTATATCCCGATTGTGGTGGCGTTCTAAAACATCCAGTGTCATCACCTATTCTTAAAGTTGCATTTTTTTCTACCCAATCAATCAATGGTAATTGTATTAGGTCATGATATGGGCACTCATACACTTGAGGTTCAAATGGAGCAGTAAGCCCAGGCAAATAATTATACTTTAAATCTTTATCCATCTACTTGGATTTACTAAACAAAAATTACCAGACTCTTTTCTAGTAGTTATTAAAATATCGTATGATATTGAATATCTGTTTGTTATACCATGATACTCTCTAACTTCATGATTCAAAGTGGACGGAAAAATTACTAATCTATTTTGAACTGCATTGTAGTATCTTGTTCTTGAACTGCCATATGTTGGTTTAACATGAAAGATAGGCAACCCAGATAAAGTATTTGGTTCTGGTGAATAGACCACCAATTGTCCTGTATTATTATCTTTCTCTGTTCTTACATAAAAGACTGCACTAAAATGAGATTGACAATGATTATGATACCCAACTCCTCCACCATTTACACATACTATGGGCCACGATTGAGGAATGTATATGTCTGAGCCTGGATGAATATCAGTTGGTTCTAGTGTAGCACCCAGTTCCTCTATGTATTTTTTAAGATGAAATGATACCTGTTTTGTTACCCAAGAGAACTCTGGTTCTGCCGATATTTGAGAATCACCCAATATCTCTCCAGTAAAACTTGGAACAAATCCAGCATGCTGTATATTTTTATTATAAAATTTATCGATATAACTTACCATACCCACATGCACATCATCGGGCGTATCTAGATCTGCTTGATATACTGTGGTAGGAAATAGATAATCAATCATTTTATTATTCTATCACATCCCATGTGACATGTCCACTGCCATCATCATTTGAGGTAACTGATGTATCCATATTTCCACCGTAGTAATCCTTCAATGATATGTTTCCTGATATGACTAGTCTGTTTAAAGATTCATCTTTTACATTATCTACACCGTGCAACATCCATGCAGGCCAGGCAAACATATCTCCTTTACTTTGATGTTCTGGATATATTTTATTGTCATCATTATCTAAAAAATAAAAACATTTCTGTTCAGAACAATTAAGAACATGAGTGAATGATATTATTTCTGTGCCACCAAAATGCGAATGAGCGCCATGAGTATCCGTTTCAGAATTATACATCTGAACCCACAGGTTATAGTAATATCTACTTCTCTTATACATCCCCAAGTCTTTCATAATCCCATCTATGATATCTCCATAGTAAGGAACTAATATATCTGAGAAAGTCGTTGAGCCAAAACCTCCTAAGTATGAGGTATAAAACTTTTTTTTATCAATGTGGTTATCCTCTATTCTCTTGAAGATAAGAGATTTGAGAGATTCTGGAACATCAATATTCCTTTTCCATATAATCATAAAAAGAAACCCTCCGTTAGGAGGGTGATCCATCTCGAACTACTATTATTTATAGGTAGTCTTTACGAGCGTGATGTTCTGGCACTACTTTGCCTAGTTTAACTGTAAGAAGTCCATCTTTAAACTGAACCTCTCTTACCTCAGTATCTTCAGATAATGTCCAAGCTCTATTGAAGTTTCTTTGAGCCAGTCCTCTATGAACATACTCAGCATTCTCTGTATCCTCTTTATTTCCCTCTACAATAAGTCTTCCATATTCGGTATAGACTTTGATCTCCTTCTTACTAAATCCTGCCAGTGCGATCTCTAGACGAGACTCAACGTTGTTTAACTGGATTAGATTGTATGGAGGATAATTAGGTGTTGTATCAAAATTAAAGAATGAATTTAAGTAATCATCCATGCCAATTGAATTCTTCGAGATCTTATCCATTAAGTCTGGAAGATTGGCAGTGCGGTATCTTTGAATTTCCATTTGGTTCTCCTTTAAAAGCGAGTGTGAATTTTGTCCCTTACGGCGACACTACTATTTAACCATAAAACATAAAAAAAGGGGGTCGTACAAACCCCCATAATATCATGTAATAACCGTCAATCTGCCTTTACAAAAGCACTTGGCGATGTCTGAACCACTTTCTTTTTCTTACCTATGTTATACTTTGTTTCTAAAGTCCAATCACCTTTATCTTTAAATGAGAGAACTTTAATTTGATTTAGAGGAGCAACATCTTTTATCATTTCCATGTTTACAATCGTAATCAATCCCCAATCAGACAATAAGGTAATAATTCTATTACGTCTCTGGACATCATTGATAGAAAGATTAGCGGACTTTCCATCTAATGCAAACAACTCTTTAAAATGAACTATGTAATATCTACCTTGTTTATGAAGAATGTGGCATGATTGATATATCTTCTTTTCTTTCCTAGAAGCTACGCCAATCCTAGTGAGAGTTTCTCTGACTTTTAAAAAATCATCTGGTTCATTCAACTTAACCTCAATCATTTGATCTTGTGACCAATCAATCTCAGGTTCTGTAAACCCACTCATGTTGTACCTCCAACGTCAATTCGCTTTTTAATGTAATCCAACTGCTCTTTACTAAGAATCTTCAATGCTTGGATTGCTTTCTCATTACTATAACCATAGTATGATTTGACAACATCAAGGTTCTTGATCTTATCTTTTCGGAGCCACGGAGAGAATCTCTTCTTTTTCCTAATACTATTTAGATAAAATTGATATTGAAGGTCTTTGGCCAAGTGTGCATTTAAGTTCATTTCATTAGCAAACATGATGCAATCAAGATGTGCAGACATACATTTATTAATAATAAACGGAGAGTACTTCTTAATTAACTGAGGATCTTCTAATGTAATATCCTGTTTGTTAAGGTTGATAGAGTTCAACCAATCTTTTAAATCTGCCATATCATCTAATAATATCTATCTCATCTGGATTAGTATTCCAAGTTTCCAACTTAGTTCTTAGTCTTCCCTCACTCTTAAGTTTATCAAATCTCTTCGTAGCCATTTTCTTCCAGTGTTTTATTATCTCTTCAACCTCAAACCTGTCATAGTTATCTGCTTTGATAGGAGTATCTTGTTCTCCCAGAATAACTTCCCTAGAGTTTTTAAAACCATAGGTTGACATATAAAATCTCTTCTGTTGGGTAAGATCCTTTGCAGAAAGAATAGCGTCATTGAATTGTTTGATCTTTTCGGGATCATTCAAACATTTCTTGATAATAGATATCATCTTTGTTTGAATCTTTAGTTTTCTACTAGAGGCATCTTCTTTTACCAAACACTTGTCATTGTTCCTTGCAGTAAACCATTTGTTTAAATCTTGGAAAATAGAATCATGTATGAGGGGCGTAAAGTTACTTACTGTCAATCCCTTATATCTCATATATGGTTTTAATCCATCATACTGTGACGAAGATTTAGTGGTGCCATACAATGATGTAGTTTCAAATAAACAAATATCTGCATTGTATTTCTTGTTTAGTGTCTCTCTAGCAAGATGAGAACAACATAACATTGCTAAAAGTTTACCACCCAAATAATTAAATCCAAATGGTTGAGTAGGAACAATAATGAATCCCATAATTGCATGTCGATTGAATATTGTAAGTTCTGGCACATTACCCAACCAATCATTTCTAGGTTTAGAATTTATAGTAGGAGATCCAAACCTACAGAATCCAATAGTCTTATCAGTATTAGTCTCTTTGATAATCCATTTAAGAGATTTTCCTGGCACAGATTTTTCTATAGCATGAGATGTAGTAATTTCCAATCTTTCATTAAAGTATTCATTACTAAATCCATTCTTTTCTCCAGCTTGATAGATCTTGATATTCATATCATTAGGATGCATATCAAAATCAGTGAATAGATCATCTTCAGGCCCCATACCAAACAGAGGCATAGGCAATTGAGCCATACGATCTAATTTTACATTACGAAGGTATTCATCGATTCTTCCTGTATTAGAGAAATAATCAATGAACTTATCTGCCGCATAGGCGGCATCAATCTCACTTAGATTCATTGAATTATTGGCATCCCCCAACTTTCTTCCATAGGTTCCATCTTCCTTGGATCTAATCCAGGCCCTGTGTGAGGTATGGTTATAATATCAATGGTTTCTTCAAACCATCTATTCATAGATTCTGCCATTGCACGGTATCCAGTACCGACATAGACTTGTCCAGCAACAACGGCAATGGTTGCTGCACCCCAAAACAGATAGTAACTTGAGGATTTTATTTGTGCTTTAGTTTTAGCAAAAGTTGATTTGGTCATTTGAATTCACACTCCACCATTAGTTCGGTCATACATGCCAATAGATTGATCTCTTGATCTGCCACAAAGGCAATTTGATATTGATACTTGGCAATTATCAATACCGCAGCTGCTATACTAGCACCCTCAAGATTTTCAAGTAAGGAATCGTATACACGACGTAGAAGAACAGCGGGATCATTGTCAAGATTATTAACACACCACTTTCTGACTTCTGAAAATTGTTTTCCTCTAAGATTTTTAATAAGATCAGATATGTTTACCTCAGAGAAACTGGCAAGAATTGAAGAATCAATCTTACCTCCTACAGAATGTCTTTGACATTCATTCAACACCCTCCTCCAATCAGGAAAATGTTTGTTAATTAGTTCTGCTAGAACTTTCTTATCAGCTTGAACTCCTTCAAGTTCTAGTATTGACACTAAACGTTTGAAGAACTGTGCTGCAATAGTAGATTTATCTTTACCTTTAACACCAAACTCAATGACGGCACATCTAGAATGAAGTGGTTCAATGATTCTATTCTTGAAGTTGCATGTAAAAATAAATCTACAGTTCTTGTAGAACGATTCTATATTTGCTCTAAGAAGTAATTGTACATCATGTGTAGTATTATCTGCCTCATCAATTATAATTACTTTATGTTTCCTATCTGCGTCCATTAGTGATACAGTGGAAGCAAAGTTCTTTGCTTGATTCCTAACTGTATCTAAGAATCTACCTTCATCAGATCCATTGATTACATAACAATCAACACCAAGTTCAGCACACAATGCTTTTGCAACCGTAGTCTTTCCTATACCAGGCGGGCCTGCAAGTAAAAGATTAGGGATCTCTCCCTTTACTAAAAACTCTCGAAATGTTTTCTTTGTACTCTCTGGTAGAATACAATCATCAATAGTTTTAGGTCTATACTTTTCTACCCATATAAATTCATCCCTCATTTTTACTTTCCACCATATTTACGGCTGGTTTGATCATCTCTAGTAGATCTTCGGATTTATGTAATCCATCTTTTCTAGCTACATAATCCTCCCAATCGGCATAGGTGCTTCCTTCTTCATTTTCTCCTTTGATATTAGCAATCAAAGTTACTACTGCAATATTTTTGAGGGTCTCTTCATCCATTTTATCTGCCGTAAATCGACAGAATTCTAGAATCAATTCTTCTCTGGTAATGTGTTTCATAATTAAAATCCTTTTGACTTTTTCTTAGTCTTTGGTTTGTCAATAACATGTACAACGGCATCAAATGTTGGTAGTCTACAATTATTCCACCACCACTCTTGAACCTCGTCCCAAGATTCTACTATAATAGAACGGTCTTTGTGAACTATCTTATAATGATGTCTGTCAAATGGCAAGTCACTTGTCTGAGAGAAGTAACGTGGGTCATTTTTTTCAATTAGTTTTGTCATGGTAGTTCTACTTGCCTACACACCAAATACTCTCTGGCAGTTTTACATGAGAACGCTTTATCTCTGTTGAGTCTTGCCAATAAAAATGTAATTGAAATAAGTTGGATTACTATGACAAGTGGTATTCCTACTTTTAATAATGTTTTTGCTTTACTAGTCATAGCCAATGCGGTTTTCTGGATGGGTCACGAAGATAATTAGATGCAGCCCAAGGTTTGCTCGATATATAACGTTTGTAAGCAGTAAAAGTGTCAATGCTTGTGTCATATTTAAACTCATCTGGCCCTGCGAAAGTAAATGATTTTGGTAGGTATGGTGGCGGTGCGGAAGGAATGATAGTTGTTGCTTCTTCTAATGTTTTCTCACAACTATGAATCTTACCATAGCGCCAAGAATATTCATTACATAGAGCAAGACCATGTGCAAGTAACCACCATGTATTTTCTAAACAAGCATTTGCCCATATTGTACAGGGGTGATTACGAAATGCACCTTTCTCTGTTTTGTATGGTTCACCATTGATACGGTGTAACTCACCATATCCATGACCCCACTTCTTAGAACATACAATAGATAACATTTGACATGTTTCTAGTGGCATCTTGACAATATGTTTGTCAGGTAAGCAACGTGCAGATAGAGTTGGTGATGGGTCAGTTACAAAGATGTTCATTCAGATGACCTCCATTCTTTTCTCATTCTAACATAATCTTCAGATTTTGCAACAATGTCTCTGACATGCTTAAATATTCTGGCCGACTCTGCATATTTACAAGTCATATGATCTGGTTCTTGGGGGCGCACATTTCCTTTATCATCGTATTTCTTTCCTGTATGATGATTAGCGTATCGTCTTGATCTGGTAAATCCCATCTCTAGGAATTTACGACACATATCCATACCAATAAAATCTCCAGCATCCCTATAATCTAGGTACATGCTGAAGATTTTGTTTGCAGATTGAATTGCTATTTTAGGAGTTTTGAATCTCCAATGATTACAAATAAGGTTAGTATAAGGGCGAACCAGTAGAACTCCCTGTTCTCCCCTTCCAATACGATAAAGTTGGCGGTTCTCCTTAAGTGAAAAGTCAATCTCTTTGTAATCGAGGCCATAATCAAATTCTTTCATAATTAATCATCATGATCATCCCAAGGGTCGGTCAGATCTTTGTTGTCAAAAAATCCTTTATAAACACCAAACCCTGCCAACAATATTGTAATAACTGCAATAGAGATAGGCAGGGTAATGTTAGGACTTACATTATAATGTGGTATCATCAAGCTCTTTTTCTTGAACGTTTGATAGCTATGGTTGATATAGCTGCAGCAGTAATGAATACGACGGCTGCTGATGCTAGGAGAAATGTAGGATCAAACAACACTTCTGGTTGTGGTTCCCATGTGCCAGGCAAAGTGTAGACAGATGGATGTGATGCAAAAAACAAAATTAGCCCTCCCATGTAATATCAGGTTCTAAAGCTATATAGTAAGTCAAGTCATACTCAGCAGACTTAAATTGTGACAAAAGTTTACGAGAGATTTTTACCTCATATGTTCCAGGCACAATCTTAATGTTCTCTACCTTGAAATTCATAGAAAATGTTTTATCAGTTTCACCAACAATAATAGAGAAATCATTTGATGTATCATTCTTACGATCTAATACAACCATCTTAATTTCTTTACCATCGCCAATAACAGATAGATCTGTCAAGTGATATACACCAGCAGCCTTAAGTAGACGATCTAACTGAGAACTTCTAAGTGTAAACTCTACATCTACAGAAGGTAATGTGATTGATTTCTCAGGAGGAGAAACTATAACACTAGGATCGGCAAAGAAATACTTTGATCTCTGTTTACCTTCTTTGATATTGACAAAACTTTGTCCTGTAAAATTTAGTTCTGGTTCTTGAAATAATCCAAGTGAGTTTAAGAACTGACTTAGATCATATACGCCAAAGTCCTGTGGGAAATCTTCATCTACGTTTGCTTCTGCAAGAATATTCTTCATAACACTTATAGTGCGGAGTTGATTACCTTGCTTGAAAAGAATAGATTGATTGATAGAAGCAAAGTTCTTAAGTAGGTTGATAGTTCTATCTGAAAGTTTCATTGGTAGTTTAGTTGCTGTCGTCATTAAAAGAGAAATGATATAGTAATGTACAATAGTGAATGGCTTTTAGAATATCTTTTCTATTTTTACCATCTTTTTTGCCGAATCTTGAAAGATATTTGATTGCATTGGATCGGCAAAATGCTTCCGCATCTCCAATACTTTCAATAAGATCTAAGGTTTGCATCTTACCCTTATCTCCAGTATAATGCAATTCGTACGTTTTGGCGATATAATCCTCAGCTTGTTTAAGAATTACATCTTCCTCATACTTAAATGTTTTGGTTATGTATGGGGGAACTGTATTTTGTCCAAAGTGATGAGCTCTTTGGTCATCCACATCTGCCATATAATCAGCACCAAATGGATTTGGTCTGTCGGGATCATTACGAGTGTAATCGTACCAATACTTTGAGTGTTCTATATCTTCTGTTTTACTAGCAGTGTTACCATAACCTAATGGCTCCTGATCCATCATATAATCAAATGCCTCGGCGTAATCCTCACCATTACATGCTTCCTCATCAGGAACCTCTGGTGGCCATGGTGAACCTGGCGTCCACTCAAATCCACCACTCTTTGCAATCCAATCAAGGTCTTTATCCCTTTTATCTTCAACATCACTCCAAG
>VTLG01000115.1_pt1 | contig 25884 bp, 29 predicted proteins | sample 4694571 | NCBI WGS metagenome assembly VTLG01 (sample SAMN12604809, study PRJNA352737) | marine metagenome | biome: ENVO:00000447; feature: ENVO:00000209|ENVO:00000569|ENVO:01000036; material: ENVO:00002151; isolation source: viral sequences binned using virsorter ...
GTATAGATTCAAGTTCTATTAATATAGTTGACAGATTAGTATTCGAAGGTTCTTCAGCAGACGAACACGAAACAACTATGATTGTTACAAATCCCACTGCTGATAGAACAATAACAATACCAAATGCAACGGGTCAACTTGTTCTGAGAGATACAACAGACACATTAACAAATAAAACTATTGATGCAAATAACAACACAATTACAAATATTGCTGTTAGTTCACTTGCAAATAATTTTATAACATTTGGAGATGAGTCGTCAAACGAATTTGATGTTACCGTAGGTACAAGTTTGAGTATAATTGGTGGTGAGGGTGTTGATACTACCATTTCAGGAAATTTACTAACAATCGCTGGTGAAGATGCTACAACTTCCAATAAAGGTGTTGCGTCTTTTAGTTCAGATGATTTTGCTGTATCTTCAGGTGCAGTAACAGTCAAAGCAGGTGGTATAACAAACACACAATTAGCAGGTTCGATTGCAAACGCAAAACTTTCTAATTCATCTATTACCATAAACGGTTCTGGTGTATCATTAGGTGGTTCAGTTTCTATTGACACAAGTTTTACACTTGCCGCCGATAGTGGTTCAAACGATAGTTTCTCAACAGGTAATACTTTAACATTCACAGGTGGTGAAGGTGTTGACACAACTGTTTCAGATGATACTATTACTATTGCTGGTGAAGATGCTACAACTTCCAATAAAGGTGTTGCGTCTTTCAGTTCTGATAACTTTAGTGTTTCATCAGGTGCAGTAACAATAAAAGATGGTGGTGTTGTTAACGCCGAACTTGCAGGTTCAATAGCAAATTCAAAATTATCAAATTCATCTATCACAATAGGTGACGAAAGTTCTAATACATTTGATATTAATTTAGGTGATGAATTGAGTATAGTTGGTGGTGAAGGTGTTGATACAACCTTGACTGGTAATTTATTGACTGTAGCAGGAGAAGATGCTACAACATCTAATAAAGGTATCGCCTCATTTAGTTCAGACGATTTCGCAGTTTCATCAGGTGCAGTCACAGTTAAAGCAAGTGGTATAACAAATACTCAACTTGCAGGTTCTATTGCAAATGATAAGTTAGCAGGTTCGATTGCTAACGCCAAATTAGCAAATTCAAGTATCACAGTATCAGATGGTTCAAACTCTACTGCAAGAGCATTAGGTTCTACAATAACTTTTTCTGGAACCACAAATGAAGTAACAGTCGCAGAAAGTTCAGGTACAATAACAGTTAGTTTACCAGATGATGTAACAATAGGAAATGATTTAACTATTACAGGTGATTTAACTGTAAGTGGTGATACAACTACAGTTTCAACAACGAACACAGTTGCAAAAGACCAACTATTCGAATTAGGCAATGGTAGAACAGGTAGTGCTACGGGTGATGCTGGTATCGTTATTGAAAGAGGTAATGATGCAAACTTATTCATAGGTTATGATGAGAGTGCTGACAAATTCACAGTAGGTACAGGTACTTTTACAGGTGCATCAACAGGTAACTTATCTATTACAAAAGGTGAAATTGTTGCTGATATTGATGGTAGTAATTCTACTATTACAAATGTACCTAACTCTGCAATAACAAATTCATTTATTACAGTAGGTGATGAATCATCAAACGAATATGATGTTCAACTAGGTACAAGTTTAAGCATAGTCGGTGGTGAAGGTGTTGATACTACAATAACAGGTAATCTTTTGACAATTGCTGGTGAAGAAGCATCTACATCTAATAAAGGTGTTGCATCTTTTTCTAGTGATGATTTTGCAGTTAGTTCTGGTGCTGTAACAGTAAAAAGTTCTGGTATAACCAACGCCCAATTAGCAGGTTCAATAGCAAATGATAAACTTGCAGGTTCAATTGCAAATGATAAATTGGCAAACTCTGCTATCACACTTAATGGTTCATCAGTTTCATTGGGTGGTAGTGCAACTATCACAGGTTCAGAATTAGCAACAGCAGGTGATATTTTTAGTAATTATAATACAATATCTTCAAGTGCAGATATTACAACAGCAAGTACAAAAAACGCATTTCTATTTGGTGAAATAAATATAAGTAGTAATGCAGTTCTAGATGTGGGCGGAAATGGCACACTAGAAATCGTGTAAAAATTAAAGGAGTATAAATAGAGTTATGGCAAGTAAATTAAAAGTAGATGAGTTAGCAGGTTCCGCCGGTAATACCATATCATTGGCATCTGGTCAAACACTAGATACTTCTAGTGGTACACTAACATTAGGTTCAAGTACAGTTACCAATGCTATGTTGGCAGGGTCAATTGCTAACGCAAAATTATCAAATTCCTCAATTACAATAGGTGATGAGAGTTCAAACACTTTTGATATTAGTTTAGGTGATGAATTGAGTGTAGTTGGTGGTGAAGGTGTTGATACTACCATAACAGGTAATTTAATCACGATAGCAGGTGAAGACGCATCAACAAGTAACAAAGGTATTGCGTCATTTTCAAGTGATAACTTCGCCGCATCAAGTGGTGCTATTACTATTAAAGATGCTGGTGTGGCACTTGCAGAAATCGCCAACGCCGCCGCAAATACAGTTATTGTAAGAGATGCAAATAGTTCAGGTGTTTTATCAGCAAAAGCAGTTACAAATACTCAGATATTAATTGGTGATGGTACAGGTTTTACCGCCGCCGCCTTATCTGGTGATGTAACTATGACAAATGCTGGTGCAGTTACAATTGCAAATGGATCAGTTGAAACTGCCATGATTGCAGACGACAATGTTACCGAAGCAAAGATGGCGGATGATGCAATTGGTAGTGCCCAATTAAAAAGTTTAGTTACAATACAAATTTTAGCATCTGACGGTTCAACAGTAGTAAAAACTATATTCACACCAGGTGCCTAATCTCTCTTATAAATATAATAAAAAGAGAGTTAATATATGTCAAATCCTTCTAGTAAAGATGGTTTAAAACAATATGCATTAAGGGCGTTAGGTAAACCAGTTATAGAAATAAATGTTGATGACCATCAAGTTGATGATAGAATTGATGAAGCATTACAATATTTTGCACAGTATCATTATGATGGTGTTAGAAGAACTTATCTCAAATATGAGTATACACAAGCAGATAAGAATAGAATTATAGGTCAATCTAGTGAAACTAGAACTGAAGGTAGTTCAGCATCAACAACCTGGGAAGAAGATAACAGTTATTTAATGGTACCTGAAAGTGTGTTATCAGTTGTTAATATTTTTCCTTTTTCAAATAAAGGTAATTTAAATCTTTTTGATGTTAGATATCAAATGCGATTAAATGACTTATATGATTTTTCATCTACATCTATTGTAAATTATGACGTTGTTTTAAGACATTTAGATTTCTTAGACCATGTTTTAGTAGGTGAAAAACCTTTAAGATTTAATCAATTAGATAATAGACTTTACATTGATATGGATTGGAAAAATGATTTACAAATAGGTGAATATTTAGTTATTGAATGCTATAGAAAATTAGACCCAGAAACTTATACAGACATATACAATGACATTTATTTAAAAAGATATGTTACTGCACTAATTAAAAGACAATGGGGAATAAATCTTTCTAAATTTAATGGAGTTACTATGGTGGGTGGTGTAACATTAAACGGTGGTGATATTTTAAGAGAAGCACAACAAGACATAGAAAAATTAGAAATAGAAATCAGAACAACATATGAAGAATTCCCACATATGATAATGGGGTAATTTATGGCAGTAAATCATTATTTTCAGGGTGGTCAAGGTATAGGCAACCATAGTGAAAAAAAACTTTACGAAAATCTAATAATTGAAGGTCTAAAAATTTATGGTTTTGATGTTTATTATCTCCCTAGAACTTTAGTAAATCAAGATTTAATATTAGGTGAAGATACATTATCTAAATTTGATGATAGTTATCTTATAGAAATGTATATGGAAACCACAGAAGGTTTTGCAGGTGAGTCAGAATTAATTAATAAGTTTGGTTTAGAGATTAGAGAAGACACAACATTTACGGTTGCAAAGAGAAGATTTGATGATGCTGTTGATAGTTATCACACTTTAATAAAAGAAGGTCGACCAAATGAAGGAGATATACTATATTTTCCTTTGATGAATTCATTTTTTGAGATACAATTTGTTCAAGACGAAGAACCATTTTTTCAATTAGGTCAATTACCAGTATATAAATTAAATTGCACAAGATGGGAATACTCATCAGAAGAATTAAATACCGGTATAGATACTATTGATAGTGCAGAAACACAATACTCTACAAATCAATTAGATTTTCAAATACAATTAGAAGAAGGTACTTTAGATGATTCTACTCAAAGTTATTTGTTGTTAGAAAATGATAGTGCTGATGGAAATGCACAATACTTTTTATCTGAAGAATTTGCTGTTCAAACACAATCACTATATGCAGATAATACGGACTTAGATAGTGAAGCAGGTTTTGATACAGCAAGTGTTACAGACGATATATTAGATTTCACAGAACGTAACCCATTTGGAGAGGTAGACTTTTAATGTTAGGTAAATATTTTTATAATGAGGGTTTAAGAAAATGCACAATTGCATTTGGTGCCATTTTTAATAATATACAAATTCAAAGAAAAAATTCTAGTGGAACTGTTGTACAATCACTTTCGGTTCCTTTAGCATATGCTCCTAAAGAAAAATTTTTGGTTAGGTTAAGTCAACAACCAGATATAACTGAAAGAGAATTTGCAATTACACTACCTAGAATGAGTTTTGAAATTAAATCGTTACAATATGATGCTAGTAGAAAATTAACAAGATTAAATAAATATAAATCTGTAAAGGGTGGTATAGATGGTAAAGTTTTAAATTATAATTATACTCCTGTTCCTTATGACATATCTTACGATTTAAATGTTTTTACTGCAAATGCTGAAGGTGGTTTGCAAATTGTAGAGCAAATATTACCATTTTTTCAACCTGATTACACAGTTACAATAAACGTAATACCAGAGTTAAATATAAAAAGAGATGTACCTATAATTTTAAAAAATATAAATTTTGAAGACAGTTATGATGGTAATTTTACAACACGAAGAGCAGTTGTTTATTCTCTTTCTTTTACTGCAAAAACATATCTATATGGACCAGCACAAACACAGAAGGTGATTAAAAAATCTCAATCAGATATGTATACTAATGTTTCTACATCACCTAAAGCAAGAGAAGAAAGAATAATAGTTATACCAAATCCTGAAAGTGCAGATGCAGATGATGATTTTGGGTTTTCAACAACCATAACTAATTTTTCAGACGGTAAATCTTATAACATAGAGAGAGATGAAGATGTCTAAACTAGAAGATAATTTAAATGATATTTTAGGTATTGAAAATGAACCTGTAAGCACAGATGATTTCAAAGCACCTACAGTAAGAACAGAAGATAAAAAGAAAGATGATATAGATAATGATTATGTTAATAGTAGGGAAAATTATTATGAACTTATTGAAAAAGGTCAAAAAGCAATAGATGGTATTTTAGATATTGCAAAAGAAGGTCAACACCCTAGAGCATATGAAGTTGCTGGTCAATTAATTGGACAAGTTGCAACAGTTACAGATAAATTACAAGACTTACAAAAAAAATTAAAAGATTTAAAAGAAGTTCCTAAAAATGCAAGTGCTAATATAAAGAATGCTTTATTTGTTGGTTCTACTGCGGAATTGCAGAAAATGTTAAGAACTGATATGAGAGGTGACCATGTCAATGATGATTTTAAAAGCGAAAAAACAATTAAACAAAAAAACAATATTCAAGATAAGTGATTTAAGTTTTGTTAAGCATGGTTTAGTGCTAAAAGATTTACTTAAAAGTAAACAATTAATAAATCCTATTGAAGTAAAAATTGATAAGCATACAGGTGTTATGGGTGCTGGTGGTGTACCATATGTAAAAAAACATTTTTGTGTTTACAGAGGTAGTAGAAGAGTAACAACTGCAATACAATTAGGTTATACACATATAGAAGGAGTTATAATTGACTGACGCATATTTAGGTAATCCAAACTTAAAAAAAGTAAATACTAAAGTAGAGTTTACCAAAGAACAAATAAAAGAATATCAAAAATGTGCAAAAGACCCTTTGTACTTTATGACTACTTACATTCAAATAGTTTCTCTTGATGAGGGTTTAGTACCATTTAATATGTACCCGTTTCAAAAACATATAGTGCAAACCATTCATGATAATAGATTTACAATTTGTAAATTACCTAGACAATCAGGTAAATCTACAACAACAATATCATATCTTCTACATTATGCATTATTTAATCCTAATTCAAATTTGGCGATACTTGCAAACAAATCATCTACTGCAAGAGATATTTTAGGTCGTCTACAGTTAGCATACGAAAATTTACCAAAATGGTTACAGCAAGGTGTTATAAACTGGAACAAAGGTAATATTGAATTAGAAAATAAATCTACAATAGTCGCCGCCGCAACTTCATCATCTGCAATCCGAGGTGGTTCATTTAATATTATATTCTTAGATGAGTTTGCATTCGTACCAGCAAATATCGCCGAACAGTTTTTTAGTTCTGTTTATCCTACAATATCATCTGGTAAAAATACAAAAATGATTATAGTTTCTACACCTTATGGTATGAACATGTACTATAAATTGTGGACTGATGCTCAAAATAACCAAAATGATTATGTTCCAATAGAGGTACATTGGTCAGAAGTTCCTGGTAGAGATGAAAAGTGGAAAGAAGAAACAATAAGAAACACATCACCTGAACAATTTCAATCAGAATTTGAATGTGAGTTTTTAGGTTCAATAGATACATTAATAGCACCTAGTAAAATAAAAACAACACCTCATATACCTGCTTTAACATCAAAAGGTGGTTTACAAATGTTTCATAAACCTGAAAAAGATAAATCTTATGTTTGTACTGTTGACGTTGCAAGAGGTACTACTAAAGATTATTCTGCGTTTATTATATTTGATGTTTCAAAAATACCATATACAGTTGTTGCAACATATAAAAATAATGAAATAAAACCTTTTGTATTTCCTAGTGTAATAGAAAAAGCATGTAAAGGTTTTAATAATGCAGACATTTTAGTAGAAGTAAATGATTTAGGTCAACAAATATCAGATACAATGCAATATGAATTAGAATATGAAAACATGTTGATGACAACACAAAGAGGTAGAGCAGGTCAAATTTTAGGAGCAGGTTTTAGTGGAAGAGGTACATCTATCGGTGTTAGAATGACAAAACAAATTAAGAAGATAGGTTGTTCAGCATTTAAAACTTTAGTTGAGTCTGATAAAATTATTATAAATGATTTTAAAATCATAGAAGAAATGTCAACTTTCTCAAGAAGAGGTAATAGTTGGATGGCAGAAGATGGTTGTAATGACGATTTAGTTATGTGTTTAGTTATTTTTGGTTGGTTATCAAATCAAGAATATTTTAAAGAAATGACTGACTCAAATATTAGGGCACAAATATATGAAGAACAAGCACATTTAGTAGAACAAGATATGGCGCCATTCGGATTTATAGATGATGGTACTCCTGAAGAAGAAAAATCTTTTACAGATGAATATGGTACTGTTTGGAATCCCGTTGTCAGAAAAGGATTATAGTAAAAAACGTGCTATTTATAAATAGTATCAAATAAGTTTTGACTATGGGCGTATGAATAATACGAATCTTGATTAAAAAATAGTAATTTAAAAGGAGAGAACTATGGCATTTCAAGTATCACCAGGTGTTCTCGTACAGGAATTAGATTTAACACGAGTTATTCCTGCTGTATCAACATCAATAGGTGGTTTTGCTGGAGAATTTAGGCAAGGTCCAGTTGATGAGATTGTCACTATAACAAGTGAACAACAATTGGTTGAGCAGTTTGGAAAACCTGATGCAAGTAACTTTGAAGACTTTTTTAGTGCGGCGAATTTTTTATCGTACACTAATAATTGTAAAGTCGTAAGAGCAACAACATCAGGATTGTTAAACGCAACTGCTGACGGAACTGGAATATTAATTAAAAACACTGATGACTATACTAACAACTATGCTTCAGGACAAGGAGCAGTAGGTACATTCGCCGCAAGAACAGGTGGTGCATGGGGTAATAATTTATTAGTATCAACTTGTCCAAGTGCAACTGCTTACGAGCAAGAAGGTGCAACAACATTAAATGATTCATCTACATCAGTAGGCGATACAACTGTAGTAACAACAGCAGGTACAGTATTTAATGTAGGAGATATTATATCATTTTCAGATACCGCCGCAACCAACGATTATACAGATGGTGATGAGTATAGAATTACAGGTATCGATACACACACTTTAACAATTGTGCAACACGAAAGAGGTTCAGGTGGAATAAAAAGAACTCTAACAGACGGATGTAACATAAGAAGAAGATGGAGATTTTATGACCAAGCAGGTATCAATGGTGCTCCTGGAACTTCACCTTATACTTCTGATAGAAGTGGTTCTAATGATGAAATTCATGTAGTTGTTCAAGACGAAGACGGGGGTGTAACTGGTGTTCCTGGTTCTGTCATTGAAGTATTCAGTGCTTTATCAAAGGCGGCAGATGCTAAAACTCCACAAGGTTCAACTAACTATTATCCAGATGTGATTTACAATCAGTCTAGATATGTATATTGGATGGATCATAATTCATCAGGTTCAAATTGGGGAAGCAATGCAACAGGTATAACTTTTACTGCTGTAAATACACCAACTTTAGAAAGTCTGTCTGCTGGTGCAGATGGTTCATCAAGAACCGTAGCAGAATTAAAAACTGCTTATGATAAATTTGATGACGCAGAAACTATAGACTTATCATTAATTATTGCTGGTGCAGGAGATTCTACACACATTGATAATCTAATTTCAATTGCTGAAAATAGAAGAGATTGTGTTGTGTTTGCATCACCTGAAAGAGCAGATGTGGTAAATGTAACTAATTCTAATACACAAATGTCAAATGTAAAAGCATTTTTTGATACAATTTCATCATCATCTTATGTTGTATTTGATAGTGGTTACAAATATATGTACGATAAGTATAACGACCAATTTAGATTTGTACCTTTAAACGGTGATATTGCTGGTTTATGTGCAAGAACAGATTTAACTAACGACTCTTGGTTTTCACCTGCTGGATTAAATAGAGGTATTATTAAGGGAGCGGTTAAGATTTCTTTCAACCCTAACAAAGCACAAAGAGATGTATTATATCCTGCTAGAATAAATCCGGTAGTAACATTTCCTGGACAAGGAACTGTTCTATTTGGTGATAAAACAGGTCTAACATCACCAAGTGCATTTGATAGAATTAATGTAAGAAGATTATTCATTACATTAGAGAAAGCAATATCTACAGCATCTAAATTTCAATTATTTGAATTCAATGATGAATTTACTAGGGCACAGTTCAGAAATCTAGTAGAACCATTTTTGAGAGAAGTTCAAGGTAGAAGAGGTATTACTGACTTCTTGGTAGTTTGTGATGAAACAAATAACTCGTCTGACGTTGTGGACAGGAATGAGTTTCAAGCAGAGATATTTGTTAAACCTAACAAGAGCATTAATTTCATAACATTAAAATTCATTGCAACAAGAACTGGCGTTGCTTTTGAAGAAATAGCAGGTTAGGAGTAAAAAATGGCAAATATTTCAGATTTTAAAGCAAAACTTTCTGGAGGCGGAGCAAGAAATAATCAGTTTAAAGTTATCTGCCCTTTTCCAGGATTTACACAAGTCGGTGGAGAAATTGAAGAATTTTCTTTTCTATGTGATTCCGCCGCTTTACCGGGAATGAAAGTGGGTACAATTACTATACCGTTTAGAGGTAGAGAAATTAAAATAGCAGGTGATAGAACATTCGATACTTGGACAACTGGTGTTTTAAATGATACTAACTTTAAATTGAGAAATGCTTTCGAAAGATGGCAGAATGGTATTAATAATATGTCTGATGGAGAAGGTTTAACAAATCCAGCAGATTATCAAGTTGATATATTCGTAGACCAACTTGATAGAAACGGTGCAACATTAAAGTCATACACTTTGAGAGGTTGTTATCCAGAGTCAATTGCAGATATAGAATTGACATATGGTCAAGCAACTGACATTGAAAGTTTTAATGTCGTATGGCAGTACCAATTCTTTGAGTCAAATACCACTACTTAAAAAACTGACTAAATAGTGATGTAGGAGAATAAATTATGGCAGAGTTATTTGGTTTTCAGATAAGTAGGATTAAGAAACTAGCAGACCCGAAACAAAGTTTTACAACCACCCAAGCAGATGACGGTACTCAAACCGTCAATGCTGGTGGTTACTTTGGTACGTTTCTTGATATGGATGCTACTGCAAAAACAGAAGCAGACTTAATCCGTAGATATAGAGAAATTTCAATTCACCCAGAATGTGACATGGCGATAGAAGATATCGTTAATGAAGCAATTGTGTCTAATGAAATGAAAGACCCGGTTAGAATTAATATTGACGGTCTTCCATTTGGTAAAGACGTAAGAAGAAAAATTGAAGATGAATTTAAAGAAATATTAAGGTTAATGCACTTTAATATAAAAGGTCACGATATTTTTAGAAGATGGTATGTTGATGGTAGAATTTTTTATCAAAAATTAATTGATAGAAAAGACCCTACAAAAGGTATTACAGAATTAAAATATATCGACCCAAGAAAAATTAAAAAAATTAGAGAAGTTAAAAAAATTAGACCTAAAGAGAATGCTAATTTAACTGTAGTTGAAGAGTATATTGAATATTATCTTTTCAATGAAAAAGGTGTTCAACAATCCACTGCTGGTTCAGGTATAAAAATAGCACCTGATACTATTGCATTTTGTCCGTCAGGACTGGTAGACCAAAACAAACAAAATATGGTACTATCATATATGCATAAAGCAATTAAACCAGTTAATCAATTAAGAATGATAGAAGATGCTGTTGTTATTTACAGAATAGCAAGGGCGCCCGAAAGAAGAATATTTAAGATTGATGTAGGTAATTTACCTAAACAAAAAGCAGAGCAGTATTTAAGAGATGTTATGGCAAGATATAGAAACAAACTTGTTTATGACGCATCTACAGGAGAGATAAGAGATGACAGAAATTACATGTCTATGTTGGAGGATTTTTGGTTACCATCTAGAGAGGGTGGAAGGGGTACTGATATTACTACTTTGCCTGGTGGTCAAAATTTAGGTGAAATGTCAGATGTTGAATATTTTCAAAAAAAATTATACAGAAGTTTAAATGTACCGGTAAGTAGATTAGAAGCATCAGATGGTTTTAGTTTAGGAAGAGCATCCGAAATATCTAGAGATGAATTAAAATTTACTAAATTTGTACAAAGATTAAGAAAAAGATTTACAGAGTTGTTTAATGATATTTTAAGAACTCAACTAATATTAAAGAAAATTATTGCTGAAGAAGATTGGTACACAATTTCACAATCAATACAATATGACTATTTACAAGATGGTCATTTTGCAGAACTAAAAGATACAGAACTGTTAAGAAGTAGATTAGATTTAGCAATGAGTATGAGAGATTATGTTGGTAAATATTATTCAGTAGAATATATTAGAAAGCATATCTTAAAACAAAATGAAAAAGAAATTGAAGAAATGAATAAACAAATTAAGAAAGAAATTGATGATGGTATTATATCATCACCAACTGAGCAAACAGGAGAGTATTGATGAGTGAACAAATAAAAAGTTTTATAAACAGTGTTTATACAGATAAAAGTGCAGATGCAGGTGAAGAATTTAAAGACGCCCTAAGAGCAAAAGTCGGTGATGCTTTAGAAAAAAGAAGAAAAGAAATGTCACAGAATATGTTTAAAGCACAACAAGGTGAATTTGAGGAAGCACCTCATAACGAACAAAAACCAGAAATAGCATCAACAGGTTCATTTGCACCTGATGGTTCTGTTATAAATAATAATGACGAAACAACAGTTGATATGGATTTAACAGACAATGAAGAAAGTAAGTAACATGGTAAAAGAAACTAAACTCTTTGACACTAAAGTTTTTAACTTATTAAGTCCTAAAGAACAAGATTGTATAACTGATATATTTGAGAAAGTAGATGCTAATAAAGATAATGATGCATTCTTTCTTACTAAATTTAATCAAGCAATAGAAGTTTCTTGTAATAAACATAATGTGGATAAATTTAAAGTCGAAAATTTTTTAGATAATAATGTCAATGAAATATTAGGAGTAAAGATATGAGTCACACAATTAAAGTAAAGGGAAGTGTAATAAACAATCCTGATGATAACAATATAGGTAAAGCACACTTTGTTCATTGTGTTGCAACTGGTGGTACACAAACTGGTGTTGTTAAAAATTCTGGTGGTGACACATTAGGTCAGTTTTATTTACACGCCGCCGGTGATTCTATAGTAATAGAAAAAACAACAACTGATACAATTACATTAGCAGACGGACACGCAAGTGCTTGTGCGCCTAGAAGTTAATGCAGTTATATCACAGGTATTTAAAACTACCTTTTAATTTTGAGAAACCTACTCTATATGATAGTGTTGAACAAAAAGATTATTGTGAGTTTATTTATTTTAAAGATAAGGATTTAAAAACTGAACCTATATTAGATTTTATTGATAGTCTTGGACTTTATAGAATAAAAACAAATTCTGTTTATTCAGCACCAAATGATGGTATCCGAATTCATAGTGATACATCAGATTTATCAGATAAAGTAAAACTAAGTTTTAGTTGGGGTTCACCTGATAGCAAAACTATATGGTGGGAACCTAAAACTTATAAAAAAGTTAAAGTAGTAAAGTTTTATGAAAGTAATATGAATAGAACAGTAAAATGTAGCAAAATAAAAATGTTATCATTAAAAGAAAAAATGCGACTATTTTTTAAAAATAAAAAAGCAGAAAATATTATCAAGTATGCTGTTGCAAAAGAAAGTGAATGTGATAAGGTGCTAGAAAGAACTATTGATAGACCTAGTTTATATAACGTAGGTAGATTACATTCAACTTGGAACCCTTCAAGCAAGGGTAGATGGACATTATCTTTTATATTAGGTAAGAAAAAAGATAAAAAACCATTAGAGTTTATTGAATCGTTAAATTATTTTAGAAATTATATAAGGAGTGAATATGAGTGAAAATATTATTGAGTTTACAATACCTGACATTACTTTTAAAACAAGAGTGAAAGATGAAGAAGGAAACTTTGATTGGAAAGACGTAAATAGTAGAGAATTATTTAAAGGTAAAAAATCTTTAGTAATTGCTTTACCAGGTGCTTTTACACCTACCTGTACATCAAAACAATTACCAGGTTATGAAGAAAAATATAATGAATTTAAAGAACAAGGTGTTGATGAAATATATTGTCTTTCTGTTAATGATGCTTTTGTAATGCACAATTGGGGAAAATCTTTAGGTATCAAAAACGTAAAAATGTTACCTGATGGTAATGCAGATATGACTAGACAAATGGGTATGTTAGTCAAAAAAGAAAATTTAGGTTTTGGTAAAAGGTCGTGGAGATATGCTATGCTGATTGACAACATTACAATTAAAGTAATGTGGATTGAACAAAACATAGTAGATAATGCAGAAGATGATCCTTATGTAATAACAGAACCAGATAATGTATTAAATTGGTTAAAACAAAATAAAATTTAGGAGATAATATGGCAGATGTTGTAACAGTTCAAGAGTTAGTAGATACTACGGGTATAAAATATGTTGCTAAACTTACTAATATATCTGATGGATCCGGTGAAGATTTAGTTGAAAAAATAACTTCAGCAAATGAAACATTTATGACCTCAGATGGTGCTAGAAAAATTTCTAAAATAAACTGGTCTATTAATACTTTAAACCGAAATGGTGCTGTTGAGATTTTGTGGGAAGGGACTACGAATGCTACTGCATGTGTATTATCAGGTCAAGGTGTTTGGGATTTAAATACTTTAGGTAATGATATACTTAATAATGCAACATCACCAACAGGAGATGTGTTGTTAACAACTAAAAACTTCTCTCAAGGAGATAGTTATACAATAGTTGTTGAGTTTAGGTAATAACTTTTATAAATAGTAGTTATTAGAGAGAGAAAACTATGAAACTAATATCAGAAGAAATACAAGACGCCGAATATCTCGTTGAAAATGTTAATGGTCAAAAGAAGTATAAGATAAAAGGTGTATTTCTACAATCTGACATTAAGAACAGAAACGGTAGAGTTTATCCTAAACAAGTAATGATGAAAGAAGTTAATCGTTACACAGAACAATTTGTTAATAAGAATAGAGCATTTGGTGAATTAGGTCATCCTGATGGACCAACTGTTAATCTTGAAAGAGTTTCACACATGATTACTAAATTAACACAAGACGGTGCTAATTATTATGGTGAAGCAAAAATAATGAACACACCTTACGGTAAGATTGTAAAGGGTCTTATAGATGAGGGCGCACAACTCGGTGTTTCTTCAAGAGGTTTAGGTTCATTAGAACAGAGAAATGGTGCTAATTATGTGAAGTCAGATTTCATGTTAGCAACCGCCGCCGACATTGTTGCAGACCCATCTGCCCCTGATGCTTTTGTACAAGGTATTATGGAAAATAGAGAATGGATTTGGGATAATGGTAGAATGATAGAAAGAGATATTGATGCTTGGAAGAGAGAAATCAAAGACGCATCAAGTAAAAAACTAGAAGAAAAAAAGTTACAAATTTTTAATAAATTTCTTAAAAATCTGTAGTATTATAAATAATTGTTAAAAAACGAAAGTTCTTTAAAGGAGATTAAATATGACTGAAGAAAACAATAAAGTCGTGGCACTAGAGGAGATTGAGAAAGAGTTAGAAGAAAAAGCGAATCCTCAAGCAGATGCTCCAAAAAAGAATGCTGTGGCGCCAGAAGGGTCAAACATTGCGAGTATGGCAAAGTATGATGATTTGGGTGCTCCTGTAGTTAAACCTACTGACAGCAATCCAGACGCCACAAAAAAATCAAAAAAAGCACAAGACTCAGTTAATGCAAAAGCAAAAGACGGAGACCCTAACGAGTCACCCGATACAGAAAAAGGTGTAACTAAAGTTGGAACACCTGGTCAGAAAGAAACAGTTAAAGCACAGAAAGACCATGAAAAAATTAATGCTGACAAAAAAATGTTAGATGATACTTATGGTGAAGAAATAGAATTAGATGTTTCTGCTGACGTAGATGCTTTAGTAAAAGACGAAGGTCTATCAGAAGAATTCAAGAACAAAGCATCAACTATATTCGAGGCGGCGGTTAAAGCAAAAATAACCGAGCATAGAATTAGATTAAATGCAGAGTTCGACAAAAAATTAAACGAAGAAATAGAAAGCGAAAAAGAAAAACTTTCTGAAAAGGTAGACACATACTTAACATATGTTGTTGAAGAATGGATGAAAGAAAACTCTATTGCTATCGAAAGAGGTATTAAGGGTGAAATCGCAGAAGATTTTATTTCAGGTCTTAAAAAACTTTTCGAAGACCATTACATAGATGTTCCAGATGAAAAGTATAATGTGTTAGAAGACCAAGCATCAAGAATTGAAGAGTTATCTAAAAAACTTGATGAAGAGATTCAAAAGAATGTTGAATTTAAAAAAGTAACCAGTGATTATAAGAGAAACGACATTGTAAATGAAGTTGCGTCTGACCTTGCTGATTCACAAAAAGAAAAATTCAATAAACTTTCTGAAGAAGTTGAGTATTCAAATGAAGAAGAATTTAAATCAAAGTTAGGCACTATTAAAGAATCTTATTTTGGTAAGAAAGAAACTTCATCTGATATTGATGATGTAGCGGTCGGCGATAATACTGCTGTAGATAGTGCAGAGTTGTCAAATTCTATGGCAAGATATACCGCCGCTATAAGTAAACTAAAAGACATTAAGTTGTCAAAATCAAATTAGGGAGAGATAATAATGTATTTATCTGAAACATACGAAAAGAAATGGCAACCAGTCTTAAATCATCCTGATTTACCAGAAATTAAGGATTCTTATAGACGTGCCGTTACTTCAGTCATCTTGGAAAACCAAGAAAAATCAATTAATGAAGACAGGTCATTCCTAAGTGAAGCAAGTCCGAGTGTAACTCCTGCTAACGCAACAGGTTCTAGTATCGATAATTGGGACCCAATTTTAATCTCGTTAGTAAGAAGAGCAATGCCGAACTTAATCGCTTATGATATTTGTGGTGTTCAACCAATGACTGGTCCAACTGGATTAATCTTTGCAATGAGGGCAAGATATGACAGTCAGTCAGGAACAGAAGCACTATTTGACGAAGCAGATACAGACTTCTCTGGAAGAAACAAAGAAGGTTCATCTGTAGATGGTTTCTCAAGCACTGCTCACGCAGGTACAAATCCAAAACTATTAAACGATAATCCTGCTGGTACTTACACAAAAGGTACTGGTATGACAACCGCCGCCGCAGAAGCATTAGGTGGAACAGCAGATAATACTTTTGCTGAAATGGCGTTTAGTATTGAAAAGTCCACTGTGACTGCTAGAAGTAGAGCATTGAAGGCAGAGTACACAATGGAACTTGCTCAAGACTTAAAAGCAATTCATGGATTAGATGCAGAAACAGAATTAGCAAACATTCTTTCTGCTGAAATTCTTGCTGAAATCAACAGAGAAGTTGTAAGAACTATTTACATCAATGCTGAAATTGGTGCATCACAGTCTGATAACACAGCAATCGGTTCTGTAAGTGCAATCAATACAACTACCGCTGGTATCTTTGACTTAGATACAGACTCAAACGGTCGTTGGTCAGTTGAGAGATTTAAAGGTCTTATGTTCCAAGTTGAGAGAGAAGCAAACCAAATTGCTCAAAGAACAAGAAGAGGAAAAGGTAACATCTTAATCACAAGTTCAGATGTTGCTTCAGCACTTCAAATGGCAGGTGTTTTAGATTACACACCAGCACTTAATAACAACTTGCAAGTAGACGACACAGGTAATACATTTGCTGGAATATTAAATGGTAGATATAAAGTTTATATTGATCCGTATTCTGCAAACAGTGCCGCCGCCCAATACTTTGTAGTTGGATATAAAGGTTCTTCACCATACGATAGTGGATTATTCTACTGTCCGTATGTACCACTACAAATGGTAAGAGCAGTTGGTCAAGACAATTTCCAACCAAAAATTGGTTTCAAAACTAGGTACGGTTTACAAGCAAATCCTTTTGCTGAAGCAGGTACTGGAGACGCCGCAGTTATTGATGGTTCTGGAAGTGCAAACTCCAACAGATATTACAGAAGAGTGCAAGTAGCAAACTTAATGTAGTATTGCAAATCATATTGCTTAAAGAAGGGTGTCTTTCCAGACGCCCTTTTTTTTTGGATAAATACTATTATGACAGTATCAGGATTATCAAGACAACCAACACAATTGGATTATGCAAGTCCTACTCAATTTAAATTTAGTATGACTAAGATACCTAAAGTGGAGTATTTCTGCACAGCAGTAAATATTCCTGGTATAAAAATTGGTCAATTAGAACAAACAACTAGATTTTCAAATATTCCATTACCTGGAAATACGTTACAATATAATAGTCTTGAAATGGATTTTATAGTAGATGAAAATTTAGAAAACTATAGAGAAATACATGGTTGGTTGACAGGATTAGGAAATCCTGATAATCACCAACAATTTTCAGAATTAATAGATGCAGGTAGAGATAGGTTTCCTACTCAACCTTTACCAGGAACACGAGATGGTGGTACATTAACTGGTAGTCAACAACCTGTTTCAGCAGGTCCTATATTTTCAGATGCAATTCTAACAGTGTTAACAAGTAAAAATAATCCAGTTGTAGAAGTAAGATATAGGGATATATTTCCTACTGACCTTTCTGGTTTAGATTATAATCAACAAGAAACAGATATATCATATTTGACTGCTTCAGTAACATTTGGTTATATGGGTTATTCATTTGCTTCACCAGGTGCAACAAAAGGTACTACAGTAAGCACTTAAAGACTTGACATTTTAAAAGGTTTATATTATAATATATTATGTTTGATTTACCAAAAAATAAAATAATCTATGTTTCTTGTTCGGGTGGTATTGATAGTTCATTACTTCTTTTTGAATTAACAAAATTTCATAAAGATAGGGATATTAGACCTGTCGTATATAACACAGATAACTTACCTTTATATAGAAAAAAAGAAAAGGTAGAGAAAATTATAAATTTAATAAGTGATTTAAATAATTACAAATTTCAAAATGTATATTATCGAGATGCTATTGGCAATTCACCAAGACAAGAAGACTTCATAGAATTTTTTAAAGAAGAAGAAGTTGGTTTTATCGTTTTAGGTATTACAAAAAACCCTAATATAAAATTTAAGCATGACAAAGATAAAGATAATTCAAGAAGTGAAGATGGTAAGTATGTGTGTGAAAACGGTGAAGTTTTAGAATCAAATGAAACACCTTATGCTAATCTACATAAAAGAGATATAGCATTAAAGTATTATGATTACAATTTACATAATAATTTATTCCCATTAACTTTTAGTTGTACTGCTAATACAGAAATTCATTGTGGTGACTGTTGGTGGTGTGAAGAAAGAATGTGGGGTTTTGGAAGGTTGATATGACACTAGAAGAATTACAAGATTTAGCAGACAAAGATTTAGTATTAGATGAAACAAATTTATCATTAATGTCTGCAAACACACCTCAATTACATAACAAGTATTTAAAGTACCTTAACAAATATAAGTTACTTTTAGTTAAAGCAGAAGATGAATATAAACTATTAAAGAAATATAAATGGGAGTATTATACAGGTAAAGCAGAGGAAAGAGTTTACAAAGAACAACCTTTTGATTTAAAAATACTAAGACAAGACATTGATAAATACTTAGACGCAGATGGTGAATTACAAAAAACAAGACAAAAGGTAAGATACTTAGAAGTTGTAATTGATTATCTAGATAAAACTGTTAAACAAATATCTAATAGAGGATTTTTGATTAAGAGTATGATTGATTGGCGAAAATTTATTAATGGTGAATAATGTATTTAAATAACACATATTATGTAAAACAAAATGCAGTATCTAAAGAAATATATAATAAAATAATAAAATTAGGTCAAAAGAAAAAGTTTAAAAAAGGTGAAATATTAGAAGGTAATCAAAATAATCGTTCATCAAAAATTTCTTGGATAACTGATAAGACATTAGATTTAGAATTAATAAAACCCATTCAATATGTAAATCATCAAGCAGGTTGGAACTTTTCACTTTTCGAGTTTGAACCTTTTCAATATACAGTATATGATAAAAATGATTTTTACAACTATCACATAGATAGTTTATCTGAACCTTATCCTAATGGACTAATAAGAAAATTAAGTTTTACTTTATGCTTGAATGATTCTTATGAGGGTGGTGAATTAGAAATAACAGTTCCTAATCCAAAAGAAGAAGATGAGATATCTGTTATAGATTTAAAAGCATTTAAACCAGGTACAATGTTAGTATTTCCTTCTTTTATATGGCACAGAGTAAAACCAGTCACAAAAGGTACTAGAAAAGTTTTAGTAGGTTGGGTATTAGGTAACCAATGGTCTTAACAAAATACATTGTCATAGAAAAGAAAAATGAGGTATATCTTAAAGTTGAAGCAGAACCTTCAATTAAAAGAGATTTAAGTGAATACTTTGCTTTTGAGATGCCCGGTTTTAAATTTACACCTCAATATAGAAGTAGAGTTTGGGATGGAAAAATAAGACTATTTCAGTATGCATCTGGTCAAATATACGTTGGTTTATATCCTTATATATTAGATTGGTGTAAGAAAAATAATATACAAGTTGTTGATGGTGCAAAAATTAAAGATGCTAGAATAAAACCAAAACTTGTAGAAAGATTTTTAAATGCACTAAAATTACCACATGAGTTAAGAGATTATCAAAAAGAAGCATTTTATTATGCTATACAGAAAAAAAGATGTTTACTACTTTCACCTACAGGTAGTGGTAAGTCATTAATAATATATCTTATACTAATATATAATTTGTTAAAACTAAAAGATACTAAATCAGATAAAATACTTATAATAGTTCCTACAACATCTTTAGTAGAACAACTATTTAAAGATTTTAAAGAATATGGTTATAATAGTTTACGAAACATACATAAAATATATCAAGGTTATTCTAAAAACACCTCAAAGAGAGTTGTGATATCCACTTGGCAATCAATATATCAACAACCAAAAAAATGGTTTTCAAACTTTGGTATGATTATAGGTGACGAAGCACATTTATTTAAAGCAGTATCATTAACAAAGATTATGAATAAATTAGAAGATTGTCAATATAGAGTTGGACTTACAGGAACATTAGATGGTTCTAAAACACATAAATTAGTATTAGAAGGAGTTTTTGGTTCTGTAAACAAAGTTATATCAACAAACATATTACAAGAACGAAATCAATTGTCGCAATTAAAAATATATTGTTTAGTATTACAACACAATAATATTAAAAGTAAATTTGATTATAGAGAAGAAATGACCTATTTAATCAAACATAAAGGTCGCAATAAATATATTAGAAATTTGTGTGTAGCATTAAAAGGTAACACACTATGTTTGTTTCAGTTTGTAGAAAAACATGGTAAAGACTTGAGAGAACTTATTGCCGAAAAAGCAAAAGATAAAAAAGTATTTTACGTTCACGGAGGAGTTGACACAGATGAAAGAGAATACATTAGACAAATTACAGAAAAATCAGACAATGCTATTATTATTGCTTCATATGGAACTTTTTCTACTGGTATTAATATTCGCAACTTGCATAACATTGTTTTTTCCTCACCTAGTAAGTCACGCATTAGAAACTTACAGTCTATCGGTAGGGGACTTAGATTAAAAGATAATAAATCGGATGCTACGTTGTATGATATATCAGATAACATGACATATAATAATATACCTAATTACACATTAAGACATTTTGGAGAAAGACTAAATATATACAAAGAGGAAAAATTTAATTACGAAATACATAAAGTAGAGTTAAAAAATGAGTGAAAATATTAAAGTAATAAAATTAATGAACGGTGATGATATAGTATGTGGAATTGTTATTGGTAAAAATCAATTACCTGACAAATCTCCTTTAATGAGATTAGATAGACCTTTGCAAATAAAATATATACCTTCAATGACAAGTATAGGTTTTAAAGATTATGTAGCATTAATTAAATGGGCAAGTTACACAAACGATAAAATTATAACCATACCTAAAGATAAAATTGTAACAATGACAAATGCATCTTCAGAAATAATAAAAAGTTATAATGAAGTAAAATTGGAATATGATAGAAAACCAGAACCGGTCTCAAAAACTGAGAAGTATAAAAGAGAAAGATTTTCAGATTCAGAAAATAAAAAACTTAATGAAATCTTTTTAGATTATTATGATGATGATGATAATGGTACACTTCATTAACGGGGAACATACCCGATTATACAAACAAAAAATGATTTGTCAAGTCTAAAATTACACTTGACATATTTGAGGAATAAAGTATATTAATATTATGAAAAAAAATAAAAAGAAAAATGAACATTACGTTGATAATGCAAAGTTTTTAGAGGCAATGAAAGAGTATAGAACACTTTGTGAAGATGCTAAAAAAAATGATACAGACAAACCTTTAGTAACAAATTATATAGGTGGTTGCTTTTTAAAAATAGCGAATCATCTATCTTATCGACCTAATTTTATAAACTATACATTTAAAGATGATATGATATCTGATGGTATAGAAAACTGTTTACAATATCTAGACAATTTTAATCCAGAAAAATCTAAAAACCCTTTTGCATACTTTACACAAATAATATATTATGCGTTTATACGAAGAATTCAAAAGGAAAAGAAACAAGTAATAATAAAACAAAAACTATTAAGAGATTCTAATTTTGATGACATGTCACTTCAAGCACATGATGATTCACAATATACAAATCAGTTTACAGAATTTTTAAGAGCAAATGCAACTGAAGAAGAACCTGAAAAAAAAAAGAAAGAACCTAAAAGAAGAAACCTAAAGGGAAAACTGGACGAATTTATATGAAAATAGCATTGTTGAATGACACACACTTTGGGTGTCGCAACGATTCACCTGCTTTTATGGAATATCAAAACAAGTTTTATGATGATATATTCTTTCCGTATTTAAAAGAAAATAGCATTAGAAGTTTGATACATCTTGGTGATGTCGTTGATAGAAGAAAGTTTATAAATCATAATATTGCACATAACTTTAGAGAAAAGTTTTGGAGAAGACTATATAGAAATCATATAGAAACCCATGTAATTTTAGGTAACCATGACACTTATTATAAGAACACTAACAAAGTTAATGCTATAAAAAATTTAAGAATAAATGGTAATTCAAAAATATACACTGGTCCAGAGATAGTTTCTTTTGATGAACTTGATATATTATTTGTACCTTGGATATGTGATGACAATCACAATGAAACTGTAAATATGGTACAAAATTCTAAATGTGAAATTATGATGGGTCATTTAGAAATAAAAGGTTTTGAAATGCACAAAGGTCATTTTTCAGAGCAAGGTCTTGAAAAGAATATGTTTCAAGGATATGAAAAAGTAATATCAGGTCATTTTCATAAAAAATCTGATGACGGTCAAATATATTATCTTGGTACACAATATGAAATAACTTGGTCAGATTATAAATGTCCAAAAGGTTTTCATATATTTGATACTGAAACTAGAGAGTTGACAAGAGTTGAAAATCCATATAGAATACATAAAAAAATTATATACAATGACAAAGAAACCAGTTATTCAAACTACGATATAAGTCAATTTAATAAATGTTTTGTTAAGTTGTATATATCAAATAAAACTGATGATGAGATGTATAATAAATTTGTGGAAAGATTATATAATGAGATAGACGTGCATCAATTACAAATTATAGACGACCCTATTGATATAAATTTAACTGTTAGTGATAATATTATAGACAAAGGTGAAGACACATTGACATTTCTAGGTAATTATATAGAGCAAGTTGATACTAAACTTGACAAAAATAAATTAAAAGAGTATGCTAAAAATTTATATTACGAGGTAAGCGAATGAAACATGTTGAAACTATAACAACAGGTCAGAAAATATTCAAGTTTAAACTTAGTGAAACACTTATTGATAAAATAAATGGTAAAATGGATGCTAATATATTAAAAAATAATACTTTCGTGAGTAAAAAAAGTAATATCATAAACGAAAACGAATCACCTAGAATGGATTATATCTCGTCTATAAATAACGAATATAGAATTTTAGATTGGATTGGTGATATTGATAATGAAAGTGAAATTAAAAAATGTATTACTCACGTCTACAATAATTCAGATTTTGACCAAAAAGAAAATTTTGATTTGATATCAATCAATATGCATGATGCTTGGATTAGTGACCAAGTTGAAGGTGAATATCAAGTTGTTCACAGACACAGTGGATATTCAGAGATAGGATTTGCTTGTGTATTATATTTATTAATACCAGATTTTGGTAAACCCTTTTCTGAAACAGAAGTTAACACGAATGGAATGTTAACTTTTGTTGGAAACTCTAACGGTCTTTTTGCAAATAAAAATCATACTATATTTCCTAGCAAAGGTGACTTATATATTTTTCCTTATGATATTCACCATAGTGTTTATCCATTTAGAGGTGAGGGTGTAAGACGAAGTATGAGTATCAATTTTGATGTTAATCATGTAAGACAAGGTTATGATAGTAAACAAAGAGTAAATTATTATGAAGAAAGATAAACCTATAAAAATAGTAAAAAAAATACCTATGGGGCAAACTGCTTACAGATTTAAATTAAAAAATAATCTTATAAAAGCATTGAACAATAAGATGGATGAAGAAATAAAATCTAATACATTTGAAGATGCTTCAAAACAATTATCTGCCAAAATAAAAGACGAGTACAGAATTATGAATTGGATGGAACAGGTAGATAAAGAACAATTCTTTATTAAGACTATTCAAGCAGTAATGAAAGAATCAATTATGTATAATAGTTTTGATATCAGAACAGTTACTATTGAAAATGCTTGGATTAATGACCAGAAAGAACACGAATATCAAGTAGTGCATAAACATAGTGGTCAATCATTAATTGGATTTGCATCAATATGTTATTTAAAAGTACCCGACTTTGGTCCTGAAATAAATAATGAGCATCAACCTCACAATGGTAGAACAATGCTTTTAGGAAATTGTCAAGGTCAATTTGTTCGTAAAAATTTAATGTTAGAACCAACTGTAGGAGATTTTTATATCTTTCCTTATGATGTAGAACATCTAGTTTATCCATTTACAGGTGATGGTCTAAGAAGAACATTAAGTATAAATTATGACGTGCATTTAACTCCTCGTAAAGGAAAAACATATATAAAGCAATTTAAGTGATAACATTTAAGAAACTAAAATATAAAAACTTTTTATCTACTGGTAATACTCCAATAGAGATAGACTTCTCAAAATCAAAAACAACTCTAATAGTGGGTTCAAATGGTTCTGGTAAATCTACTTTATTGGATGCTATTTGTTTTGTTTTATTTAACAAACCTTTTAGAATGATTAAAAAAGACCAAATGATAAACACCATAAATGCATCTGATTGTGTGGTAGAAGTTGACTTTATTGTCGGTACTATTCCTTACAAAGTCATAAGAGGTATAAAACCAAATAAGTTTCAGATACTTAAAAATAATAAACTAATAAATCAAGATGCTAACAATGTTGACTATCAAAAGTATCTAGAAAAAACTATAATGAAATTAAATTATAGGTCTTTTATACAAGTTGTTATGTTGGGTTCTTCTTCTTACGAACCATTTATGAAAATGAAACCAAGATATAGAAGAGAGGTTGTAGAAGAAATATTAGATATAAGAGTGTTTGGTTTGATGGATTTAAATTTAAGGTCACAACAAAGTGATTTACAAAAAAGATTAACTGAAGCAAGACACAAAGTAGATATATTAAAAACAAAATCTGAAACTGAAACCAAGTATTTAAATACATTAAAATCAAAAGGTAACTCATTTAAAGAAGTAAAAGATAAATCTTTACAACAAAATGAAGTAAACAAAAGAGTTTATGAAAAAAAAATAGAACAATTGAATATAGACTTAGCAGTACAGAATGAAAAGATAATGGATAAGTCTAAATTTGATGGTAAATTATTACAGTTAAATAAATTAGAAACAAAGATAACACAGAATTTAGAAACTCATAAAAAGACTCTACAATTTTTTGAAAAGAATGATACTTGTCCTACTTGCACACAACCAATAGATAATACATTCAAACACGATAAATGTAATACAACAAAAAGTAAAATAGATACGATATCTTCAGGATTAAAGGATTTATTTAAAGAGATTACAAAGACTGAAGAAAAAGTAAAAGGGTTTACAAGTGTATCTAATATGATAAATGACATTAGAGTGGACATTGCGAAGATAAATAATTCATTAGAAAACATAGAGCATAGCAGTAAAAATATAAATGAAGAATTAAAAAACTTTAGTGATGCAGATGATATAAAATCTTTAGCACATAAATTGCAGTTGTTAAAATCTGATATTTATGATGCTGAAGTAAATTTAAATAGGATTACGGAAGAAAAAGGTTATGTAGATATATTAAGAGATATAT
>VTLG01005300.1_pt1 | contig 25872 bp, 27 predicted proteins | sample 4694571 | NCBI WGS metagenome assembly VTLG01 (sample SAMN12604809, study PRJNA352737) | marine metagenome | biome: ENVO:00000447; feature: ENVO:00000209|ENVO:00000569|ENVO:01000036; material: ENVO:00002151; isolation source: viral sequences binned using virsorter ...
CGTCATATTGTGCATCCTAGAGACAATTATGATCCTAATAAAGTCGATGGTCTTAATAAACCCTACGCATCTATTTATATTGATCCAGAAGATAAACAAATTATTTCCGAAGGCGGATTCGATGAACTCCCCTATATGTGTCCCCGCTGGTTAAAAGCCAGTTTTGAACGTGGTTATGGGCGCTCCCCTGCTATGACTGCGTTAGCCGATACAAAAATGTTATCCAAAATGTCGGAAGTAACTATTCGGGCAGCACAAAAGCAGGTCGACCCTCCGCTTATGCTGCCCGATGACGGTTTTATGATGCCTATTCGTACAGTGCCTGGTGGATTAAACTTCTATAGAAGCGGTACAAGAGATCGTATTGAGCCATTAAATACTGGCGCAAATAATCCTTTAGGCCTGCAAATGGAAGAACAGAGACGCCAAGCTATTCGTGCAGCGTTTTATGTTGACCAGCTTATTCTAGGGCAAGGGCCACAAATGACGGCAACAGAAGTTATACAAAGAACTGAAGAAAAAATGCGTCTATTAGGCCCAGTTCTTGGAAGGCTGCAAGCCGAACTATTGCAGCCATTAATTGAAAGAGTGTATAGCGTATTAACACGCCAAGAAATGTTTGCACCGCCACCAGAATTTTTACAAGAAAACGATGTAGAAATAGAATATGTATCACCGTTAGCAAAAGCGCAACGCTTTGGCGATATACAATCCGCTATGCGTTTATTTGAAAGTCTGGCTCCGTTATCGCAAGTTAATCCGGGCGTATTTGATTATGTGGATATGGATGGATTAGCGAAACATATTATTAGAGTGTTAGGTGTTCCTGCAACAGTTGTGAAGTCGGATGAGCAAGTTGTCCAAGAACGCCAACAAAAAGCTGACCAACAAGCAGAGATGGCGGAACAACAGCAGATCGCGAACCAAGCCCAAGCTATGGGCGATGCCGCTCCAATGGTTAAGGCGTTACAACAATAATGGCTATAAAATATCGTGGACAAACATTTTCTGGGTATAACAAAGCAAAACGTACACCAGGACATAAAACAAAGTCGCATGCGGTATTAGCAAAGACTGGAGACCAAATAAAACTTATACGTTTCGGTCAAAAAGGTGTTAGTGGCGATAAAACTAATACAGCACGCTCACGATCTTTTAAAGCACGACACGGTAGTAATATTAAAAAAGGTAAAATGAGTGCCGCGTATTGGGCTAACAAGGTTAAATGGTAGGAGAATAACATGGCGAAAAAAGGTTTATATGCAAACATTCATGCAAAGCGTAAAAGAATAAAAGCGGGTTCTGGTGAAAAGATGCGTAAGCCAGGAAGTAAAGGCGCTCCAACAGCAGCTAATTTTAAAAGAAGCGCCAAAACTGCTAAGAAGAAAACATTAATTTGATTTAAAGTTAACTATATTATTAGCAAATTGAGTAGCACAAGTAAGTGTACAAAAATTATCGTATTTTAATGCGTAGGATTGACCATCCCATGTAGTAAATCTAGATACTGTATTACCTTTACCGTAGTTACGAATATTTTTGCTTAATAATATGTCATTGCCTAAATATTTAAAATTAGCATCAAATAAATAATCGTATTTGCCATTAAGATTATAAACAACATTTGTTACTTTGTGAGCTTTTTTACCACAGTTTTTACAAGTTTTTATCATTTTTGACCCCTTTTGTTAATTGTTATATAATATATATGGTAAACATGACATTAAATGTCAAGTATTAGAAAGAAAATATGTTTAAAACCGAAAAAGACCGCATAGAAACCTATAAAAGAATGTTTGCAACCGATGACGGCAAACAGGTTTTAGAAGATTTAAAAGAACGGTTCCATATAGAAACAATGACATTTGTTGATAACAACCGGGATTTGAGTTTTGTCCATGAGGGGCAAAGAAGTGTTGTACTGTATGTACTGCATTTATTAAGAGAAGATAAACTTAACCAACAAACAATAGCGGAAGGATAAAAAAACATGGCAGAAGAACAGGTAGCGGATGCTCCAGTAGTAGAAACTGGGCAAGCACCGTCTGATTGGAAAGCAAGTCTCCCAGACGATATAAAAAATAACAGTTTAATACACAATATGGATGATGTGGAAACATTAGCCAAAACAGCCATTCATGCACAATCTATGGTCGGTGCCGAGAAAATAGCTATTCCTGGTAATTGGGCTAATGATGATGATTGGAACGGTGTATATACTAAACTCGGTCGGCCAGAATCAGCAGAGGGTTATGAACTAAAAAACCCAGAAGGAACAGAAGCTATTGATGGCGACATAAAAAGTTGGTACCAAGATTTAGCACATGATGCAGGATTAAATAACCGCCAGGCGCAAAAGATATTTGAAGCGTACATAGCAAAAACGGGCGAAATGGCTCCTGCAAATGAAGAATTAAGTGAACAAGATATAGAAATACAAAAAAGCGAAACCGAAGTAACCCTTAAAAAAGAATGGGGTAAGGCGTTTGATGACAAATTAAACGAAGCTAAAGGCATACTAGACCAATTTGCCCCGGAAGGTTTTGCAGAAATTATGACAAAAGACGGTATTGCTTTGGGCAATTCTCCAGAGTTTATAAAAACTATGGCTAACATTGGTAGTTATATAAATTCTAAAGTAGGAGAAGATAAGATTATTGGCGCTAAACAAACGCCATCTCTTACACCAGAAGATGCACAAAAAGAAATATCAATGTTGCGTGGCGATCCTAAAGATAAAGGGCCGTACTGGAATAACAAACATCCAGACCATGCAGCCGTTGTCGCAGAAGTTTCACGACTAATGGAATATTTACATCCAGAAGTCGAGGAGTAGGATAAGCGTAAGCCCCTACCGAGCCAACAGCGTTAAGTTGGAGGTAGCATACTTAATGTTAAAGTGTCTTGTAATACAGGGTAGCACTTGCTTTTTTATTAACTAATAACACGGAGGCTTATATGTCTACACAAGTGAGTACAGCTTTCGTTCAGCAATTTTCTTCGAATATTACTATGTTATCTCAGCAAATGGGTTCCCTTTTGCGTGGTGGTGTAGATTCAGAGACTATTACTGGAGAGAAAGCATTTTTCGATCAAGTCGGAAAAGCAGCCGCTGTTGTTCGTACTACAAGACATGGAGATACCCCATTAATGGAAACTCCACATACTCGTAGAATGGTAACTCTTAGCGATTATGAGTGGGCAGACCTTGTCGACTCTGTAGATAAAGTAAGGATGCTTGCAGACCCTACTTCTACTTATGCAAGAGCAGCAGCAGCAGCAATGGGAAGATCAATGGATGATGTGATTATTGCCGCAATGAACGGTAATGCACAAACAGGTAAAGCAGGTTCAACTGCAACAGCTTTACCATCAGGGCAAAAAATTGCTCATGGTTCCGCAGGTTTAACTATTGCGAAATTAGTAAGCGCTAAGAAACTTCTTGACGCTAATTCAATCGATCCGTCTATTCCGAGATACATAGCGGTATCACCAGAACAAATTGAAGATCTGTTAAATAATACAACAGTTACTTCAGCAGACTTTAATACTGTTAAAGCGCTTGTTCAAGGTGATATAGACACTTTTGTTGGTTTTAAATTTATCGTTACTAATCGTCTAACTGACGATGGTACATCCAGATTATGTCCAGCCTGGGCAGAAGATGGCGTTAAATTAGGAATCGGTAAAGATGTTAACGCTCAGATTACGGAAAGAGCGGACAAAAGCTACAGCACACAAGTTTACTATTGCATGTCTATTGGGGCAACCCGCATGGAAGAAGAAAAAGTTGTGCAAATAGCTTGTAACGAGTAAGGGAGGATTATAAAATGGGTACAGTGTATTCTGATCAAAAGACTAAATGGGATCAAAATAATCCGACTGAAGCAATTAAACCTATTGAAATGGGTGGTCGTGTTCGTGTAGCATACGGTTCTTATACCGCATCTGCTGAACAATCAGACATTCATATGTTTAATTTACCAAACGGTGCAAGAATACTGTCTGGTGAATTAGTGCATGTGGCTTTAGGTTCTTCTACAACAGCATCTGTAGGCCATGCAGCTTATAAAAATGCAGCGGGTACTGACGTAGCTGCTGACGTTGATGAGTATAAAGCAGCAGCCGCTTCTACATCAATTACTACAGTTGATATAGCAGCAACAGCAGCGCTTGGCAAAAATTCAGTTGTTGACGCAGACGGTGATGGGATTCCTGTTACTGTAAGTATTGCTGGTGCTAATGGTACTGGTAAAGTTGAACTTAAAATGCTTTACGTTATCGATTAATACAAATTGGAGAGAGCAAGCGTTTGCTGCTCTCTCTCTTTTATTTAGGAAAAAACAATGGCTTCAGACGTTGATATAGCAAATAGTGCATTAAATAATTTAGGCGCATCCAACATTAATTCTTTAACAGAAGATAGTGTTGCTGCCCGTATCTGTAACCAACGCTATGAGTTTGTTCGCGATGCTGTTTTTAGAGCGCATCCTTGGAACTGCTTAGTAAAACGATCTTCATTAGCACAAAACAGTACAGCACCTGTTTGGCAATATACTTATGCTTTTAATTTACCAACAGACCCTTATTGTTTGCGTGTTTTACGAGTAGAAGATTTAGATACAGATTATAAAGTAGAAGGAAGAACAATAGCTTCCGATAATTCTACAATGAAAATAAAATATATTGGTCGTGTTACCGACCCTAATGAATACGATATGCTTTTAATAGAATGTTTATCTGCACGACTAGCAGCAGATATAGCGTATGCCATTACAAATAATAACACATTAACAGCAACTATGTGGGAAATGTATAATCAAAAATTAAGCGAAGCACGTTTTGTCGATGCTACTGAAGGTATGCCTGGCACAGAAGGTGTTGATTATGGCGTATTACATTCTAATACGTTTATTAATTCGAGGTTCTAATGCGAGCCACCACCTCTTTTACAAATTTCACTTCTGGCGAAATAAGTGATTTATTAGATGGTCGTACCGATTTAACACGGTACACTAATGCGGCAAAAAGTTTAACAAACTTTGTTGTGCATCCTGCGGGTGGGGCAGCTAGACGACCAGGCACAAAATTTATACACGAAGTAAAATCAAGTGCGGCTGCGGTAAGATTAGTACCGTTTGAATTTAATACAACAACAGCTAATACTTATATATTAGAATTTGGTAATTTATATTTTAGAGTATTTCGCGATGGCGGTATTGTTACCGAATCGACAAAAACTATTTCTGCTATAACACAAGCTAATCCAGCAGTTGTTACGGCTAATAGTCATGGCTATTCTAATGATGACCATGTTATTATTAATAGCGTAGTAGGCATGACAGAAGTTAACGGTAAAACTTTTGTTGTAAAAAACAAAACAACAAATACTTTTCAAATACAAGATGTAGATGGCAATAATATTAATTCTACAGGGTATACAGCCTATTCATCAGCAGGCACTTCTGCAAGAATATTTCAAGTAACAACACCTTATACGACAGCGCAAGTAGCAGATTTAAAGTTTACACAATCAGCGGATGTTATGTATTTAACACACGTTGACCATGCGCCAAGAAAATTAACACGGACAGCCCATACAACCTGGACACTTACAACACCAGATTTTGTTAATGGGCCGTATTTAGATGAAAACAGTACAACAACAACATTAACAGCTAATGCACGAACTGGTAGCAGTTGCACAATTACATCTTCAGCTGATTTGTTTGAAACTACGGATGTTGGTCGTATTATAAAGATATACGAAGGTTATGCTAAAATAACAAGCCGTACTAACGCTACAACTGTAGTAACTACAGTACAAACAGATGAAATTGGCGAAGCAGAATTATTGCCAACATACACAGCAAGTACTATAAGTTTTGTTGAAGGTGATCCTGATGCTACAGGCAAATCACATAATGATTTTATAAGAGACAGTACTAAACAATTTATAGAACAAGGCTTTAAAGAAAATATGACTATTACGGTGTCTGGCGCATCGAATAGTGCTAATAATGGCGATTATGAAATTGTTAAAGTAACAAGCGATGAAATAACACTTGTTCCTGTTGATGATGTTGTAAATGAATCAGCGAGTAATAGTATTACAATAGTTGGCAAATTACACGCTACTAAAGATTGGTCATTAGGAGCGTTTAGTGAAACAACAGGTTATCCAAGAGCCTGCGCTTTTTATGAACAAAGATTAGTGTTTGCAGGAACATCAACACAACCGCAATCGTTATACTTTAGTGTAGCAGGTGATTTTGAAAACTTTACGGAAGGCGATACAGACGCTAGTGCCTTAAATTACACTATTGGTTCTAACCAAGTTAATCGTATTGTGTATTTAGCTAGTGCGAGTTCTTTATTAGTAGGAACAACAGGCGGTGAGTTTGTTGTGCGAGCCTCTGGAACAGATGAGCCGTTAAATCCAGAAAATGCACAAGTTAAAAAACAAGCGAGTTATGGTAGCGCTGATACACAGCCTGCTCAAATAGGTGGATATACATTATTTGTGCAACGGGCAAAACGTAAGATTAGAGAACTGCATTATGTGTATGATACCGATAGTTACCAAGCCACAGATTTAACTATATTAGCTGACCACGTTACAGAAAATGGTATTGTTGAGTTAGCGTATCAACAAGAGCCAGACAGCGTTGTATGGGCTGTAACAGGCGATGGTAGATTGTTAGGATTAACGTATCGTAGAGAAGAAAACGTAGTAGCCTGGCATCAACATAAATTAGGCGGTACATGGGTAGATGGTAGCACGACTTACAATTATGGGTTTGTAGAAAACATTGCATCTATTCCCGGAGAACTAAACCAAGATAATTTATACATGGTTGTTAAAAGAACTATTAATAGTGTAACCAGACGATTTGTAGAATATTTATCGTTATCGGATTTTGGATCAGACGTTACCGATGCTTTCTTTGTCGATAGCGGATTGACCTATTCGGGTTCTAGCGCTTCAACTATAAGCGGTTTAGATCATTTAGTTGGTCAAACCGTTTCTGTTTTAGAAGAAGGATCAGCGCATCCTACAAAAACTGTAGCCTCTGGCGCTATAACATTAGACCGGGCAACGACTAAAGCGCATGTAGGATTAGGATATACGTCAACATTAAAAACACCACGCATGGAAGTGCCAATGGCAACAGGCACAATACAAGGTAAGATTAAAAAGATTTATAATGTAACGGTAAGATTTTTTAGAACTGTTGGCGCTTCGGTTGGAACCAGTAGTGATAATTTAGACACAGTTCCATTTAGAGACAGTTCGGATAAAATGGATACAGCGGTGCCATTATATACGGGCGATAAAACGATTGAAGCGCAACCTAAGTGGGATACAGAAGGCAGTATTATAGTTGAACAATCACAGCCACTACCTATGACGGTTGTTAGTATATACGCTTCTGTAGACATACAAAATAAATGAAGATTGTTCCGTTTATACCAGAACATGCTGCCGATATAATACATAACAAAAAGTTATCAATAGGCACATTATATCCAAAGCATGAATGGAAAGAACACATACAAAAAGTTTCGCATTATGACGCATGGACAGGCCTAGACAATGGACACATTGTTGGTTGTGCCGGGATTATGCCTTTATGGGATGGTGTAGGTGAAACGTGGTTTATTGGTGCAGATCGCATACAAAAACACACACTCAGCGCTGTACGATTTGTAAAACAAATCTTTAAAGAAAAACAAGACCAAGGCGAATATGTACGATTGCACGCTAATGTTCGTGCTAATTGGCCTGAAGCCATTAAGTTTGCCAAACTGGTTGGTTTTACAAAAGAAGGTTACATGAAAAAATACGGCCCAGATGGGTTAGACTATTACGTTATGGGAAGGATTAAATAATGGCTGTAGCACAAGGGTTAATGTTAGCAGGCACGGCTGTTTCTGCTGTAGGATCAATAAAAGCAGGCAAAGGCGCTAAAGCAGCAGCTGATTACAACGCTAGTATTATGGAGCGTAATGTTAAAGTTGCAGAGAAAGAAGCAGAGCAAATAGGTCGAGTAGCTGGTTGGGAAGCGTTAGACAATGAAAAAGAATTTAAAGCATTAAATGATCGTGCTGTTATGGCGTATGGCAAAAATGGGTGGATGACAGGAACAGGCACACCATTAAAAAGAGCAATGAATAATGTTATTGAGTTTCAAAGAGATATGGAAACTGCTCGCTATAATACAAAAGTAAAACAAAATGAAAAAATGGAAATTGCAACTAATATGAAACTACAAGCAAATTTAAAACGATACGAAGGCCGTGCTAGAGCAAAAGCAGGCAGAGCGCAGGCTTTTGGCACGCTATTAAGCGGTGCTGGCAAAGTAATGATGGCATAGAGGTAAAAAATGAAAGTTCCTACATATAAAAGCCAATTACAACGCACCGATCGTACTGGTGCAGGTATGTTAACAGCACAATTAGATGCTAATGTAATGATGTTACCAGGACAAGCCTTACAAAGTTTTGGTGCTGATTTAGCTAATTTTGGAGCAGATTTAGCTGCTGTTAATGTTAAAAAACAACAACTTGCAGACAAAAATGAAGCAGCAATGGCGGCTCAAGAATTAGATACAATATTACAAAGTTATACTTTAGAAGCTAATAAAATTCAAAATCCACATGAAGCTGAACAATTTTGGAGTAATAATTTACAAAGCGCTGTTACAGAAATTCAAAGCAGGTTAAGTCCTGGCGCTTTAAATATTTTTAAGATAGATGGTTTAAAAATTGCTTCTGACCGAAATTTTACGTTTATAGAAAAAAATGATAGTAAAATTATTACCCATACAAAAGATATGGCAAAAAATGAAACAGCTAGAAAATTAAATATAGTTGGAGACACAAGTGTTTTAACTTCTGTTCGTTTGCATGAATTGTTTGAAATTATAGGTGGTAAAAGAAAAGACACATCTAATTTTAATTTTGCAGCTATACCTACGGCTAATGATCAAGGGTATGCCGTTGGAAGTGGTTACAGCGAACAAGACAGTAATTTAATTATGTATCATAGACAAACTATTACTAATGGTACGTTTTTAGAAAATGAAGATGGCTCTACAACTACAGTTTTTATAAGAGGTATAAAAAACCCAGAAGAAGGAGCAAATAGTCCTATTTATGCGGTGCCAGGATATTATGAAGGTCGTACAGATTGGACAGAAGAAGAAGTCATTGAAAAAGCTATGGAAGAAGGATGGTTTGACATATACCCTTCTGATGCCTCTGAAGCAGGACATAAAAGACGTGTAGGAAAATTAAAAAAGATTATAAACAAAGACGGTCAAACTTTACAAAAAATAGAAAAAACAATGCAAGCAGGAATTAATGGTTCGTTATATAATAATGATGTTATTGATTTTAATGAAATGACAACCAATAATATTGAAGCATTATCAACAGCTGCAACAAATACATTAATAAGTTTACAGAATAATACTTTTGATGCTCAAGATGTTGTTCTTGATTTAGTTAATGGTAATTTAAAAGACCCAGTATTAGATATGATATGGGATCAAATACCTTTGCAAGAACAACAAAAAATTATAGAAGAAGCTCTAGGTTCAGCAGACAAAATTGAAGCGGCAAAAGAAAACGAAATTAAAGAAGATAATGAAGCTATAGAAGCAGAACAAGATGCAATGCATCAAATTATGATTAATACAGATAATTATGAAACTGCATTAGATAAATTAAATGAATTAAAAAAATTAAATTATTTTACATTAGAAAGCGACAGAAAAAGCGCTGAAGATCATGTGGAAAATTTAAGGCCAGAAACAACATCTACAGTTAGATTTAGAACCTCTGAAGAAGGAAGCACAGATGAAGCTATTAATGCTTTAGAAGGTCTTGATTTTTTAAATCAATTAAGTTTTGGTGCAATAGTGGCTAGAAAAAGTCAATTAACAGCAGCGGATTATCGATATTATGTTAATAAGGCAACTACAGAAAGAAACGATGCTCTTTCATCTGCAAATTTAGATTTTAGAACAATATTTGGTTACGAAGAAAGCAGCGATAAAGGAGAGCGTTTAGGTAAAGCTACAAAAGCAGCTTATCAACAATCTTATAATGAATTACTTAATTGGTACAATACAAAAGAAAATCGTACTGCAACTTTTGATGAAATTTTACAAAAATCTAAAGACATTATTAAAGAAAGAAATGAAGGTTTTACACAAATATTACAAGTAGAGCGTTATTATTCAGTACAAACGTACACAAAAAATTCAGGAATGACCTTAACTAATAAAACAAATGCTGAAATTTTAGAGGAAGCTAAAAATTTGTTTATGAGCGGAAAATTAATTGAACAACAATTTAGAAATATACAAGAAGAATTTTCTTTTTATTCATTAAAAAATATTGATTACAAACCATGATATATAATATTGAAGAAGAATTAGAAAAGTACGAATTAGCTAAAACTAATTTTAGTAACGTACCTGCCGATAAATGGGAAAGCACAGAAGTTGTAACAGACGAAAATGGGCGTACTTACACAGCAGGTGTAAAAAATGGCATGTTGTTTGAATTGCAACCTAATGAAGAAGAAACAACAAATACAGAAACACAAGAAGCCGCTGTTATTCCTAATGCTGTAGAAGATATAGCTAAAGGTAGTGTAAGAGGAATGTCAGAAGCAGGAAGAAACACAACAAGTTTTGGTTCTAATGTTTTAGGAGCGCCTGGTGATATAGCTAATTTTATTGCAAAAACTTATCCACAAGTTTTTCAAAATATTGCTCCTTATATAACGCCTGGGGGTGTTTCTATGCAAGATGATGTAGATGTAAGAGGAACAGAATTTGCAAAAAATCCCAATAAAAACTTTGATATGTTTTTGGGTGGCGAAGATATTAACAATAGAATACAGCAAGGTTTAACATGGGTTGGTGATAATATTATGGGAAACAATGCTGTTGATCAATGGGCAGCAGAAGATTTCAATAATGAAACTTTAGGTCAAGTATCAGAACTTATTGCACAATTTGCTACTCCTGCTATACCCGCTGCTAAAGTTACAAAAGCAGCAGATTTATTAATAACAGGCATGCAATCTTTAAATCCGTTTAAAAGAGGTTTGATTTGGGGGGCTATAGCTGATGCTGCAGCTTTTGACGAAAACGTAGATACTTTAACAGGTGAATTAGCAAAATATGTAGCAGGACAAACACCAGAAGAACGCACAGCTTTTGGCAATGCTATTGTAGATGTTTTTGAAAAAAATCCAGAACATGCTGGATTAGTAAATCAATTAAAAGGATCGTTAGAAGGATTAGTTTTAGGTAGCGGTATAGAAGTATTTATGCGTGCAGCTGTTATGGGATCAAAATTAATTAATTGGAAAGAATTATTTAATCGTATTGAATTTGATCCTAACACAGTAAGTTCTGGAGGTCTTGGTGGCATATCATTAAAAAAAAAACCTACTGACACAGAACCTGGCATTATAGCGTTTCATGGAAGCGGTGCAGATTTTGATGAGTTTAAATTAGAAAAAATAGGCACAGGAGAAGGCGCTCAAGTATTTGGTCATGGTTTATATTTTAGTGATTCAGAAGATATAGCAAAATTTTATAGAAAACAAATACTTTATGACAATGTACGAAAAGGCAAATTAAATGTAAAATATAAAAACAAACTTGTTCCACAAAGCGATACAGCAGAAACAGAAGCATCTTCTGAAATAAGAATGGTAAGTCAAATAGTTGAATATATGAATGGAACAAAAGGAAATTCACCAGATCCTAAAAATGCAAAAGCTGATCTTATTTATAAAATTGAATTACAAATAGGAGCAAGGCAAAATTTTAATCTTGATGGCACTCCTATTTATCGTGATGCTGAGGAAATAGAATTAAATAAATTAATAACAGATAGCTTAGAAAACGATTTAAAAACATTAGAAAAAATTAATCCAGAAGATATAATTGTTGATATTGGTAAAGTTTACAAAGTAAATATAAAAACAGTTATGGATGATTTAATAGATTATGATAAAAATTTAAAAGAACAAAACAAAAAAATTCAAAAAATTTTAAAACCTTATTATGAATTATATTCAATATCAGAAACAGCAGATTTTGGAACTTTATTAGAATCCTCTTATAGAAATTTACCAAGAGATAAATTTTCAGAAGAATTATCAAAAGAAGGTATTAAAGGTATAAAATACAAAGCAGGACAATTATCTGGAATAGATAGTGATAAAACAAATTTTGTTATATTTGATGACAAAATAATAGACATAATGGCTAAAATGGGAATTGTTGGGCCTATGGCTATTAGCGCTATAAAAAACAATAAAGAACAAACACAAGATAATTCAATATAATTAATAGGATTTGCTATGGCTATAAAAGAACAAGCAAATAACGCTAGTCTTACGGGTGGTGTTACAGAATTTGCAGAAAACCCAAATGAACCGCAAGTAGCAGGTATTGGTAGCGCACTTTTAGATATATTTTTAAACGCAAAACCGCCAGTAAAACCTAAACCTAATGTAGCAGATAGTGTGCCTACTCCTATTTCTGAAGAAAGTATTTTAAAAAATCAAAAAATAACAGACGTAGATGAAGAAGGTTTACCTATACAAAAAAAGCAACCAGATGCTAAATCATATAGAGCAACATCAGATGCTTTTGCTAAAGAAAATTTAAGCCCAGAAGGTTATGCCCGGTGGAAAGAACAAGGTAAACAAGCAGAAAAAATAACACCAGATGCTAATGTTATGACAGAAGCTAATAAAGCATTAGGTGAATTAGACCCAAATACACCGTTTACAAAAGAAAGAGAAGTTTATGATAATGTTGAAAGCATATATAATGTAGACCAAGCTATATTAAGCACAAAAAAAGGCGTTGATTTTAATTTTGAAAAATTAGAAACAGGCGATGATGTTTTAGAATTAATAGATAGAATGTCTGCTATATATAAAGACCCAACAAAAGCAGCAAAACGTGGAATTATTACTAATAAAGAAACACTTGCTAATGCTTCTGATTTATTAGCTGATGAGTTAGGTTTAACAAGAAAGTTATTTAAGCAAGGTCGTGGCGCAACAATGAACGCTGAAGAAATGCTTGCTGTAAGACAAATATTAGTAAAAAGTGCAGAACGATTAGAAGATTTAACTTCTAAAATAGCTTCTGGTCGGCATACTCCAGAAGATTTATTAAAATTTCGTAGACAAATGGCTATTCATGCAGGCATACAAATGAAAGCCAAAGCTGCACAAACAGAAATAGCTAGAGCGTTACAAGCCTTTAATATTCCTGTTGGTCTTAGAGGCCCAGAAGTAAGAGCAGACATGGTGCAAGAAATGTTGCAAGAAAGTGGTGGCGCAGAATTAGCAGTAAAATTAGCTAAAGGATATCAAAAAACTATAAAAGAAGGCGGTCGTGCAGCTGGTAATAAATATATAAATGGAGCATGGCATACAAAAGCTACTAACATATTTAATGAAATTTATATTAATGGATTGTTAAGTTGGAGTACAACACATCTTAAAAACTTAATAGCAACACCTGTATTTCAAGTGTACCAATTACCAGAAGAAATATTAGCAGGTATGTATGGAACTATAGAAAGAGGGGTAAGAAAAAGCACAGGTTTAGCTAGAGGTTCTGACGATGGTGTTTTTGTTGGACAAGCGTTTGCAAGAATTTATGGATGGAGTAGAGCCTGGAAAGAAGCATGGCTTGTTGCAGGAAAAACTTTTCGTACTGAACAGCCCGCATCATTTGGACAAAAAATAGATCATGCAAAATATAAAGCTATTGATGCAGAAACATTAGGATCAAACAATTTTTGGTCTGGGCCTGTAGACATGCTTGGCAAAGTAATACGTTTACCAGGCAGAGGGTTACAAACAGCAGACGATTTTTGGAAAACTATTGCACAAAGAGGTGAATTACATTCGCAAGCCTATATAGCAAAAAAAACATCATTAAGAAATGGTGATGACGCTGTTACAGCTAATGACAATGCAATGATGCTTTTAGTTGATCCAAAAGCAATAGGCGATGATTTAGCTGCTAAAGCTAATTATGCAACATTAACAGATGATCCTGGCATTATAGGAAAAATGACAAATGCGGTACAAAGTACCGTTATAGGAAGAATTTTATTGCCATTTGCTAGAGTGCCAACAAATGCTGTTATTCGTGCAGCAGAACGTGTGCCTTGGATGGCAGCATTAAATCCTAGAGTATATGGAGACCTTATAGGTAAAAGAGGGCCAGCAGCTAGACAAAAAGCATTAGGGCGATTGACTTGGACAGCTGGAACTATGTATATGTTTTCTGAATGGGCGGCAACTGGTCGTATTACTGGTTCTATGCCACGATCAGAAAAACAAAGAAATTTGTTACCACCAGGATGGCAGCCGTACAGTATAGTTTTTAGAGATCAAACAAATAAAGAAGATTGGCTGGATTCTGAAGGCGATTTGTTACCATTATATGATGTTAATGGATTACCTAATGGGCCATTAAAATACATTAAATATGCAGGATTAGAACCTGTGGGTGCTGTATTAGGTATAGCCGCAGATGTTGTTGAAAGACAAAGAAGAACAGATGATCCTTTGCAAAGAGAAAATATTGCAACAGCAGCTGCTATGGCAACTATGGATTATTTTCAAAATTTACCATTTTTACAATCTATAGGCGATATTACAAAAGCAATAGAATATTCTGATTTAGATTATTTAACATCTGGGCCATTAGGCAATATGATTGGTATTGTGCCTTTGCCTTATGCTTCTGCACAACGAACTATTGCAAGAGGAACAGGTGATCAAACTACAACAAAAATAAGCAGCGATTTAAGCTATTATACTTTAGAAGAAGTAGAAGCTATGAGAGATGCCGATGGTAATGTTCCTTATGATTATGTAGGAAGATTAAAAGGCGGTGCAGGCGAATGGTTTAATCGTTCTATAGATGACGCATGGAAATTACAAACAAAAGATAGTTTAGTTTTTGGTTCAGATGAAAGCGAATTAGCAATACAATACGATGTTTTAGGAAATCCTAAAGTTTCTAACACAGCGCGTTTTGATGTACGTCCAGGTGAAGCATTATGGAATTTAGTAACGCCTTTTGATGTAAAGCGTGGTGATAAATTAGAATGGTGGCAAAAAGAATTATATCGCATTGGTATGCCGTTAGTTACTAAAAGAAAAATGTTAGCAGGTAAAATACGTTTAACTGAAAAACAAATGAGCGATTGGACAAATTTAGCTAAAAATGAAGTTTTGGTTAGAAAGTCAGGAGAACGACCATTAGTATTTAGAGACGCATTAATAAAATTAGTAACATCTTCTGGGTACGATCGATTACCGTTACACCAAAAACAAAACAAAGTAAAAAATTTAGAAAATGAATATTACGAAACAGCTATTAACGCTTTGTTATCTTTAGAAGGTAACGATGAGTTAAGAGATGTATATGACGATTATCTTTTTGTCAGAGATAAATTAAGAGCAAAAACATATTAACAATTAATAAGGAAAGACAATGACTGTATCATCGTTAACCACCAAAAATAGTTATTCAGGAGACGGAAGCACAACAACTTTTGCTTATGGATTTAAGATTTTTGCGAGTTCTGAAATTAAAGTATTTATACGGAGTTCTACAGGCACAGAGACATTAAAAACTCTTACGACCCACTACACTCTTACAAACATAGGCAACGCATCAGGCGGTAATGTTGTGTTTGAATCAGGAAGTGTACCAGCTGCTACAGAGACTGTCGTGTTAATAAGAGATACAGCATTAACACAAACTCTTGATTTAGTAGAAAATGACCCCTTCTTGTCTGGTAGTTTTGAGGATAGCTTAGATAAAGTAACGCACCAAATGATCGAGATACAAGAAGAAGTAGATCGTAGCTTTAAAGTTAGTAAAACTAATACTATAACTACTGCTGAGTTTACCGATAATGCTGCAACGAGAGCAAGTAAAACACTTGGTTTTGACAGCGATGGTAATTTAACAACAGTTGCAGACTTTTTGCCTAAAGGTGGCGATAGCGCACAGTTTACATACAGCACAACTACTACAGATAGCGACCCAGGTTCAGGTGTTGTAAGGTTTAATAACTCAACTATTGGTAGTGCAACTATTGCCTATATAGATGATTTAGATGCAGCTGGCACAGACGTATCTGCCTGGGTGCAATCGTTTGATGATGTTTCTCAAAATGCAACAAATCGTGGCCGTATTCGTGTAAGTAAATCTAATACCCTAGATACTTGGCATGTATTTAAAGTGTCGGCTGCCGTGGTCGATGCTTCAGGATATACCAAAGTAAATTTAACATATATAGACGGTGCAGGCACATTAGCTAATAACGATAAAGTGTTTATAAGTTTTGTAGCGTCTGGTGAAGATGGAGCAATACCAGGATATTATTACAAGTTTGATACAGGAACTTCTAAAGCTGATCCCGGTGCAGGTGAGTTATCATTTAATAATGGCACATACGCTAGTGTAACAAAAATCTGTATAGACGATGCTGATGCTAATGGAGTTACTACTCAAGCTGATACAGCAACATGGGGTAGTTCTACATCAACTATTAAAGGTTTTCTACACATTGTAGATATAAACGATAGTACAACTTATGCGAGATTTAAAGTTACTGCTGCGGCATCTGATGAATCTGGTTTTAATGAACTAACTGTCGTACATCTTGCATCAAATAATACCTTTAGCGCAGCCGATGAATTGTCTGTTCACTTTTCACAAAGCGGAAATACGGGTGATACTGGTTCAACGGGTTCAACAGGATCAACGGGTTCAACAGGTGCAACAGGCGCAAGTGGAACAAACTCACAATTATCTATGACTTGGAAAACATCAACATCGGGCGATCCGGGGGCAGGAGGCATTTCTGGAAATAATTCAACAATTTCTAGTATTTCAAATTTGCTCGTAGACGATGCTGATGATGCTTCTGCTGATATATCTGGATTTGTGCAATCGTGGGATGATGTTAGTAATAGTAATGCTAAAGGCATAGTTACTATAACGAAAGAAGGCACCGCATCAACCTATGCAACATTTAAGGTTACTGGAATTACTGATAATTCTGGTTTTACAACTGTTGCTGTTACACATATTGTAAGTAATGGAACTTTTTCCAACAACGATGGCGTAGGGGTACATTTTAGTTATAGTGGCGCAGATGGTAGTGGCGACATTGAAGGTGTAACAGCTGGTACAAACTTATCTGGTGGTGGTACTTCTGGAACAGTTACAGTAAACTTAGCCGATAGTGCAGCTGATACTAAAGGCGCTGTAATTGTAGCAGGTAATGCACCAGCTAGTGTTGGATATAGTTCTGGAACAGCTACAATAAGTATAGCCGATAGTGCTTCAGGCACTAAAGGTGCTGTAATAGTAGCAGGCACATCTCCAGTAAGTGTTGGATATTCGAGCGGAACAGCTACAGTAGCGGTATCAGATGCAAGTACAAGCGCAAAAGGCATAGCGTCATTTGCTAGTGCGGATTTTAGCGTTTCATCAGGAGCTGTCTCATTAGAAGCCGCAGTTCCTAAAACAGATGAAACGAACGCATATACTGCGCCACAGCGTAATGCTTTGACAACGGATAATGATGGTTCGTTCGATATGAACGCAACTAATAATTTTAAATGTACTCCGTCTGGTAACTTTGCATTAACATTTACTAATCATGCAGATGGTCAATCTGGGTACATATTGTTAATTAATAGTGGTGGTCATACTGTAAGTTTACATGCAAACACTAAAGGCTCTGCTACTACAGCGGCAACTTTAAGTGCGGCTGGAACGTATCTTGTTAGCTATCTCTCAGATGGAACAAATGCTTATTTAACAAATAGTGTGGTATATGCGTAATGAGTTTATTACAAAATAGCAATGCTATACCAGCGTCAGGTGATACTGATTTTTATACACATCAAATAGCTAATTCAGTTCGTATGACAGCACCTAGTAGTACGTCATCAAGTAATGCTAGATTAACACAAACATTTAGTACCGTTGATTCTAATGTGCATTGGACTTTAAATTTTTGGATTAAAAGATCAGCAATAGAAGGAAGCAATCCTGTTTCAAGTGCTAGACCTTTAAATATGTTTACTCCTAGAAGTGGTACAAGTGGTTCTGTTTTACATGAATTTTTATTTGCTGCTTCAGGTTCTTATGGAGCAGGAGATGCTTTTGCTATAACTAATACAAATACTGGTGCATATATTTTATCTACTAATAATGTATTTCGTGATACTTCGGCATTTTATAATATTCATATTCAGGCAGATCTTGATAATGGAACAGCTAATGAAAAATTAAAAATATTTATAAATGGTACAGAAGCAGATTACAACGTAGATAATAGAAGTTCGTATTCTTCTATGGCAGGTATTGTAGCAGGTGCTTGGACAATAGGAGATTATTATGGTTATGGCTATCCTATTCAAAGTTACCTTGCACAATGGGCGTATGTTGACGGAAGCACATTAGCACATTCTGTTTTTATAGAAGAAAAAAATGGAGTAAAAATTTCCAAGGATTTAAGTAGTGGTATTACTTGGGGGAGTGCAGGACATTTATTAATGTTTCAAGATAGTAGTGCGTTAGGTGATGATACGAGTGGCGAAGGAAACGATTGGACTAGCTCTAATCTTTCAACACACGATCAAACAATTTTAAGCCCTACCTTTGGAAGTTCTAGTTCTGGTAATTTTCCTTTATGGTCGCCTTTATTTAAAGGTGCAACGAGTTTAAGTGAAGGTAATACTAGAATGACTGGCGCTACTAACGAGAGAGGTGCTATGACAAGTTGGGCTATAGCTACAGGAACAAAGTTTTATATAGAATGTTTAGTAGAGCATGTAACTGCTAAAAATATTCTATTTGGTATTGCAAATCCAGATATTGATATAGGCAGTTATTTTGAATCAGATTCTTCTTTTAATGGTATTTTATTTCGTGCCAATAATTCTAGTAGTTGGGACACTTGTTCTTTAACAAATGGAAGTAGAGGAAGTTTTGGTTCTAATGTTGGAACAACAGCAGGTAGAGTTTTAGCCATGACTGTTAATAGAGTTGATAATGAAATAAAAATGTATTTAGATAATAGTTTAAAACATACTATATCTATATCTGCTACAGAAGAATATCATATATGTTGTGGTATGGGTGGTGGAGCTGATTCAAGTTTACACATGAATATAAACGCAGGACATGACAGTACAGGAGCAGGAGATTTTAGTGCTGGTAGTGCAACAGATGAAAATGGTTATGGTAGTTTTCAACATGCTCCAGCTTCAGGATTTTTAGCTTTGTGTTCTGGTAATCTTTCTGCTGCTGGTGCTGATCCTGCTCAAGAAAAACAACCAATAAATAATTATTTTCAAGCAGTTACCTATACTGGTACTGGAGCAAATGGTCGTTCTTTAACAACAAAATTAAAAGCAGCTAGTTTTTGGGGTAAAAATAGAACAACTGGTGCTGCAACACCTACTAGATGGTGGAATACAACAGGCAATAATTTTGGAACTGGAACAGAACTATATGTCCAATTTGATATAGCAAGTTATGGAACATCATCTTCTACATACCAAGGTGTTAGCAATCCACAAGATACAAGTATTACTATAGGTAATGTAGGTTATATTAATGTTGGCAGTTCTTCATATGTAGCTTATTTATTTGGGGTTGCAGGTGCAAGTGCAGTAACAGATACTTCAGGTGATATAGATAGTGTAAGATTTACAGATGCAGATGCAGGAATTAGTATTATGGATTATACTGGTTCAGGTACAAATGGTCATACAGTACCACATGGACTAGGAGTTAAACCTTCTTTTGTAATAATAAAAAATTCTACCGATAGTAATAGTTCATCATGGAGAGTATGGTCTGATGCTTTTGGGGATTTTAATGATTATGCTGTAATGGATACTAATGCTGCATGGCAAACAAGTAGTGGTATATTTACTGCTGATCCAACAACAACAATGTTGCCTTTAGCTTCTGGAGCAACACAAAATAATTCTAGTCAAACATATATGGCATGGGTTTTTGCAAATACTGAAGGAATGGTAAAGGCAGGGACTTATGAAGGAAATGGTGGAGATGCAGATGCAGGTACATTTTTGTTTTTAGGACTAAAACCTGCTTGGTTTATGATTAAAGATGCAGATAATGCAAATAACTGGATTGTTTATGACAATGCTAGAGAACCTTTTAATGTAATGGACACATATTTAAATCCAGATACTAATGGCCCAGAAGAAAGTGGAAATTTAGCAGAAATAGCTTTTCTTTCTAATGGAGTAAAATTTTTAACTGATCATGTGGCTTTTAATGGTAGTGGTAGAACATATGTGTACTTAGCATTTGCAGAGATGCCATTTAAATACGCAACAGCAAGATAGGAGAAAAACAATGTGGGCTAAACTAAATGATGCAGAAGATAAGATTGAGGAAATCATATCACAAGCAAAATCTATGACTATAAACGGAGTAAAACATCCTCGCCAAATGTTTCAATGGACAACAGCTGAGTTAAAAGCAGTAGGTATAGTACCAGTAACAACTACTGGAAGCCATTTAGATACTAATTATTATATAGAGGTAGACGAAGCATTTGCTATAGCTAGTAATAAAGCATCTGTTGTTAGAACTATAGGTGTTAAAGCTGCTGACAAAGTTTTAGCTGATGTTAATGAAGTATGGACACAAAAAGAAATAGATGATGGTTATGCACCAGATGGCACAAATGCTAATGATCCTAGAAATGATGCAGACGGCAATCAAATAGTAACACTTGGCTTAAAAACTAATGCTAAAAACAAAGCAACTACACAAGCTAATGGATTGCTTAAAAATTTTGACTGGTTAATACAACGCAAAGTTACTGCTGATACTGCAATTCCTTCAGATGTTGTTACATACATGGCGGCAATAAGAACAGATCATAAAGCGATATGTGATGCTATTGATTCTTGTAGTGATATGGATGCTTATATTGCATTGCATACAGATACTTATAAAACTGTAGATGGTGAGCAAGTTATAGATGTTGTAGCCCGTGTAAACAGGTGGACAAATGATAAGGATGTAAAGCAGTATAGACGATGAAACAACTATCATACTTTTTGTTAACCGCTGTTATGGCGGTTTTTTTATGCGTAAATGCCTGGGCGCAAAGTAATACTGTAACGAGTACATCAAGTAATACAGTATCAAGCACTACAGTAGACCGCACACCTTCTACAGCTTCGGCTCCCGGAGTAGTAGTTAATAACCAAGACGTATGTTCAACAGCTGCAAGCGCAGCTATACAATCGCAGATATTTGGTATTGCAGGCGGTACAACAATTAGAGACTTAAATTGTGAGCGTTTAAAATTATATAGGGCCTTGTTTCGTGGAGGAATGAAAATAGCGGCAATATCTATATTATGTCAAGACGAAAGAGTGTTTCAAGCAATGATGATGTCAAATACCCCCTGCCCGTACAAAGGGCTTATAGGAGATGAAGCTGCAAAAGCATGGGAAGAAAATCCAGAAAAGCGCCCAGACTATGAGCAATGGAAAAAAGATAATGTCAAACATGAGGAGTTAGTAACTGATGAAGAACTTACTGGTCTTAGTATTGGTAGTTTGTTGTTCTTGCTCCTTCTCCTTTGATACATGGGGGCAAATGCTAGATGAAGGCACAACGGTTACAACTGAAATAGAACAACAAGGTAATGTAGAAACTGTTACAGAAACAACAGTTACTATAGAACATAAAACAACAAGCGATGTATTAGACAGCGATAATGGTATTGTTGCTGCATCTAAAGATGGTAATGCTAATACAGATTGGGGTGGTGCTGGCAGTATATATTCTCATTCTGCATGTACCGATGCAGCATCAGGTTTCCCGGCAACAGGTACCGATAGTCGAACAAGCGGCTGTGGTCATGCAAGAAGTAATAGCTTAACAACCTGGCGCCAATACGTTGATTTAAATAGCTTTGACATAAATGAAGGTGGCGAAGTTAATTATGAGTTTTTGTTTGCGTTTCCAAATAGCATGTATCAAAACTCCGGGCAAACAGCGTATGTGCAAACTAAAGGCTATAACGATAATGTGCTGCAATGGGAAACAGGGTTAGTTACTATAGACAAAACAACCTTTACGCAAAACCCTTATAACTATAACAACAATACTAATTGGGTAAACACCGTAACAGGTAGCCATGATTTTGCTAACCAGTTGGATAAAGTTTATATAGAGATTGGTGGGTACGGAGAATACTATTGGGATGAGTTTCAATATAACGTAGCCTACAATCATATAACAACTGTTGTCGATACATGGATGCAAGTTGTTGCACAACAAGAATTAGATAATACTATAAATACAATTATAGACGATCCTATTACTTCGACACCTGTTACACAAACACCAGACATCATTGATGTTGACATTTTAGATATTAATATTGCGCCAATAGATACTCCTATTGATCAGCCAACAGATACTGGAATGGGAACTATTACTCCAGTAACACCAGAAATAACAGTAGATGTTGTAACAGGTAATACAATAGACGATACCGTTGCAGATATTGAAATTTTAGTAGCAGAGATTGAAGAAATAGGTTCTACAACGGCTGTAGAAACGCCACAACCTGTAGTTGAAATAGAAACACCTACGAAAGAACCTACTGTTAATGAGGTGCAACCAGAAGCTCCTACAGAAGAAACTACTGAAAGTGAGCCTGTTAAAGAAGTTGTTGCCGAACAATCAGAGCCAAAGCCTGAACCAGTAGAAGAAAAGCAAGAAGTTGCTGAAGAACCACAGCAAGAAGAAGGTGAAGAAAAGCAAGTGGTTGAAGAAGTAAAAGAAGAAAAACAAGTTGAAGAAACTAAAAAAGAAACTAAAGAAGAAATCGTAGAAGAAAAACAAGAAGAAAAGAAAGAGGTAGCACAAAATGATGTCAAAGAAAAAGAACCCGTACAAAAAAACGCCAAACAAGAAAAGCAAAGTAAGCAAGAGCAAAAGCAAGCCAAAGCTAAAGAGATACTAAACAATCTTGTTGATCCCTATAGTAGTGTAGCGCAAATGACAACACTTGCCCTAGTAAATGCGCTAGGCCCTAACATAAAAACATATAGTGCGCCCGTACAAACACAACCTACTTGGTACGAAAGCGAAGAAATATATGCAGACGTAACTTTGCCTTCGCCTTTAAATAACTACTTTGGTGTTCGAGACAGTTTAACTTTTAATAAGATGATTGATATGCAGTATGAGTAAATCGGAAATAGAATTTGGTGGCGTAAAGTTTAAATCGTCTACTAAGATAATTGCATTGCTTACAGCATTGTCTACTTTAGGTGGTGCTATCTGGGCAGGCTTTGAAGGTTATGCCCGGTGGCAAGCTATGGAAACACAGATTAGTGAGTTTGTAGCTCCAGACTTATCTGGGTTCCAGGAACGTGTAGCTGTTACCGATGAGCGCATTGCCAACTTAGAAGAAAATTCTAACATAAAAATAGAAGCGTTATCATCAGAAGTTCACACTATACTTGAGACTATTACTATAGAAGTAGACGCATTAAAACAATTAGTTACAGCGGCACAAGATGATGCCAGGACAATACGCAATGATTTGCGTTCCGATATACACACAGTTTTAGACCAGATTGCTGCGGTAGATAAGAGAAGTAGAACAACCGAGCAAGAAATTCGCAGTTCCATACGGACAAGTGAAAATAATATTCGCAAAATAATACAACATGCGGAAGATCGCTTTGACGGAAAACGAACTGCTATAGAATCTGATGCACAGCGTAGAGCTGAAGCACTAGATGTGAAGCTAAAAGAACTAGAGGACAGGCTTCGCGATATGCTTGAAAAAGCACTTAACAACCCTCTAGCTGGGAAATAAAAAAATGGCAAGACCTAAAAGCATAAATACTGTAAGCGCAGAACTATTAGAATTATCAGCACGATTTAAGTCGCATGAATATTTGTGTGAGCAATCACATGCTGAAGTGAAGTTTCAATTAAGACGATTGGAATGGATCGTAATAGTTTCAAGCGGAAGTATTATTGCTGGATTAGGTGCCATTGTTTATGGCCTTGTAATTTAATAATGGGAGAAAAAATATGGATATGATTACAAATTTAATGACTAATGTACCTGATATTTTAGCAGCAGCTGGAACTGTATGTGTTGCGGCAAATTCTATTACAGTTTTGACGCCATCAAAATCTGACGACAAAGTATTAGGTTGGATACTTTCTATTATAAATTTCCTAAGTATGAACTTTGGAAAGAATAGAAATAAAGACACATAGTAATGGGCTGGTTATCAGCATTAGGTGGCATAGCCAAACTAGCAAGTAAGTTGTTTGGCTTTATGCTTATGCGTAAAGCAGTATCTTCTGAAATTTATAAGGATCAATTAGATGACTTACATCTTAAAAACGAAGTTACTAAAAAGATTAATGCTACTAGCGTTGCTAATAAACGTAAGCGGCTGTCTAAGTATGTCAAGCGGAAGTAAAGGTTACTGTTTAATAGCATCGCCTATTAATCCTACTGAAGCAGACATAGAAGTTATCTCTGATGATTTAGTTGATGACTTGTTAGTACACAATGAAATTTATGATCGGCTATGCGAATGACTTATGAATATAACTGTGAACTCGTTAGAGTAGTGGATGGAGATACTATAGATGTAAATGTAGATTTAGGTTATAAAGTATGGCTGAGAAAAGAAAGAGTTCGTTTACTAGGAATAAACACGCCAGAAAGCCGCACTCGGAACCTTGAGGAGAAAGCGTTGGGCCTTGCGAGTAAGGAACGTCTTAAAGAGTTGCTTCCCAAAAGATTTATTATAAGAACATCTAAGGATGGCAAGGGCAAATTTGGTCGCATACTTGCTGTGCCTATAGTTGATGGCGAAGATATATGTGAAAGAATGGTTTTGGAAGGACATGCCCGCCCCTACTTTGGCGGATCTAAAGAACCCTGGGTATAAGGAGAAACAATGTTTGAATGGTTAAATGGTTGGTTTACTAAAACACCAACAGTAAATGAGTTAAACAAAATGTCTAAACTTGAACTCGAAGCTAAAGGTAGAGAGATAGGCATTGAACTAGACCGAAGGCTAAAGAAACATAAGTTGGTAAAACAACTGCACAAAAAACTTGGCCATCCTAATGCGTGAAGAACTGGCTAACATGCTGACAGCAGATGAAGGTCTGCGCCTTAAAGTTTATGATGACCATAATGGTGAGCCTATTAAGAAAGGTTATACTGTTATAGCACAACCAACTTTAGGAATCGGTAGAGAGCTAAGTATGTTTGGTATTACAGAAGATGAAGCCCGGTACTTGTTAATGAATGACATACAACGCGTATTAAAAGAAGCGGAAGCATTTGAATGGTGGAATCATTTAAACGAAGCTAGAAAGATATGTGTTGCTAATATGTTATTTAATCTTGGGCTAACACGTTTCAATAAGTTTAAGAAATTTCAAGCAGCATTAAATACGAAATCATGGAATATTGCAGCAGACGAAATGATGGATAGCCGATGGGCTAAACAAGTAAAAACCAGAGCATTAAGATTAGAAAAGATTATGCGAACTGGACAACTGCTTTAATAGCTTGTCGCCAAAAAAGTTGTCGCCAAAATATCGCCATCACAATAGGTAATATGTGGACACACATGGTAAGACATGGTAAGGTGTAACCAAGGTATATTCTGACTTTTGAGGATATACAAGGGTTACAGGAAAAGCGTTTAACAGGCTGTTA
>VTLG01007070.1_pt1 | contig 25865 bp, 35 predicted proteins | sample 4694571 | NCBI WGS metagenome assembly VTLG01 (sample SAMN12604809, study PRJNA352737) | marine metagenome | biome: ENVO:00000447; feature: ENVO:00000209|ENVO:00000569|ENVO:01000036; material: ENVO:00002151; isolation source: viral sequences binned using virsorter ...
TTGATTTTTAATCCTGCACCTGAAGTGAATCTTGCAGTTCCCTGTGCCATTCTGATTGACATTCTTGATAGGGAAGGATTTGGGTCATAATATGCTTCATCTATGTATGCATATGTATGTTCAGTCATGTCAAGAACTTCATCGTCAAGAAAGACGATTTTCATTCTCCCATTTACTGTTTGAGCTTCGTCTTTGAGTAGGATTTCTTTTCCTATTTCATTACCGACTTGTTCTGAATTACGAGTTAGGTATCCCGAACCTGTGGATTCTCTGATATCACCAATGGGATTGCCGAAGACAACCCCACTGATAAATAACAGATTAACTATCGTTAGCTGCGTCTTTTTGATTGATTTGAATAACACTGTTATCACTCGTCACATCTAAAACTATGATTGCATCAGGTGATGAACAGGAGTTTCCTGCACCACTTACACATGTTCCTGATAACTGATTGATATCTACATCTGCACTGTCACCATCTAGTGTGAAAGTCAAAGACTGTTCACCATCTTTCTGATTAGTGTTAATGTTATTAGAACCACCAGTCACATCAAAGTCCCATGTTAAGTCATCACTGTCCCAATCAATATCAAAAATATTTGAACTACCGATTAATATAAGGTCAGCATCTAATCTCTCTGCACTCAAGTTATAACCTTGGTCTAGGTCAAACTGGTTGCTTGAACCAGTGACATCAAAGTTGATGTCTGAACTATCTGCACTGCCTTGATAACCTATGTTCCAATCTATTTTATTTGAGTCACCAGTAAAATCTAGTTTGTAGACAGAACTGTCTGCAACTACTGGGCCGAATAAAACATTTGAATTACCTGTAAAATCTAAATCAAATTCTAGTGAAGAACCTGTAATGGTCATTGCACTCAATGAACCACCACTTCCATCGTCCCCACCTATTTTGTTTCCAAAACCGATTTGGTCAATATACAGTTTTAAGGTGTCCCCTGTTTGGGTAATCTTAATTTCGTTATCATCAGTGGCTTGTGCGAAAATAAATGTTGAGCTCATTAATAATACTAAACTTAGTATCTTATTCATTTTCGTTATACCCCTCTATTTCCCAAAGACCTCTATGATGTCCTTGGACAATTAATTCCAACACACCTGCTTCAATTGCAGCTCGTGTTGCGTAAGTCACCGATTCATTATTACCCACTCCACTCTCATACTCTATAAGTTGTGTTCCTTCTTCTATGAATCTGAAAATGTCTCCACTTTCACCATAACTTAATACAGTCTTACGAGTTTGCACATTCAATAATACTTCTCCAGTAAGAACACTAACTGCTCTCATGGAGATTGTGACAACATCTTTACGATATTGTCTTGCACCACCAATGCCTAGTGTCCGTGCGCCCCGTCCACCTGTGACAATGTTAGTGTCAAAACCTATGATTCCACCTTCTACTATTATTCCTGCAAATAGTAAAGGTTGAATACCTATGTCTTCTGTCTCTGTTTTGTTTGCATAGTCTGTTCTTGCAGACCTGATAATTTGTCTTTCTCTAACTAAATGGTCTATTCCATTTCTTTCTACTACTCTGAACCATGTTCCACCACCTGCAGTCTTTAATGCATCTATAACCATTTCTACTGCACCCTGAGATACTGCAGTTGAAAATGATGCAATGTTATCTACAGATTTTCTTTGACCTGTTTTATCCATGAAATTATAAACTGCAACTACTGGTTTATCTTTTGCAGGTGGTAATTTTAGTAATTCAATATAACTTGGAAGTTTAACTACCTCTGCCTCATCTTTACAAATGTAAGGCATAGCTCTTTCAAAAGTTCTTCCAGCCGCCTTTGCATAATTCCATAGGTCGTGATTATACTCTTCACCCCATGTTTCAGGATTACAGTTCTGTGGGTCGTCTGAATATCTTGGAACTGATGCACATCCACTTATCAGTAGTGTAAGTGCAAGTAGAAATCTAACCATCTCCACCACCACCTGTATCAGGGTCTTGACCAAAGTTTCCAGTTCCTACTGGTATCTCAACAACTGTTGAAGTTCCATCCTCTGCAACGATTGTTAATCTGATAAACTCTGCACCCGATTCATCTGTGATAACTTCCCATGTGATAGTATTCCCTTCTAAAATGAATGACCCAAAACCTGCAGGGTTATCATTTGAGAACATTGATTCTACTAACTGTTTTGCAAACTGAGCATAGATTCTGCTCTCCAAGTTTCTAATAAATTTTGCAAGCGTAGTATTCTCTGCCTCTCTTTCTGCAGCTTTTCTTGCAGATTCAAGTGCATCTTCTATTTGTTTCTTACGGCTGAACTCTTGGTTTTCAATTGTAAGATAATGAGCTCCAGTTCCCACTCCTGAGAAACTTGGATTTTTGAAACCGAATTTGATTTCATCTGCATTGACACCTAGTGTCAAAATGCAACTAAGAATTAATACTTTTTTCATTGGTGTTTTTCCCCGACTTCTTCTTTTCATTTTCTCTATATTCTAAAACGACATCAACTTTTTGTTGAAGTCTAATAAGGTCTTGGTCTAACATCCTTGTTTGGTCTATTACTCTTATCAATGCAATGTGCATATCTTCAATTTCGGGTTCTATGTGTTCACTGATGAACCACCATACATAGTAAATAAAGTATCCTAAACCAAGTGCAAGTATGATTGGAAAACCATATTGTTGAATTTGATTAATGATGTCTAACTCTTCCATTAATCTCTCCTCACATCCAATTTTTCATCTTCAATAAAGTTCTCTGCTCTTGCAACCCTCTCTATGTCGGGTCTTAATTCAAGTGCAGAAGATACTAACATGTCAATTTTTATCATTTCATTTGACATTGTTCTTGCACGATTTTCTAACATCTTACAAAAACCTGTTAGTGTTTTTATATCATCAACAATACCTTCTAGAATTTGTTTGATTATTATGAATATGAAATATCCCATAACCATTGCGATCGCAATAGGAAATCCTAACTCAGTAATCAATTCAAATACAAATTCCATATACTTCTATTTATAAAAAGAAAGGGGTCTTGATGACCCCTTTTAATAACTTAGTGGATTAAGTTTACTTCAGTTGTTGTCTTATTGAACTAACTACTTCTGCCTTTGTTCCACTCTTTTTAACTTTCAAACTTTTTTTGTCTGCAAGGTCAAAAAGTTGTTGTTTGGTTAACTTCTTCAACTCTGCAGTTGAAGGAACCTCACTTTTCGTTTCCACGACAGGAGTAGATGATTGTTTTTCACTTTTAGTGAAATGATAAATCAATCCAATAACTATGACACCGATTACTATATAACCAAATTCCATAATTTCTCCTATTAATAATTAATTAATTACTTATCCAAAAGTGGGTTTTTGTCTTTTGCTTTGCCGATTGCAAGTGCAAGGACTTCTAACCACTTGTATACTTTTGCCCAAAGTTTATCATCATGTGGTGTTGGTGTCAAAGCGACAATCACACTACAAATTGATATCACAACTGGAACTACCATTAGTAGATTCCAAATACCCATAATAAAATCTATTATACCTGAAAACATAAAGCCTCCTAATCTTAATTGATTTTGTTTTATGCGTGAATATTTATCTAATTATTCGTTCCAATACTGTATTTAGTGGTCAATTTCCACTCACTTTTTTCCTTGTATGGAATTATCTTGATTTGAGATAAAGGTGTCTTTGGAGATTCAACTTTCGTCTTATCTAGTATAGACAACAGTTTCCACTGTTCTAGAAGTGACACTATAGTGTTCCTTCTTCCTATATCTGATTCATCAATATTAGTGGGTTTACCATCTAATTTAAACAGTTCTTTAAAATGCACAATGTAATACTTCCCTCTTTTGTGAAGTATGTGACATGATTGGAATAATTCTTGTTCTTTTCGGGATGCGACACCAATCCGTGATAAGGTTTCTCTTATTTTTAGAAAGTCGTCTTTTTCGGGAAATGTTATCTCAACGAGGTCTGAGACACTATTTTCAATTTCGTCCATTATTTCCACCTTTCTCCATTCTCTTTTTCAATTCTCTATACTCCCCTTCAGTTAATAACTGCAAATAATCTTTAGCTTCTCTATTAGATATTCCGTAGTATTCCCTGATGGTTTCTAGTTTTATACTCTTGTAGGGTTTATCCCATTTGGAAAACCTGTTTCTACTTCTAAGAGTATTTAGGAAAAAGAGGTATTGAAGACGATGGTCAACCCCGTGTTTTAAGTTCATTTCATTTGCAAAGAAGATTGCATCTTTATGATATGATAATGATTTGTTTGTTAGATATGGTGCATAAGATTTTTCATCAACATCATCCAACATGATATCTTTTTTACTGGATGATACTGACTTTACAAAATCAAATGGATTAGTTTTACTCAAGATGTTTACCACTGTCTGCAAGATTCCTAGTGACTTCTTGCACTAAATCTGCACCAGTCATACCTTTGACTAAGGTAATCTTCTTACCATTGTTAAGTGTTCTTTCTATTCTTCCGTCCATGTATTGAATATCTATGACACCCTTTTCGGTTTGTGGTCTAGTTTCATCTGTTTCATACCACATAGAACCTATACTATGTGCATGAAGAGATTTTGGTGAATCTTTGTATTCTTCTGCAAGAAGAATTTTTTTCTGTAGTTCTACTTTGTCATTATATTGAGTCATCTTGTCCCCTTTTATGTTGCATAAACAACTTGTTTGCTTTTCTTTGCATAGACTTTTCTACTTGTCTATCAAACCATTTGTAAAACCATTGTCTGAGTTTACCCATCTTTGAATTTACACTCCGACATAATCTCTGTAAGACATGCAACGAAATTGATTTCACTATCCATTGCAAATGCACCTTTGTATTGGAAATCTGCAATAACCAAAACACATGCAGGTATAGAAGTTGGTTCTAATCTTTTCTCTAATGCATCAAACAACTTTCTATACAAAGTGTTGAAGTCATTGTCAGAGTTTTGTGCAACCCACTTCCTCATACCCTTCCAGTTTTTGTCTTGTATCATATCAATAAGAGGTGTAAGTTTCTCTTCGTTAAGTGTAGAAAGAAGACCACTGTCAATCTCTCCTGACACTCCATATCTTTGCACTTCATTGATACATCTTCTGAAATCAGGAAAGAACTTCATGATGAGTTCTACTAATACTCTCTCATCATATTTAATACTTTCAGTATCACAAATCTCCTTGAGTCTTCCAAGGAATTGCATTGCAAGTTGTTGTTTGTCTGATGGTGTCATTGAAAAATCAATAACAGTTGTTCTTGAATGTAGTGGTGGAATAATCCTGTTTTTGTAATTACAGGTAAATATAAATCTACAGTTTGAAGAGAACTCTTCTATAAAGTTTCTCAATGCAGGTTGAACTGAGTCTGCAGAAATGTAATCTGCCTCATCAAGTATTACAACCTTAGAACCACCACTAAGTGAAACTGTAGATGCAAAGTTTTTGATTTTAGTTCTGAGTGTATCAATCAATCTTCCTTCATCAGAACCATTTATGACTATGTAATCTGCACCCAACTCATTGCAAAGTGCTTTTGCGATCGTTGTTTTACCAACACCTGCAGAACCACATAACATGAGATTAGGAACCTCACCTTGTTTTACAAATTCGTTAAAGGTATCTTTTAGTCTTTGTGGAAGTATCGTATCATCAATTTTCTGAGGACGATACTTTTCAACATATAAAAATTCGTTATTCATAATTAGGTTGTAAACCCCCCACCGAGTTCACAGTGCATACCACCCATTAGAGTTGATGAGAAAGGGTATACTCCCGTGTGTATTGTAGAGACTTGGACAATACTCACCATAATAATATATAGGTTAAATATTGTATTTTGAATCAGGTTCAAGTGCAATGTAATACTCCAAGTCAATATCTTTGTTCTTGAATTGTGAAATACCTTTAGAAGAAACTAACACTTCATAGTTTCCTTCCAATACTTTAAGGTTCTCTATCTTAAAGTTGAATGTATATTTCACACCATTACCTTCTCCAACAATCCTAGAGAATGTGTTTGAGGTGACATTCTTTTTATCTGTCACTTCTAATTTGATTGTAGTTCCATCAGAACTGAGAACCAAATCATTTACACCTAGGACACTTGCAGCCTTTTGTAATTCGTTTAGTAGTGTTGAGGATATATCAATCCCAACTTCTGCATCAGGCATGGTTATCATTTTCTCAGGTGCAGTCACCATTCCTTCACTTGCATAAAAGTATGATAGTGTAGTGGTGTTATCTGCAACTGAAACACTTGCATCACCAAACTGAAAGTCAGGGTCATCCATCAAAGATGTTGCACCCAAAAATTCAGGTAAGTTATATATACTAAAATCTTGAGGGAACTGTTCGGGAACAGTTGCAACTGCAAGAATATTTTTCATGTTGGATATTGTCTCCAACTGATTACCACTCTTAACTCTTATTCCTGAGTTAATAGTTGAAAAGTTTTTCAATAAACTTTTTGTGTTATCACTTATTTTCATCACGATTAGCCTCCTTTGTTTTCCTTGTCGTGAACATGTAGCATGAATAGTGCATAGTGAATTACTTTAAGTAAATCTGCACGATTCCTACCATTCTTTTTTCCGTATCTTTGGGCATACTTCATAATATTCCCAATACAAAAACCTTCACCATGTCCACTGTCAATAATAAATTCAGTGGACTGGTATTTGTTTAAACTGTAATGTTGGTCATAAGTATTATCAATATACGAGGACAACTCCTTCAAGAGTTTGTCCTCATTATATTTGTAATTGATTTTCTTATTAAACATCGTTGTCTTCATTATACTCTGAAGTCTCAGATTCGTCTAGTGGGTTTTCTTCATCAAGATTAACTCCTGCATCAATCTTGGTGTAGAGGTCAAGAATAGAGTTTCTTGTATCCTCATCAAACCTTGAAATACACATTTGGATTGACTTGAGTTTGTCACCAAACATTCTGTATGCATTCACAATGTGAACCAGTCTTCTAGTAGTCACGACATCATCAATACCACCTTCGTAGAAGGTTTTTCTGATTATGTCCGCCCAGTCTACAAGTTTCTCAACGAACTCTGAATCAACATCACCTGTCAATTCCATTTCTTTTGAAAGAATTTTTCTCTCAGTTGTCACTGGTGGATATTCTTGTTGCATTGTAATTGCAAATCTTTCCAACATAGCTTCGTTCATGATTTGAGTTCCAATGAACTTTCCATCTTCAGAACCTTGTCCTTTAGTGTTTGCAGTTGCAAGAATTGTAAAACCATTTGCAGGTTTGACCCACTCACCAGTTTTCTTGATTAGGTATCCTTTACCTTCAAGAACTGATTGTAAACACATAAGTTTGTTAGAACCTAAGTCAACTTCATCTAGAAGAAGAACGGCACCTTTTCTCATCGCTTTGATGACAGGGCCTTCTCTGAAGATAATGTTTCCATTGACTAGAGTGTGACCACCCATCAAATCATCTTCATCAGTCTCAATTGTAATGTTGACTCTGTAAAGTTCTCTTTTCAATTGAGCACATGTTTGTTCAATCATCAATGTTTTACCATTTCCTGAAAGACCAGTAATGAATACTGGGAAGAAAATTTTAGACTTGATTATGTTCTTGACATCTTTGAAGTGTCCAAAAGGAACATAGTTAGACATTTTCTCAGGAACGATTTTGACATTGTCATCCATCAAGTTCACTGACTCAGTCGCAGCTGCAACTGGCATATTTTGTGAGACAGGTGCAGGTTGTAAAACACTTGCAGGTGGTGTCACTGGGACACTTGGTTGTCTCATTTGAACTACATTTCCTAGAACAGGTTGTAGGTTGAATATTGAACCCTGTTTGAAATTGTATCTAGGATGTTTGACCCAGTATGGAACATGGGACAATTTATCAAAGTCTTCCTTAGTGAAGGAAGTCTTATCAGGGAATTTTGATGTAAGTTCTGCGAGGAACTCTTTTCTGTCAGGTGTAAAATGGAAGTCCTTCCCATCAACTAAAATGGACTCCGACCTGTCATAACTTCTTTTGTTCATATAGTCTCCTTATTAAAGTTATTAGTTAATCTCATCATTGTTCTATTATACGAAAAAGTGAAGGTCATTGTCAACCTCATTATTCTATAATCCTCAAAATTCTAGTAATATCTTGTTCAATTGACACTTCAGTTTTCTTACCATTGACTTTTCTCATTGTCGTTAGTGAACCATTGTTCACCCAATATCTGAATGCTTTACATTCAACTTTTTGTAATTTACATTCTTCCTGTCTTGAACAATTAAATTTTTGACAGGGACTTGGCCCAACATCCATAACTGCATCTGCAAATTTGGAATAGTTGGGGTCAGGCATATGATAATATGCAGGGTCTACTTGTATAGCCATTATGCGATCTCCTTTATAAATTCGTTTGCAAGAAATCTAGAAGTAGATTTAGATTTCATGTTTCTCATAAATGCACCTTTTAGTTTTTGTTTTGATGCATCAACCAGTTCATCAGATAATCCTTCAGAACCATCAACACCCAGTCCTTTGGAATATGCAACAAACAAAGTTCCATAACCATGACAAGGGAAGACACTTCCAACTTTTCTAGTTTCTAACCATAGTTTATCTTTTGAATCCCATGGAACATCAATCTGTGCAGTGTCCAACAACCATAGGAAGTCTTGTTTCTTACCCAAAACAAAGTATCCATTGACTGACACTCCAGTTGTTTTTTTCAACCAGTCCAGTAAGTTCTGAGTTCTTTGAAAACAATTACCACTTCCATAATATCTTGTAGATTTTTCTACGAGATATGGTTTGTTATTGTATGGGTCTAGAATAAATCTTTCAGTTCTTGAGTTCCATCTGTCTTCACCATCCCTTTGGTTATTCTCATCTAGATGTTGTTCAGAAGTTGGTTGAAGATATGGTGAACTGTGACTCTCACCATCTGAGATAACTGTAAGAATAGACTTTTCAATATTGTATTCTTTGTTGAATGCAGGTATGATTTGTCTCATTGCAACCAGTGAACTGTCAAGAGGTGTCCCACCAAGTCTGTATGCATTTGGTGTTCTGAAGTCAGTATAGTAATAACCACCATCATATGATTCTTGATGTTCAGGATTAGTGAACCAACCATTGTGTTGTTCCATATATTTGTCAATACCTCTCCATCCACCATTGTCAAATTTGTAAGAGTTGAAAAGAGTTCCGATGACACCCAACATTTCATTGTAGTGTCTTCCACTCATTTTGTCAGATAGAAGTTCTATCAAATAACTTTCATCGTTTCTGTATGCATACTCATCTGCATTGTCAGGACTGTATGCATCTGAGAAAAGATACACTCTGTGAGGTATGTTTACTTTTCTACAGAACTCTGCAAGAACTAAAGATTGTTCAATCAGGTCTGCAGCTTCATTGCAAATTGACCCACTCCAATCAAGTAGAACTTGAACACCATGATTTTTTCCATCAGGAAAATATGTTGCTCTTTTGAATACATCTTCTACAATCTGATATTTTGCAAGTCTGTTCATATCCAGTTTACCAGTTTTACCAGTGAATGCATACTTACTGACTTGAGCAGATTGTCTCATTTCAAATTCTTTAGCCATGTGGTTAACAACTGCTTTGTTTTTTGCAACAAGTTTTTTACCACTGAAGACACCCTTGTTCCAAGACTGCAATACTTTGTCTTCTCTGTAATATTCTGAGTCAGTCTTGTTCTCTTTCCAGTCACTAAAGTCTTTGATAACTTTTTTGTAATTAACAATGATTTTAGAAAAATCATTTGCATCAAAAACATCTTTCATCTTTTTGTAAGATTTGATAATAACTTCATCTGAAAGAAATTGTTCTTCGTTGTTATGTGCATTGTGTTCTGTGATGGATTCTCTTGCACCATCTTCGTCATCGTATTTTCCACCCTCATTTCCGTCTGTTCCGATTGCACCAGTTTCTTTGTTTCCTTCTTCTGCATCTTCTTCACTGTCTGCACCTTCTTCAGAATCACTATCTAAATCAGGAAGTGTATCTTCACCTTCTTCATCTGAATATCCTGATGGAGTGTCACCACCTTCTGATTCTTCATCTTCATCATCACTGTCACCCCAGTCAAAAGAATCTGAGAGATCGTCATCATCTTCCTCATCTTCATCATCAATGTCATATCTGTAAGAAGATGGAACGATAGACTCATCGGAGTCATCCCTAGTTTCATTTTCTTTTGACCACTCATAGATTGCAGTTGCACATTCAACCACTTCTTCCCAAGTGTCACATTTTTCTGACATATCTAAGAAGACTTGTTCTTCATCAGTTAGTTTGATATTGACTCTTGAACCACATTTTGTGATGAGGTTGATTTTGTCAATAAGTGAAAGTTCTTGTAAGTTTCTTCCTTTGAGTTGGAAGAAATCCATTTCCATGAGTTCATTATATGCAGTGTAAAAAGATTTTCTAAGTCCTGCATATTTCTCTCTGATTTTTCTTTCAATCCTCACATCCTCTACAACATTCAAATAACCCTTAAGAGTTCTGTTCTCTTTAAGAGTTGAGTGTAGTCCTTCCAATGGAGTGTGAAGAGCATGTCCTACCTCATGACCCATGAATAAATCATATAAGGAAGAAGAAAGGTCATCTTTAAAGATAGGACATGCAAGTATTCTATTCTTGATATCAAAGTATGCAGTAGGGATTTTCTTATGGATTATAGTCAAATCCTCAGTAGCCATTAACTTTGCAAGATTGTCTTTTTGTGTTCTTAAATTGTTTTCCATATTGTTATTATCTCAAAAAGTGAGGGTCATTGTCAACCCTCAGATTAACCATGTGGACAAGGTATGTCCATCCAGTCATTATACATTAGATTAATCAGGACATCACAGTGGTCATCATCATCTTTAGAATAGATAACTTTATCTGCACCATAATCGTCTGAAATTTTATTGATAACACCCCATACTCCTTTGTCGGCATAGAGGTCATATACATCGTTTGCAATGTTGTCTATTGCATTATCGTTTGAAAAGTGACTCATAATTTACTCCTTTATTCTTCTACTATGTTAGTATACTAAAAAGTGAGACCTATTGTCAAGTCTCAGGAGTAATTAATTTTAGGATTTTTTTAGTTTGTCAAATTGATTGATTCTGTCTTCATCTTGGGTAAACCATAATGCAACAGTATATCTTGAGTTTCTTCTTACTTTGTGGACTCCATGTGGGACATAGATTCCTTGGAATATTATACCTGAACCTGTTTCAGGTTCGTTTTGTGGATAGTCAGGATGGTCGGGAAAGAATGTTTGACCACCCCTAAAATTTGAATTTAGATTGAGAATGCATGTCCATTCTCTATGAGGTTTTATTTCACCTTCTTTGAAGTTTTCTATTTCTATTGTAGAGTATGTGTCTAAATGTGGGTCTTGAAAACCACCTATCGGCCACTCTGCAACAATAGTCATTTCAGGAAATACAGAATTACCACAAAGTTTTGCGATCGCAGAAATACATTTATACTCCACTTTATGAAGTAATTCCAATATGGGTTGGTGTCTTGGTATTTCTGTTATTGCAGTTTTACTATAACCTAAGTAGTCTTCACCACTTCCGACATCAAGCTGGTGCTGATTCTTTGACTCCTTCAGGAATTGAATCATTTGATTGCACTCCTGAGGTGTCAGAAGATTCACTTTTTTCTTCAGAAAGTCGTTTGAAGTGTTCTGCAATTGCTCTTCTTTGTTCATACTCTATTCTCTTTCTTCTTTCCTTAGGTCTCACTTTGATTGCTCTTTCTAGTTTTAATCTAGATGCTCTTTGGACGAAAAGAATTCCATTCAAATGGTCAAGTTCATGTTGGACACAACGAGCTGCAAGACCTTCCAACATAAGTGTTTGTTCTGTTCCCTCAACATCATGATATCTGAGTTCACATGCAACGGGTCTTTTAATCATAAGATATAAGTCAGGAAAAGACAAACATCCCTCTTTCATGAGGTCTTGTTCTTTTGATAACTTTGTAATCTCAGGATTAAAAAACGGAACGATACCTTTATCTTCCGTTCTCATTACAAATAGTTTTGCATTCAGACCAACTTGGTTTGCAGATAATCCTATTCCACCAAATTTTTCCATTGCATCTGCAAGTCCGTCTGCAATCTCTTTTGCTTTTTCACCATCCTTTTCAAAATCAAAAAGGTCAGGTGGTTCTCTTAATACTTTTGAAGCTTCTTCTACTAATTCATACATAATTTATAATAGGTGAAAATCAACACCCCCTCTCACATTTGTCACTCTTTCTATTTCAATATTGAAAAAACTCAATAATTTTTTGAACATTTCTGCACCCATCTTTGCAATTTTACTAAGGAATCCTTTTATCCTTTTCAATGCATTTTTGAATGCTTTAACCACTTTATCAGTCATTTTCTTCATTCCACTTCCAATTGAGGATGCAGTTTTCTTTAGAGTTGCAAGTATGTCTTCATCTAACATAACTTGAGATTCTTCCATAAGAGAACCTAATCCTTCTTTTTCAAGTTCTTCAATAAAGATTCTATTTGCAGTGATTGGTTTATGTTCTTTTTGTTCTAGTGCAAGTTGTAATGCAGAATAGGCTGCAGAATTACCACCACCCTTTTTAAAGGATACATATGGTTTTAATTTATCTGAATATGTTTTTATAATTTTTGAGTTCGGACTTTTGACATCATGGTATTCTATATTACCTGATAAATCAAATTTTGCAATTTTGTTTGCAGCTGATTTGTCATCTTTAGAACCAAATTTTTCTGCACCTGTTGTTGCTTCCCAAACTAATGCTTTAGTAAATTTTCCACTGACACTTCTATCATGATTGATAATTTCTTCTAAGTATTTTGAAAGTTCTTTATTTTGTTCATCAACCTTACTGAATTCTTTAGTTGCAGAATCCTCTTCACCTGCCTTTAATCTTCTATTAAGTGAAGTCACTGTTTCAGTTGTTGAAAGTTTTTCCATGTGGGAATACATTTTTGCAGTCAATTCTTTACCAAAGTTTTTGTCCATTTGACCACAATGTTTCAATGCAGCTTTTACGATTGCAACTGCCTCTTTCCTTTCAGGTGATGCAAGTCTAGAACCACCTTCTTTCTTTAGGGATATTCTCTCGTTAAAATCTTTACTTGCAATATCAGTTTTAGGTGTAGTATTTGATGCACCTTCTTCCTGCCATATTTTTCCTAGTGTAGGTTTAAGACCACCTGCACCAGTGTGAACAAGTTCATTTGATTTAATCTTTGAGTTAAATTTATCTGCAATAGCTCTTGCAGTCTCATGAAACATAGGAAACTTCTGCCATGTTTCAACTACTTTCTTGTCAGATTTTTTACCATTTATATTATTATATTCTACAACAATTAAGTCTTCCCATTGAGCACCTGCAGGTGGTGAACCATCTTCTTTGTAATGAGTCCAACTAGAACTTAAGGGTGCCTGACTGTTTGATTTAATGTGTAAAAATTTACCACTTTTTTGTCCTTTAAAAAACTTTTCATATTCACCATCTTCATCACCATAAAATGCATCAGGATTACCTACTGGTTTTACAATAGTGACCTTTTCATATGGTTCAAAAATACTACTAATTATTTTATTAGTTCCCTGCCATATAAAACTGTGACCAATAACATAGTCAGGTTTCAATATAGAGGCTTCATTCAATGACTCAAATCTTGGTAAATCTAGTTTGACATCCTCGTATGATGGTTTGGTGAATTGTTGAAAACTTTTCATAATACTATTTATATTAGTCTGCAACTCTAGAGAAGTTTTTGTATTTTTCAAATCTGATTACATCATTAAATTTGTCATACAATGCATCACCTTTATGAGATATAATAAATGCATTTGTTTTCTCTGTTAGACTATTCAGTAATTTTAAGAAATCATCTGTTCCATTAGTGTCAAGTGAACTGTCAAAAACTTCATCTAAAATCAATAGGTTAGTGTTCACTGAGTTCTTCATTCTTGCAACACTTCTCCATGTAAATAATAATGATAAATCAATTCTCATTTTTTCACCTTGAGAAAAATTATCATATTTAAATACATCCCTGAATCTAGATTTGATTGTTTCTTCAAAAGACTCATCAAGTTCAAATCCAACATAGAATTCTAATTGTGCAAGATACTTGTTAATCATTTTATTCATGATTGGAACATATTGTTTAATAATCTTTTGTCTTACACCTTGGTCTCTAAGTAGTGTTTGTGCAATATCAAAGTAATGTCCTTGTTCTACAAGATTCTCTTTCTTTGAATGTAGTATATCTAACTTCTCTTCACTATCATCAATCTTGTCTTGAACATCACCATTGTCTTTTAACTCACCCTGCAGAGTATCTATCTCTCCTTGGATTTTCTTAATAAACTTTTGATTAGATAATATTTCACTTTGTAAAATACCAATCTCCTTTTGAATTGTGTCTATGTCTCCTTGGACATCGTTGATTCGTTGGATTTCGTCATGGAGTTCTTTAACTTGGATGTCCAATGTTGTGACCGCCGTCTTAATCTCTGTGACCTTATCCTCTTTTTCCTTAATGCACTTCTCCTTATGTTCATGGTCTAGACCCTGTTTACATGTTGGACAATTGTCATGGTTTTGGTAGAATTCAATGTCTGCAACTGCTTTCTTTCTTGCAGTCTCCAATTGTTTCTCCATGTCAATAATTTGTTTGAGTCTATCTTCCGTAGAATCTTTATTCGTGATGGTGGATTTTTTCTCCACCACATTTTCCGTCTTTTCATCTATTTTCTCCATGAGGTTGTTGATATTATTTTGAGTTTCATCAACAGTTTTTTCATGTTGTTTGATTTTTGCATCACGATTTTCACGAAGAGCATTAAGTTGTTCATTGAGACCATTGATTCTTTCTTCCATGATTTCTGTTTCATGGTTGGTCTCTCTCACTTCAACTGTATGATTTGATATCTTCTTTTTCAGAATGTCTTGCATTGTTGAAAATATAGAGATATCCAATAGGTCTTCCACTAACTTTCTTCTTTCAACTGCCTTTAACTGCATGAAAGGTGTAAAGTTTGCAGAACCTAAAATTGCAACTTGAGTAAAAGAACGATAACTCATTTTGAGAACATTCTTTTCTAAGTGTTCTTGATAGTCTTTCATGGTTGCATCTTGATTAATAAGTGTATCATTTATATACAATTCAAACTTATTTGGTTTTGCACCACGAATAACTTTGTAATTCTTTTTACCAATAGAGAATTCAATCTCTACTACTAATTCTTTTTCATTGATTGAGTTAATGAGAAGGTCTTTCTTTAGATTACGAAAACCTTTTCCATATAAACCAAAACATAGTGCATCTAATAATGTAGATTTTCCTGCACCATTTTCCCCTAGTATAAGAGTGGTTTGATGTTTGTCTAATTCTATTTCGGTAAATCTATTACCCGATGAAAGTAAATTCTTCCATCTTACCTTTTTAAAATTTATCATAAGTAAGTGTGTTCATCCAGTGCTTCATGATACAATGAAGTCATCAAATCTGTCAATGGTTTTTTCTTTCCTTGAATATCAAGTCCGTCAACATAATTTGTAAGGATGGTAAGTGTGTCTTCTACATTTTCAATATCATCGTCACCTAGAAAGTCCATATGTTTGTTGTCATCAACAACTGCAACATGTAATGGATTTACTCCGTGAACTTTATCTAAGAATGTATCAAACCAATATGGGTTATCTTTATTGACTACGATAACTTTTGTAAATTTTCCTGCATATTTTGTATAGTCTTTATTACTAATTGTTTCAAATGTCTCTTTTGAATCATCATAAAAACATTTTTCAAACATAGTCAAAGGATTATGAACAGGAGTTAGTTCTCTTGTTGCAGTATCTAAAATGTGAAAATATTTTTCATCACCATAATCTGACCAAGTAAACTGCATTTGTGAACCAAGATATTTGATATTTGCAAATTCTGATTTCTGATGGAAGTGACCTGATAAGACTTGTTCAAATCTTTTTACATAAGAATGGTCAAGACCATGTTGACATGTCATGCCTGGCATCATCAATGCACCTTCAAATTCAAAGTGACCCATACACCATGGTGCATCTGCAGTCATCAAAAATTCTACTGCATCTGCATAGTTCTCAGGATTAATCCAAGGACTCATTGCAATTCTAAAACCATCATACTCTTTCACCTCATGTTCTGTAATAACATTTACATTTGGTTGATTGTATAATAATAATTGAGGTGAATTTACATCATTAGTATTCTTATAATAAGTATCATGATTACCAATAATCAAATCCATGGTAATCCCTCTCTCATTCATTGGGTCTATAAAGTGTTCCATGTTTGCCTTCATAGATGCAAAGTTTACATACTTTCTTCTGTCAAAGTAATCACCTAAATGTATGATATGGTTTATATCATGTTCATCTAAGTATGGGAAAAATATTTCATTGTAGAATCGTCCTGCGTAGTCTGACATTTGTATCATGTCACCACGGACTCCACAATGGGTGTCGTTAAGTAGTGCTATCTTCATTTAGTAAATTTGTCTAAATTTTTCTTCGTTGTCTTTTTGGTTGTTGTTTTTTTAGTTTTTCTAGGTTGATAATCCACAGGATTCATATTTTCCTGCATCCATTCTACATTTGTATTTGTAAGTGTTGGGTCGTAAGAACCATCAATCGTATCAAAACTATCCATTACTACACTTGCTTGTTCAATTTGTTTCTGTTTTATGAAAACCTGTTTCTTCTCCTTTTGAATTCTTCTAAGGAATGCATAATAACAAATTTGAGTGACATATGCGAATGCATTGTTTGACTTTTCTGTATTGAAATTACCGATATATTGGATACAGTTTTCAATTGCATCACAAATCATTTCGTCTCGGTATGTATAATTGATGAAATTAGGACGAGTGGATAAACGGGTTGCAATCTTATAGATACATTCTCCGATATATTCAGTCATTCTAGGTGGGGTTTTACCCTTTTCTTCTGCAAGTTTAACCGATTGGTTACACTCGGAGACTGCTTGAGTGAACTCTTTGTTGTTGACATAGTGTTCATTTTGTTTTTTCGTAGTCATGTGTATATAATACAGTAAAACTCCTGAATTTGTAAGGGGTTTTTTAGTATTTATTTTTTTGATTTTTTTGAAAAAGTCCCTTATGGAAAACGAACTTCTATGATAAGATAACTATGTGGTCGCGTGGATACTATATTAGAAGAGATATTGATTTAATAACATAACTGAGAACATGAATCCTAATGCAGTCAATTGAACAAAACATGCAATCCATACGATAGGGAATTGTTTGTCTGCCCACCACTTTAATTCCTTTTGATACCACTCCTCAACTTCTTCAGGTGTTGCATCTATAGTCTTATTTAGTTGTAGTTCTAATTGTTGTTCGTATCCACTGGTGATATCTGCACAATCGTCCACTGCAGAAGGAGTAGAAACTGTTTTCCACCTCTTCCAAACTGGGTCATAATATTGTTTTTCCATTCTAAATTATACTAAAAATTGTTGTGAAAAGTAATACCACAGGAATTTCCCATGGTATTACGATAAATCCTAATATGATTAACTTCTTGGACATCTATGTCTAATCATATACTCAGATGATTGTCTCAATTCCTTTTGATTAAGTTTACCATCATTGTCTTTGTCGGCATGTTTAAAGAGACCATTTTTAACAACACAACCATTAAATTCTAGTTCTTCCTTTTCAACAAAACCATCCATATTCATGTCAAACTTTCTCATTCTCCAGTCGTCTGCAAATGCATCCGATACAAAAAATGTGAGTGTCACTATAGTAAATAAATTTTTCATTTTTAACTCCTTTAAAAATAAACTGTTCCAATTATATACCCACATATAAAGAATGCACATGCCCAAAATGGTTCATCCTTACAAAACTCTATCACACTCTGAATGTATTCTTTCATTGTGGTGCAACTGCAAGTAATGATATACAAAAGAGTGCAACTAGACAAGTAAGTTCTAGACTATCTCGTAATTTTGTTTTTTGTTCCTGTGACATGTTTTACACACCCACAGACAATCTACACTAGAGAGTGGAAAAATACATGATGCACAATGGCATCAATAATGGAAAAGTTAACAGTAAGACAAATTCTGCAACATCATAGATTCTTTGGATAACCTTGGTTTCTAATAGGTTTTTAAATTCACCGACTACACTCTTCGCAACACCTAAAATTGCTGTGGACATAGTTCCTCGTTATATAAGTAAATTAAATAATACAATATAATTAAAAATTATACGCAAGTATATAGGTAAATTATTTACCCAACGAATCAAAAATTAAAAATTAGTGAAACTTTTTTTTGTCTTTGGGTGGGATTGCAAATTTGAACTCTTCTTCTTCAGTGAGTGGGAACTCTCTTTCTAGAAACTCTTCAAATTCTATTGGGTCTTGTTCATGCAACTGACCTATGACACTTTTAATTTTTGCATCAATAGTTTCTTTGAAGTCTCTACCTATTTGGTCAGGAGAAGTTTTTGCAAGAGGAATAGATTTATTTTCCAACATAGTCAACCATTGTGTTGATGCACCATCATAGAGGTTTATAAATTGTTCGTTTAATCTACTTCTATGAATAACAACATCCCAAGGTATCATTATGTTTGGTTCACTTGATAGAGGTGCATAAGGATAGAAAGTTGCAAGTGTTGTGTTCAATGAGACTTGAACTGTTAGATGACATATCATAGGAAGATATACCTCTAGACCTTCTTCACCAACCTCTCTTGTCATACCAACTATCTCTTGACCTGTAGTCAGTTTGATAACTTCGTATTTGTTCGGAACTAAGTCCTTTGGTGTTGTCATTTCAGATTTATTTCTATTATTTCGTATGGAAAATTTTCCTCGTTATAAGTATTTATCCTTTCTTTCAGGTGGTTAAGTGTATAATTCTCACACTGTAAATCATCTGCAATATCAAATAACCTCATCTTTTCCTTTCCTTCTGTTTTACGAAGACCTCTACCGATTGATTGTAGATTTCGTATTCTAGATTTAGAAGGACTTGCAAAAACAATATTGTCTATCCTCTTTATGTTTATACCCGTAGAGAATGTTCCGTATGATGCAAGTATAACATTGTCATTTGATTTCTCTACAAGTTCTCTGACCTTTTCTCTATCCTCTGTATCTGTTCCACCATAAACATAGTGTAAGTCTTTCACTCTTCCATCCAACATAGGATATAATACCTCTCCATGTTTTTCTACATACTGGAATAAAACAAGTGTATTACCTTTTAGATTTGATACAAGATTAGTTATAAATTGGTTTCTACTATCATTCGTGACAAGATATTCCATCTCTTCTTGATAGGTTAGTTTCTTCTGTTTAGTATGACGAAGTATGACACATTGTATATCAATATTTGCAATAGTTCCTGCATCCATGAGTTGTTTAGAAGATACTACTTTCTTTACTGGGCCGAACATACCTTCTAATTGTAATCTATGACATTCAGAACCATCAAGTGTTCCTGTAGTTCCAAATCTTATTGCAGTGGTTTTCATTTTCTCCAATATACCTTTGAGTGTAGTTGCTTTAAATAAATGTGCTTCATCACCTACAACCATATCAAATGATTGTATTACTTCCTTAGGTGCTTTACTAAAACTCTGCCAAGTTGTAATCGTGACATCTGCAGGGAACACAGGTTGACCACTATAAATTTTACAAATCTTTTTATCATATCCATAATCCTCAAAGTCTTTTGACATCTGTTCTACTAATGAAGTTGTAGGAACTATAATGACTGTTTTCTTATTATAATATCTTGCAAGTAAGTAAATGATTAATGACTTACCACTTGCAGTTGGTGAGAGTAAAAGTTGTCTCCCATATTGAACTGCAGTTCTAAATGCATCTAACTGATAATCTCTAGGTTCAAAAGGTAAACCTAATTCTTCTATAAACTTTTCATCGGGTTGTCTTTCTTTTTTACCAATGACATCTTCTATACCCTCAAACTCATATCCTCTTTCTCTGCAGAACTCATCTACATAAGGAAGTAAACCGATATAAACTTTGTTTGTTTTGATTGAGAATAATCTGACCTTACCATCCCAAAATCTATTCTTGACCGAAGGCATGAACTTTGCATTTGGAACTGTAAAAGAAAAAAAGTCGTAGAGGTCTCTTGCAAGTCCATCGTCACAATGAACTTTCATGAAGACATCGTCAACCTTAGAAACTGAAACTTTCATTAGATATAATTTTCACCACATGCCCATCCTACTAAAGACCTTCTTTCACCTCTTGTAATTTTTTGAACTTGATGGTGAACAAAAGACGGGAACACCAATAATGAACCTTGTTCTTTTCCTGAGAAAGGAACAGTATGGATTGCATCAGTAATATCAATATTACCTATATGGTGTTGTGGTAATCTGTCAAAAACTGTAGTAGGATTTATATATTGAAAATCTCCACCTTCGTAATCTTCAGGATTGGATAATTGAATTACCCATGAGGTTTTTCTTTGCAACCATTGACCATTCTCATTATAGAGTTCAGGTGATGCATCGGTGTGCCAAGTATAAAAACCATCGGAACTATCTCCGTTATATTTGTAAACTGTGTATTGAATTGCTTGTTGATAAAATATATCCCATGTCCATCCACACTCTTCATGAGCTCTCATGATACCTGCATGTAATTTGTCTTGAAACTCTGTAGGAAATTCGTGTGGTAATATCCATTTTACCTGAGAACTTCTAATATTGTTTTCAATTTTTCCATCTGCATCATCACCAGTTGGAGCTCCAACCTTTGCATCCATTAATTCATGGTTATTTGCACATGTAGATATTTGTGCAAGGTCGTCAGGGGTAAAAAATTGTGGTTGGATGTGAATATAGTTTCTTAATATCATTATGAACCTGCCATGAACTTTCTCCAATCAATTGTATTTTTGATTGTTTGATGTCTCCATGTGATATTTTCCATACATCTTTTTAGAAATGCATCTACTTCTTTATAATACTCAACCTGTGCATTCATCTTTTGTAATTCTTCATCTGCATTAAAGAATATATGCATATCATTTTTCATAATTTTAAGACCATCAAAAGGATTAAGATTCCATCCTTTCTCTCTGATTGTATCATCATCCATCTTACCATTGAAATACATCCACTTATCTTTAAGTGCAATTTGATATTTAAGATTGAGTTGTTTTAAACGAAGGGAATTATCAGTAAGAAGTTCTGAGTATTTTGCATGAAGTTTTGGGACTTCTAGGGAAGATTTATCTAGTTCAATGTCATCAATTTGACAATCGGTCTTCCACATATCTTTGATTTCATCTAAGGTCATAATATACTATTATACCACTAATATGGGTATTTATGAAGTGGTTTTTATTTCGTAATATGTAAATCTAAACTGAACCTGACATGTCACTGGTTCATTATCTGCACCTGATTCTAGTTCTAATGCACCTAGAGATATAGGGAAACAATCTTTGAATCTGAAATATCTATTTGCAAGGTTTTTGTTAGTGTTTATTACAAGTGTAATATCTGAATATTGATTTAGTGCATTTTCAACTGTAGATAGTTGACCCTGTTCTGTTGTTATTGTGTTTGTAAAGTTTTTATAATCTTCAGGATTATGCACTGGAACAATAGAGTCCATCCAGTCATACACTTCTTTGAAGTTTTCTAAATCTTCATCAACTAAGAATGTGACATCTAGTGTATCAAATGCAACCTTGTCGCCAGGGAAAAATGCATCCAGTCCTATACCTGCAGGTTGAGCAACTTCAGAAAATTGCAAGCCTGGGATGTTAACTGTTTTTACATAGTATTCAACTGTTGGAATCTTATCAATAAGAAGTCTAAAATTATTCTTATTGAGTATTGATTTATTAATTGTTGTCAAGTTTTATAATCCTTTTTGATGCAGTAGTGTCCTGATAATCCTCATTACGATACTCTCTTTGAACTATCTCTTCACAAAGATATCCATCTTTAATGTATCGTGTAGAAATCGTTCTACTAATAACATCTGTTGTTTCTACACCATTTGGGAATGCACTTCTCTCCCAAGGGCCTTCTAACACTTTCACTGTTTTTGCATACTCTGACATTTTGTTTCCTCTAAATGGGGGTGAATAATCTCACCCCACATTACTATTTAGTTATTTTTCGTTTACAAATTCATTTAATTGTCTTGCAACTGAAATAACTTCTTCTGTTGTCACACTTTGATTTCCATAGGTTCTTCTATCATTTGGAAAGTTATTATTGTGTTCAACAATAGCTTCATTGGAACGATAGATGTTTCCTTCTAGTAATCCCTGTGCTTGATTGAGCAAGTCTGCTCTGATTTGATAACCACTTACTGGTGGTTTATTAGTAATGCCATCTTTCATAATTTTCTCCTGTGTGTGTGTTAATGACCTTATATTTAGTGAATAAAAAAAGGGTCTCGTAATGAGACCCTTTAGTGAACTGAACTAAGTTCTTAATTACAGAATGTTAGAAACTGCTAATTTTCTGTAGTAGAAGTTTGTTCCGTCAGATGCAAGTCCGTTTGCAGGTGAATCACCTACGAATGGATTTGATACCATACCATATCTAGTTTTGAAACCGATTTTTGGTTGGAAAGTATTTTCACCGACTGCACGAACCATTTGTAATGGAACATACGGACAGTAGAACATACCTGCATCATATGGATTGCTTCCTCTATAACCTACTGTTAAGTAGTCAACACCCGCATATGGGTCTATGAATACTTTAACTCTTCCGTTTAAAACACCAGCAAAAGTATTACCTGTGTCGTCAACATTTAAGTTAGTAGATAGTGCAGGTGCATAATCTAATACACCAGCCATTGATAGAGCAGATGCAACATCAGAAGAACATAGGATAAAGTTTCCTTTACCTCTTCTTGATTCTTTTGCGATTACATTTGATTCTCTTTCAATTTGGAATAATAATCCTTTAAACTTCTCAACAGACCATCTTCCGTTTGCGTCAACATCTAAGTTGAAAGTTCCAGCTGAAGCTGTTGCGGCTGCACCAGTTTTAGCTTGGTTGTTAACTTCTCTTACAACTTCTCTGTTGATTTCTGCAAGAATTTCTGATGATAGAATGTTTGCAAGTTCTGATTCTGCATCAAGGCCGTGGATTGCTTTGAGGTCTTGTGCGAGTTCTAGAGTGTATTCAGCTTTGAGTGCTCTTGATACTGCTGTCACAGTAGCTTTCTCAATTGTAAATGACATCTCTGCGAATGAATTAGATGACGCATCACCTAATGCTTCTGCAGTTGCAGTGGACATACCTGAAGAAGTATTAGAAACATAGTTTGAATTGAATGGGTCTGTATTAGACGCAGTCAATGGGCCGGCTGAAGTTGGATTTGCAGCTGCAGAATAACCTGTCTCTGGCTCATTAATACCTAATGCTTCTGTTTTACTTTCTCTACCCTGTGTTGGATAATCGTTATATCTTGCTTTCATAGCAAAGATTAATCCAGTTGGGCCTGTCATTGGTTGAACACCGCAAATGTCGTATGCAACGAGATTTGGCATAGCTCTTCTCACTAATGAAATCAATATTGGATCCCAGTTAGATATTGCAGAACTACCAGTAGCATTCAAAGGTGCAGCTTCCTCAAGAGAAGCTCTATCTTCGTTAAGAGCTTTTTCTTGGTTCTCTAGGATAACGGCAGTCACAGCTTTCTTGTAGTTGTCTTCAATCTTTGGTAGATCGGAGTGCTCTAGAATCGGCTGCCACTTCTCTTGTAAATTTTCTGATAAGAACATTTTACAATTTCTCCTTTAAATTAACCTAATGGTTTTAGTTTACTTAATGCTTCGGAATATCTTGCAATAGAAGGGTCTAAGACTTCTTCAGAATCAGATGAAAAATCACCTGTTCCTTCTTCTATTACAGTTTCCTCTGCGATTTCACTTGTATCACTTTCAACGAAGTATGCTTCTTTGATTTCTGAAACCTTCTCTGCGAAGTCTTCTGAATCTGTGAAGTCAATACCATTTGATAATGATTCAAGTTTTTCTCTCTGTGATTCTGTTAGGTTTTCACCTGCATCTCTCACAACATTTTGTCTAACGAGTGAATCTCTCTCTTCAGAAATTTCCATATTCTTGGATACTTCTACATCAAGTTTTGATTCCATCTCATCAAGACGATTTGCGAGTTCATCAATAACATCATACTTGTCTTCAGGAACATCAACATAATGTTCTACGAACAATGTTTTTAATCCTTCTATAAAGTTTTCTGTCATTTCTGATCTCAAACCTCTTTCAATTGCAAGTTCGTTTTCTTTTGACCACTCTTCTGCAACATATGACAAATACTTGTCAACTGCTTCAGATAAGTCAGATTTAACTTGCTCAACTGAGGTTTTTAATTCTTCTGAGTATTGTGACTCAAGTTGTTCTTTGATTTCTTCAACTTTTGAAGATACTGCAGCTTTGAAAATTGTTTTAGCTTTCTCTGCATTTTCTTCAGAAAGTTCTAAAGCTTCTGAGATTTTTGATAGGTCGTCTTCTACCTCTATCTCTACGAGTGAAGATTCAAGTTCAGCTGACTTCTCTTCGTCAACTTCCACAGACTCTTTTTTGACATCGTCTTTTTCTGCAGACATCATTTTTTTATCTTTCTCTGCTTCTAAGTCTTTTTTGTCTTTGTCGTGGTAAGCTTCAACGAATTTTAAAACATCTGCTTCGTCCATACCTTTAAGTGTTTCAACGATTTTTCTAGCGACCTCTGCCTTTGTCAAGTCTTCGTCAATCTCTTCTTCAGATAAACCACTGAAAGATTTTTGTAAGTCTTCCTTACTCATTTCTTTCATTATGTTGACTGCAGATTTGATAGCTTCCATCTTAGACATTTTAACTTCGTCTTCCTTAGAATCCTTCTCTTCTTCTTTGATTTTATGCTGTTTTTCAGGAGCACCTTCTCCTTTCTGTTGAGGGTCTCCTGACACTTCAGGAACCTCATTTTCAGCTTTATCAATCGCGTCTACTGCTTTGTCAACAGGATTTTCTTCAGGTTTGACGACCTCAGCTTTACCACTCTCTATAGATGCGGCATCTGATGACCCTTGTTTTACAGGCTTCTTGTCACCTTTCTCAGCTTTAGAATCAGGTTGTTGTTCCTCTTCTATTGCTGTTTCTAGGTTATTATCTAACTCTGCCATTTTTTTCTCCTGTTTGAGTTTTATTCTCTTTTTTATTTATATATCAAAGACTCTCAACGAACCTTTTCCATATGTTTAATTTTGTTTCTTCCAACTGAGATTTCCGTGCAGACCTTAATTCTCTCTGCATTTCGTCCATTTGCACCTGTTTTAGGATACCATTTTCCATAACCCATTCTACTCCTTCCATGATTCCTTCTACGAAGGCTTCAGGTGCAGAGGGGTCTGCAACGATATCAGCTGCAGTTGCAAGTTGAAAGTCACCTTTCACTACTTGAGCATCACCCTTTTGTTCTAGTGAACCTAGTCCTCTAGAGGATACTCCTAATCTAGCACCATCATCAATCAAATTTTTAACGATTTGACCATTTGGTGTAGATAATATTTTAGCTCGTCCCACAAAATCATTCCCATCTTCTTCCAATGAGGTGATTAGATGTGAAACTCTATCTAAATTGATTGTTGGGCCTTCAGGGTGTCCTAGTTCCCCGAACGCTCTCTTATTGTCTATGAAGTCCTTTCTATATCTGTTTACTTCTTTTATCATGACCTCTTTAGGATACACTCTTCCGTTCCTATTTTTTATTTGAGATTGCATGAAG
>VTLG01009589.1_pt1 | contig 25859 bp, 50 predicted proteins | sample 4694571 | NCBI WGS metagenome assembly VTLG01 (sample SAMN12604809, study PRJNA352737) | marine metagenome | biome: ENVO:00000447; feature: ENVO:00000209|ENVO:00000569|ENVO:01000036; material: ENVO:00002151; isolation source: viral sequences binned using virsorter ...
TGTATATCTCGAGAAATGTGTATTCTGCATTGAAATATGGAAAGATGAAGCCGAGTCGAGCGAAACCCACTTATAATATGCTGGAAAGTAACTATTTATGCGACTTATTTAACTATCTATATTTGCTTGTTCTTAATGCTCGATTTAGTTGTGTTGACCAAATATATCTTATCTTTTTCTGAACAGTTCGTTCTGCATTTTCTTCAAAGAATAATCTTTTAGGAATTGGTACACTTTTAACTAAAGAATAGTATCGTTCATTACCTTTAACAATAGCTTGTACTGCTTTACCTGCTACAAATTTTCCTTTTTTAACAGTTCTAACTCCAGGCATATTTCTTACAGTTGTTGGTCTCCATTGTGGATTTCTTCTAACACCTAATTTCTTTTTCATAAAATCACTAGGTACAGCAATATAATTACCACTTTTTGCAGTCTTAATACCACCTCTTTGATGCTTCAATAAATACTCTAAAGGATTAGAAGATTTATCAAGAACTTTTGCTGATAACATTCCTCTTTCATAATCACGCTTTTGTGCTTTCATAACTCTTAATCGTCCTTTAGCCATACGACTTGCATTGGTGCTATTCTTAAATGCTTGTGGAAATGATTTAGTGATAGCGTTTTCTCTTACTTTAAATGCAACATCAGTAAGTGTAGTAGCCGCAACAAATGGTACTTGTTTCTTTTGAAATCTAGTTAATCCTTTACTAAATTCTTTAATATTATTCTTAACATTTATACTAAAAAATTTACTCATTAAAACAATATACTCCCAATAATAAAACCTATAACAAACCACAATATTTCTTGTCTATAATATAGACTTAAAACTTTTAATTTTTGTATGTATTTATGCTCCATTAAATTCATCTTCGTTAAACTCTTTTGGTTTTTTACATTGACAATCATCACAAGTACATAAATCTTTATCATAATGATGACTATGCAATGGCTCTTTACAATGACAATTACAATGACAATTCTTACACTTTTCCATATACTTTTTTTAATAACTTATACCATTCGTTTTTATATTTAGGGTCTTTAGTTTTATTCCAAAGATTAGCTAACTGATCTAATTTATTTTGCATTATACTTTTTTCTTCCCATATAATTTTGTGATGGCTCATAATCCCATCTTTTACCATGATGTCCTCTTACATCAGCATACCACATTCTTAATCGTACAATCCATTTTCTAACTGGTCTAGGCATTAGTGTAGAGTGCTATTATCGTTATTCTTAAAATCATTTACTGCATTTAACCACAATTCTGTTTGCATTCTTGCCCACATTATAGCGTCTAATTCATTATAAAAACCACCTACGCTTATTTTAACATCTTTTCCTTTAACGCTTATATCAGCTTTTAAAAATTGATCTTTAAATGACCCTATTTTAACTTCTTCAGGTTGTTTTGGTAGTTGCTGTTTTATTGGTTGATGTTGTTGTTTTATTTTCTTTTGGTGCTTCGACTTCTTCATAAGTAGCACGATAACCTTTAGCAGGGCGTAAATTTTTAATATTTTTTTCATAAGTTTTTATAATCTTTTCTTGTGCTAGATGAAAGCCATCTTCATTATGTTCTGAAGTTCCTTTATGCACATTGTTATTTATTAATGCCCAAACTTTGATTAAATAATGTTTTTTAATATTCATAAAGTCTTAAGGGCGGTATCCACTCTCGCTTCTCCGCCCTCCTTCAGAAAGAAAAAGATAGCTTCAAAAGGGAGACTTTTGATAACTAACTATATTTGTTATACGAATATTTAATTAAGTATCAAGTTCAATAGTTGCATCTTTTTTAAACTTATGCACTTTGTAGTTTTTACCATCTTTACTAAATTGTTCATACTCACCTTCGCTACCTCTATAATTATAACCAATTTTCTTCATACGATCTATGAGTGTAGGAGAATCTGAACTATTCTGTACTTCATCATCTAACCAACATTCAGCGTTTAACCAAGATGATGGGTGTTTAGTAAATTCTTTGTTTAACTCATAAGATTTGCAATAACGACTAACTAATTCTTCTATTTTCAATGTTGTCTTAATGTTCTTAAATGCTTTAAATGCTTTACCTTTACCTTTTCTCATCTTGCTTGGTATGCTTGACCAAAAGATTTCAAATTGTGAAGAATATATATTATTTCTTTTATTTACTTCTTTACTTATATTTGTGTCGCTTTTTGTGTTAAGCTGTGTCTGTTTGTGTGTCGATGGTTGAATGAAAAATTGATATTCGTCATAGTTTTCAATAGTTATAAAGGTTATGCCCTGTATCACTCTTGTACTCAACATTGTTCCACTCTTGAGTCGCTCAATAAATCTCTTTACTCTACTTAAAGACCACTTAAATTTTTTAGCTAGAAAACGATAACTAGCCATATATTCACCACGCTTGATTTGAGTAACAATATTAGTATTTGGAATTCTAATTGCGTCATCTTTGTAACTTGCACCACAAATTAACCATATCCAAACTTCTCTTTCTGTAAAAGGCTCATTTTTAAACATGGTGTGCTTAAAAATTCCTCTCGCTATTTTAACATATCCACCATTCATACTTCATCACCCCAACAATCCCAACCCTTAACTTTCTGTCTAGCAAATAATTCTATTCTAGGTAAATCCCCACATAATTGTATTATTCTATCTCTTATTTCATCAGGTTTTTTACTATGTTCTTGTCTTTTACTAATAATTAATTGTCTTACTGCTTTAGATATTCTTTTTGGTTTTCCTTTAGTTGCTAATAAACACATTTCTGGATTTGCTCTTGTCCAATATCCTAAACCTGTAAAATAACCATCTGATTTTTTATTTTCTTTAACCCAAGTAAAAGCTACTGTTTTAAATTTGAATCCCCATTTTTTAATAACTTCCATAGCTTCTGGTAACATTGGATCAATAACCCATAAAAATAAGATACAATCATTATTACTAATTCTACCAACAGGTAAATTATAAATATCGTGAATATCAAGGCAATTATAGTGTAACACAGCAGATCGCTTATTACCTTTATTAGAATATGTTTTAAAGTACCAAGGCGGGTCTGCATAAATAATATCATAAACTTTATTAATCTCCTTCATATTTTTCTTTCTTTAGAATCGTTCTAAATCACATTTTTGTCATATTTTATCAAATGTGTTTAAAACAAGACCATAATTATCAATACCTTGTTTAATTTTAACATTGTTTTTTTTAATTAATTTGTTTTTTTCAAATACTGTATAATTAACTTGATGTTGCCAACGATTAAACTTCCAAGTAATTGTGCATATATCTGGGTGTTGCTCTTGTAGTGATTTAGCCATTTTTAATCTTCCATCGTCTGCATAAAGTTCATCAGTATTACCACCTTTAAGTGTCATAGTACCAGCTTTTTCTTGTAAAAAAGCATTAAATAATATTGTGCAATATCCATCTTTTAAAACTCTAATACATAAATCAGTATCTTCGTTATATCTTCCTCTCCATCTTTGTTTCAATGTATTATCAATTAAAATGCACGAATAAACTCTAGTGTTTAAATAATATGGTGGGTGCGAATCAGTAGGCACCATAAAAAAACGATAATTTAATCCTGATATAGGAACATTTTCATATCTATTAGTAAAATCTTCACAAATTTTAAAGATTGTACCTGTTTGCACAATGTTTCTAACATTACGATTTAATCTATAAAAATCATAAATATTATCGTCCATTATCCAATGTTTTTTAGCATTAATTGATATTGAATGTTCCCATACCCAATTTCTCGCAGGTATTGATCCTTGTCCTAAATTAGAAAATGGTAAAGTAAGTATTTTTGTTTTATCAATAACACTAGCATAATTATCATATTCTTGTGGCTCAATTACAATATGATAAGGCACTTTCATACGCTCTAATGTTTTACTTGTTAATCTTGATTCCCATCTACTTTTAGAAATTATATAAATTGGATATTTAGGATTCATCTTTATCCACATATCTTGTATTATACAAATTTTTTATTTGTAATTTAGGATACCAAATTGATTTAGTCTTATTGTTTAAATCTTGTTTAACTAGCTTTGCAAAATCTTGTAAATCTTCTTCACTTCTAAATCTAACAATAATTGTTGCGTGTGGCTCTAGCTTATTTTGCACAAATTCTGGCATTCCTTGCCAATGTTCTTCCCAATCTTTCTTTATTTCTGAATCTGCGAATAATAAGTTTTGATTTGATTCTTTTTCTTTATAATCCTTGCTCATTTAATTTCTCCCTTATTTGTTTTAATATTTCTTTTTCTGTACCATACTTTTTTTCAAACAATATTTTTTTATTATGTATTGAAAATGCCCCTGTATGATGTTTTTGACATAATGGTATAGTTTCAAAATGACTACTTCTTCTTCCTATACCTGTTCCTTTAGGTCTTATGTGGTGTATTTGTGTTTCTGGATTTTTACATACAAAACAACCTAAAGACGCAACTTTGGATAAATGTTCTTTTTCTTTTTTATTCATATCTTATAATTTTATCTTTAACTAATTCGTAAATTGGATTATGAATATCAACCTCACTAACAAATAATGAATCTTGTATTTCTTTTAAATCCTTAATAAACATAGATGTATCTGATCTTTTAGGATTATATTTATTAACTAAAAAACCAACTTTATGATTAGGAATTTTTAAAGCTAATCGCATTGGCTCAATTCTTAACTGTCCTAAACTATTTTGTCCTTTTTCATATTTTTGCACTTGTTGAAAAGTAACACCTATCTTTTTTGCTATTTCAGTTTGACTATAATCTAGTTGTTTTCTTCTTTTTTTTATTTTTCTTCCTATAAATTTAACTCTAGCTATATCTTCTGGCTTATATTCTGTTTTTACTCCTAACTTTCTACCTCTTTTTAACATTTTTCTTTTTCCTTTCTTTAATTGTTTGTTTTTTATCATATAAAACAGTCATTTTTCCATTTGCAATATAATAACCGCTTATTTCTTTTTTTTGTTTTTTATATTTATTGGGGTGTTTAAAAACAAAAGTCATTTTTTTTCTCCTTTATATCCAGCAAAAGTCAATTTAACTTCTTCTGGTAGCTTTTTAAATATATGGCTATAACATTGTTTGCAATACAAAGCATTATCCCACATATTGCAATCGCTGTTAAACCACCAAAGTTTTTTATGTTCTTTTAAACAACGACTACAATTCATTGTTAAATATTGTATTTTTTTAATTATTTTTTTAATCATAATTCCTACTGAACAATCTATCAAGTAAAGCTGATAATAATGTTGACCTTTCTCCTGATGAATTTTTAAAATATTTTTTTGCTCTTTCTTTAAACTCAATAACTGTATTAGGCGCCATATTTGCAAAACTACAGACCAATTCGTACTGTTGGTCGATATTGTTAAACCAGCTTTCAGCTTCGTAAATGATTCTGTGCCTAGTTGCCAAACGCCCATTAAATTTACTGTCCTCAAAAATACCACAGCAATCGAGTATGGCTCTTTTAATAACTGCTCGCCATAATTTAACTTCACTTGATATTTCTTTCTTTTCAAACAATCTTTAACCATTTTCTTCTCCCTTAAATAATTCATTTTGTCTTTCATCTTTTGGAATCCACAATAAATCGTGTAATCCATAGATTCCACCATACTTTGAAGTAATATATTGGCTAGGTTTAGATTGCAAAAGTTTTTTTAATACATCAGTTGATACTCTCATTGATTCAGCTTTGTATTTTACTAACAAACCACCTTTATTAATACCATATTGAATCCAATTTGATCTTAAACTAGCGTGTCCATGCCATAGTTTTTTTATTGTTACTTCTATCATTTTTCCCAATAATTCCATTTTAATAACATTAATATAATTACACCAAAAATACCAAGTACAATTAAAATGCTAATTAGAATCCCCATATTTTCTTTCTTGCTTTTAATTTATCTTCATCTTTCCAAATCCAATCATCAGGATTAGGAATAATAAGTCTTTTAAAATCTTCTTTAGAACTTGCAATAGCACAAAGATAATTAATGTTTTCTATAGCTTGATGAATTAATAAAGGTATTTGTATATTATCTTCATCAGTTAATTTATACTCCATTACATTACTTTTTGTTTTAAGTATTTGAACATAGAATAACTTATTTTCCATGTTTGTAGCTTTTGTATAAATATGTTGAGCAATTTTATGTCCAACAGTAACATTTATTTTACTGCTAGTTTTTAAATCAACAATCATAGGTTTATCAAATTCAAAATCAGTATATCCAATAATATCTACACCTTTATAATTATATCCAATTTTCTTTTGATAACCTGTAACTTTTCCAAACTTTTTAAAATGTTCTGGTAATATTTTTATTGCTTCCCTTATAAAATGATATTCTTTTTCATATAATTCTTTTTCTATTTTCATTTCTTTACAAGTTTCTGTAAAATTATTTAATTCTAATTCTACTGTTTCATCTATATTTCTATTATCACCAAGTATTAGATTTAATCCTTTTTCAATAAACTTACCTCTTTCTGCGGCCGCACTACCTTTAAATGGCATTTTATAAATATATGTTAAAACCCAATCAGAAGGATTTGTTATAAATTTTGTTATATGACTTGCTGATAAATAATTAATATGAAACTTTTTTAGAGCCTGCATAATGACCTCCTTCAAATATTTCAGTTATTTTTATTAAATTAACAGGAATTTTAACAATTTTAGTATAACCAATATAAGGATTTAATCTTGATATTCTGTAATACTTTTTGTCTTTTGTTAATCTTTGAAAAATTCCTATTCTATATCCTATGTCTTTTTCATTAACCCATTCAAAATGAATCACTTTATCTTTACATTCTTTTTCAATTAATTCTAAATTTTTATTTTTCATCTTTTCTTTCTTCTTGTACTAATTTATTTTTTAAACAATAATTAATTAACTTATCTAACCAAATAACTTTAAACATATCATTAGACGCATTTTGATATGCTTTAATTAAATTATTTAATCTTCTATCTTTACTATTAGGCGAGAATTTAAACTCGCCTAATAATTTATTTTTTAGATTAATAAGGAATGTCATCATCTAAATTATCTGGTTTAAGTTGTTCTTTAGGTGTAGGCATTTCAACTACATTTTGCTTAATACCTAAATCTTCATTAACACCAGTAAATTTAATGCTTCCTTTTTTTGTTTGACCCTTCCATAAAGATACTGCACTTAAATTCATATCTTTATCAGTAGCATAACCTTTAAGTGATGGTTGTTTATCTCCTTTTTGTTTATTTGCATTTACAAAAATAGTAAAACCATTTGGTTTTTTGGGACCAAATTTTTGAGCATTAGCTTTTACTTCATCGTTATTATAACTCATTACTGTATCTCCTTATCTATTTGTGCATTAATGTCAGTATTTTCTAACTCTGGCGTAATTTCATCTGCTGTTGCAACTACATTTCCAACTGCAAATAAACTTTTTAAACAACGCCCCCAAGCCGCCGTCTGACAACACTCGATTGCTCTTTTTTCTTGCACATTTCTTGAATTGGAATTTTTGCTTCTTTCAGCTAAACCTGAACTAACAAAAAATCCTTTCTTATGAAATAAAGACGCTTCAATAACTACTCTATGTTCGCAGTCATGCTTTATTTCAGATTTAAGTATTAAAGAGTGTGCAAAATTATCTCTTAATACTTTCATTAAAGTTGCGACTGTTAAATATCGCTTTCCTTTAATATCTATCCAAGACATACCTTTTTCTTCATCATTAGCTAATAAGTCAAGGAGTTCCCTTCTTGATGTTTCAATAAAATTTTTCATTGATTCATCACGCAGTCTTTCAGCACTTGTTGTTTCTGAACTATCCATATCAGTTACCTATTGTATAAGTGTTCAAAACATTATGACCTCTGCCGTTTAAACATCGAGATAATAATTCACGATCATACCAAGCCGCATAAAAAGCATTAAATTCTTCTTTAATTAACATCTTACAATGCTGTCTATCTTCTTGAAAATGATTAGCGTTTTTACTAGCTTTGAGATCAGCGACAGGTCTATAAGCTGAACAACCAACTAATAGTAAAGCTGATATTAGAATCAATAACTTGTTCATCACACTTTCCTTTCTGGGTGCTGGATTATTTAAGGAGCAGTAAGATTGTGAATAACCCAGCACCTTATAGTTAAAAACCCACAATCTACCGATTCTGTTTATAAAATTTATAAACATGAATTTTTTAATATTTCTACACAATAACATTTATCAACAGCAACACACGAAATATAAATCATCGCATAAGCCATTGCACAAATTAATAGAAATAAAATACCATCAATTATATCTTTCATTTATTTTCCTATAATTGTTCCATTAGAAAGTTGATTACCAACTCGTCTTTTAGAGTTTATTGAAAAAGTATAACCCCAACAGTCAATACTTTTAGCAACATTTAGATTCCATAAATTATTAGCAAATTCAGAAAAATTACTTAAATCTAAATTAACACCAATAAATAAAGAATTATTTTTTAACTCAAATAATAAATCAGTTTTATCAGCACAACTTATTGTAACTAATTTACCATCTTTTCTTATATTTATTCTACGCATTAGATTGCTCTTTCGTTATAAAGTTTTTGAGCAGTTTGTTTTGTATATTCAGTTAAACTTTCATCACTCAAACCTTTGTCTTTACCTTGTTTGTATGCTTTTTCTAAAAATCGTCTATGTTCAATATTTTCACGATTTAAAGTGAACTTTAGTTTTTTTTCTTTCGTCATTTTTTCTCCTTTGGTTTTTATTGATTCAGAATTGTTAATTGTACTCTTTCTAGTAGATGTCTGAATCTTATCATCTGCTACAAATTCTTTAATTATGTTTTTTATTTTAAAGTTACCTAACATTACTCATTCTCCTTTGTCTTTTTAATTTAATTTTGAAGATTTAAGAGTTTTAGCAACTGCAAGTGCATTATCTACTCCCATTTCTTTAACCATAGTAGATACAAATTTCATTTTTGCACCTGCTCTATGATCCTCAGAAAAATTTGCTTCACCAAAAATATTTTTCATTTTACAAAACAATTTTTTAGATTCAATATATTCTTTAGATGGTACTCTTTTTTTAGGAAACCATTTTGGCTTTTTAATATTACCAACCATAGGGTCGTGTGAATTAAATTGACTTCTTACATCATAAAAATAAGATTCATCATCAAAATAAAATTCTAACCAATATTTATACCAAGTTTTATATTCTTCTTCTGTAACTTCAATATAAGTAAAAGGTTTTAAATAATATTTATTTAAGTGTTTTACATATTCTTTATAATCTGTAATCTTTTCTTTTTTTAATTCTAAATTTTTATATTTTTTAGAATTGTATTTTACAGATTTAGGTAAAACCGCATAAAGTTTTTTAGTAATAATTTCTAAAAGTTCATACGATCTTTTTGACTCATTTTCATAATGTATACCAGAAGATTTATGCAACATATCGTTTTCTAAAAAATTTGAAGATATTTTAAATTTAGCTGTTTTCATTGTTTCTCCTTTTTTTATATTTTTATTTTTAAACATAAAAAGAATCTACATTATTCAACTAATAAAACAAGTATATTTATGGTTGTATTATAAGCTATATTTTAAGCTATTTTTTAGCTATTTTTAAATATGATGGGAAGTATCAACTTTGATTGATTCGCTAATCCTAGAGCGTCTGAGAGCGTTTATTATGTAAGTATTTTGCTTGGTTTGTCTTTTAATGTGTTAATTTTATCTTGTAGTGTTTTTATCTCTTTATTAGCAGTTTCTAAATCCTGCGTAACATTTTCAAGTTTTTGAGTACCTCTTTTTAATGCTTGATCTTTTTCTTTCAGTTTAGACTGTAACTCGTCCACTTCGTCTTTTAAGATACGAACTTGCTCTTTATACTCTTTAATGATTTCTTTAAAATCTGCTTTTTCTGCCATATATAGATATTATTTTTTTTTCATTATATCAGCACCTTTAAGACCATAAATTGCTGAAACAACACCAATAAATAGTGCTTGATACCAAAAAGGCATATTATTGAAATATTCAAAAAACATTTCTACCTTTTTCATTATATCAGGATCATCGCTAAATATTGACCAAATCAATAATACCACAGGAGCAGATACCAGAATAAGGACAAATTCGTCTTTCCAGCCCTGCTGATTGTTTTGCATAACAGCTTGTTTATACTCAATGTCTCCTCGTGCCATTTTTTCTGCATGAGTTCTTTGAGCATCAGCCATTAACATTTGAGTTTCTTTTCTTTTTTTGTAAATATGACTCCCAGCATTAATTGCCAATTTAACTGCACTTAACCACATAAATTATCCTATTAAATATAATTGTTTAATTCGTTTTGTTTTAACCATTCTGGAACATTAAAACTTGGGCATTTTTTTCTATCGTCAACTTGATAATGACCTATAATTTTTTTAATTTCGTATCGTTCTATTAAATCTAATATTAATGATTTTAAACTATCAAATTGTGCTTCTGTAAAATTATTTTCCCATTGTTGGTTATTGTCTGTTCCACCAATTAAACAAACTGCTAAACTTCTAAAATTTACTGCTGGTGCATGAGCGCCTGTATATTCTTCTGGTCTTGCTTTTTGTAAATTACCAGATCGAGTTATTATAAAATGATAACCTACATCAGACCAACCATTTTCTTTAACATGCCATTCTTTTATTTTTTCAACTCCAATATCCATTGTAGCAGGAGTAGCTGAACAATGTATTGCAAGTGTATCTGTTTTTTCTCTTTTATTCATTTTTTTAATTACAGTTAATTTTATCTAAATCAATTGGTTTATCTTTATAAAACCATATATAACTAGATAGCTTTGTACCATCTTGCGTATAAGTACATTTTTTTCCTATTGAACAAGCACTTACAAAAAATAATAAAGCTATTAATATAAATAATTTATTCATTTTTATTTACCATAAGTTAATTCTAAAGTGTCCATTGTTGTCGTTCTAACTTCTTGTATTTTACTATTATAAATAGATATATCAACCACACCCCAAAACCAACCAGTTGTTGCGACTTTAGCGTAACTTTCAATATGATTCATTGGTAAAGAACAACCTACATTAACGACTCTAACATAATTTGCTTTACCTATTTTAGGACATCTTACATCATTAAATTTATGAGTATGGCCGAACACCACATCAAACAAACTACTTTGTCCAATGTTTCTTTCAACACTAACACCACCAAATTCCCTACCCATAATGTTAAAAGGTACATGAGTAAACCCAACGCCATCTATAAAATAGAATTCCCCATATTCACTCCAAGTCCAACCATACTTCTTTAATGTTTTAAACAATTCTCTTTTACCCATTTGATAATACTCTGGATTTTTATCTTCCCATTTCCACAATCTATTTTCGTGATTTCCTAAAGTACAATGTTTTTTAACTTTATATGTACTTAAACCTTTATTTAATTCTTCAAGTGCTAAATTAAAAGAATCAATATCTTCTAAAAAAGTTCCTTTGTTTTTTCTTGCCTGCATTGTTGCATTATCAATATGCCAACAACAACTGTCTAAACTTAAAAAATCTCCTATTTGTACTACATGATCTGGTTTTGTATTTCTTATGTGTTTTCCTAACCATTTTAATCTTTCTTTTGAAATTGCAGGTGCATCATGTAAATCGCCAATGACGCAAACTTTTGTAACTTTCATAGTATTGCTTCTATATAAATATTAATTAAGTTTCAACTTTTTCTCGTTTATTTTCAGTACATGAAAATCTAATATATATTCCATGTTCGTTTATTTCTGCTCTACCAATTTCTTCTGTTTTTTTTTGTGATTCTATATAACCAGCATTTAAACAATCGTACATATCATTAAATTGAACAGGATATTCGTAAGGCGGTAAGCATTTACCAGTACTAAACGAACATAAAAATAGTGTTAAAATAATTTTCATTATTTTTGTATATAGATAATTTAAAAAAGAATAAACCTAACGAGCGTTAGCTGGTACACCTTTAGAATTTACGAATGGTTGTTCTGCAAAAGCCATGTAGATGTATGTTTCACCTGAAGTATTGTCAGAATTTTTTCTTAATTTAAAACCATTACTCAACATATCTATTTCTGAATCTCCTGTTGCTTCAGCATTACTTAAATCTGGGTATAAAATTTCATCTGTAAGATTAAAAGTCGATCTTTTATTATCCCAAAGTCTCCAATTTCTTGTTTCAGTTGCAGATTTAACTATAATCATAGCTGGACGAAATCCCAAGTGTATATATGGCCCATTAGCATTTCCATTTCCTGTGTATGAGCCAAACTTACTGTAGCCTTGTTTTCCTGCCCATAAGTAAGATATAAAATTATTTCCACTTGCATTGGTACTGTCTGCATATCCACTTCCTATTGTAAAAACACTTGAAGTTGGTGTGGTATCGTTCCAAAATCCACTATCGACTACTGCTTGTTCGCCGCTAGAATTTAATGCGGCGGCTTTTGTGTTACCTTGGGATACATGATAAACTCTCCAATTAGCACTAGCAGATATATTTTTTACAATTATTACACTTGGAACTGCTGAAAGTGAATGACTTTCTGTTTTTGCTCCACTTGACCCAGCATAGGAAACTATATCAAACCCAGCAGTTGCAGATTCTTTCCAACACCAAGCAACACAAGCATTTGTATTTACATTCATTTGACCATCATCGTCATCGCCTAAACTAAATCCATCACTATTAAAAGCAGTAAGACCATCTGTATATGTTGCTTCTGCATTACCAGCATTTGATAAAATTACTTTCTCAACTCCTCTTACAGAATCAGTCCAAACTTGGTTGTTTGTATTAGTTCGGTCTTTAATCCAAACTAAATTAGGTTGCATATCTTCAGAGCCATCTAAAGTTATAGATTGATTAGCTCCTGACCCAGTATAGAGCTTTGTCTGAAAATATAATTCTGGATTGTCTATTGTTGTATAAACTGCCATTTAACCTCCATCACTTCCTAAATTTTTTGTGCATAATGCAAGGTATCCTGATGGTGGTGCGTACTCAAATGCACCATATCCATTTGCATCTGCGTTGCCTGATGAAATACTAAATGGTGGATTGCCAAAATTCCATTGCACTTTTGCTTTAGCACTACCACCACCATCTGAACACGCAAAGAAATACGCTTGTTCTGGAGTTGATGCTGGAGCAGTTAATGACAAAGCACTATTTGGTGCGGCTTCATCTGCGTTTCCTGATCCATCAAACCAATTACCATTTCTTCCAAAATAAACATTATTATTAACTAAATCTAAAGCTATCATTAAAATATCATTGGTAGAAAAAGCGTCTCCATGAGTTGTTCCATTATTATCAGCATATTTATTTCCACTATCAGGTAAAATAGACCAGTCGTGTGCGTGTGAGCCAATATAAGTACTATCTTTTGCGTGTACTGCTACATCAGGAGAAACACCAACTGTAGCACTATCAATAACTACTATTTTACATTCTGCGTACCATTTCCCAGCAGTTACTCCAATAGTTGATGACCCCATAAATCTTTGACCACTTGTTGTTGCACTTTCAGTTTCTAAATTTCCTTCTTTAAAAGTTGGTGCATTAGATGTTGGAACATTTAAAGGATTAAGCGTTGCAAAATTATTAGTTGGTGTATCGGTTGTCTGGTCTGTTGCGGCTAGACCTGAAGTAGAAAAATCATTATTGTTTCCAGAGACATCATTTCCTAAAGCTGATGAATCTTCAAAGTCTAAATAAAATCCATTGTTTCCCCAAGTTATTCCACTTGATATATCTTTCGGCTTCCAAATTTGTGGCGAATCTTCATCGTATTCTCCAAATGATGTTGGGTCTAGTGCTTGACCATCAACAAAAGCTACTTCTGCCATATAGCCATTAAAATAATTACCTACACTTCCACCTGTATTTCCTTTTTCTGCTCCTATCATATGTTCAACGGCAGTATTCATATCGTAATTAACATTTTGACCTGAATTAGTTTGTTGACCAAAACTTGTTATTCGTGTACCATTAACATACATTTTAGTTCTGTCAGTTGCAGTTGATTGTGTGCTATCCCATACAAACACCAAATTATACCAAGCACTAACATCTCGGTATTTTGCAGTTGTTCTTAATTTAGATACTTCTGAATTTGAATCCAAAATATGCCAAAAGAAATATTCAGCATTAAACGCAATATTTGCAAAATTTTGTATATCTCCACCATTAGCAAATAAAAAAATTCCCGTAGTTAAATCACTTCTTTTAACCCAACAAGAATATGTAAATTTACTTGCATTTGTAGGAGTACTAAGAGTTCTTGATAAATAAGCACTTGAACCATCAAACCTACAAGAGTTGGCTACTTCGTAAGCACCAGATATTGCTGAAGCTACATTTCCTGATGGAATTGTTGGTAAAGGCATTTTTAAATCTCCAATGTTGGAAACTCGCCTAATGGTCTTTCATAAACAGGATTTTCTTCTGTTCCTGTATTAACATAAGCATAAAGAGTTGCTAAAGCATCTACATCACTTGCATTGTCAATAGCAGTTTCCATTTCATTTGATTTTGTTCTTACATTTGCTCTAAAAGTTGATACTGCACTTGGTACTGAGTAATCTTCAACATCAGTTGCTTTTAATACATACCAATCTGTCGGTGTTAATAAACCACTAGCTTGACTTTTTATAATTTGTTTTTTTTGAGATTTTAAACCTTTTGTAACAACTTGGTTTCCATCTGCATCAAGCATAGGAGAGCCATCATCATTTGTTGCATTTTCATCTTCTAATAATTTTGATGTTGCAGTTCCATAACTTGCAGTAACTTGTCCATCTGCATAATTAAAAGATTGATTTGTATTAATGTAATATTCTTCATCTTTCTTATTAGAGTTATTAAATACTATTTCATAAATCCCAATGGCTTCTCTTTCTTCGTTAGTCCATCTAAAAGAAAATATGTTTTTTGAATAACGAATATCTCCAATAATTAAACCTTTTGGATTATTTATTACTTTTGTAATTGCGTTATCTTCTACTAATGCCCACATATTTTAACTTTCACTTAAATTTAATGTTCTACCTACTTCTTGCCATACTGCACCATTATATCTAAACACAAAAATGTCTGTCTTTGCATCTGTATCAGTAGTAGTTGGCTCGGTACTTGCCGCAAATTCAAAAACAGTATTCCACCCAATAGTGTGCGACCCGTTATAATTTATTTCTAAACAAATAAAAGCACCTTCAACTGGATTACTTGGGGCAGAAAATGTCGTGTTTTCTGTTGTTACATGATACGCATTTGATTTGGCTTGTGCGTCCCAAGCTACTGCATTTGAAGATGAAGTAATTGCTTGTTGTGGAACATAAGCTAAATCATTAAATTTAATTGCTCCTGTGCCATTTGTTGTTAAATCTATTGCTCCATTTGCTCCATCTGTTATCGTTATGTTTCCAGAATTTGTTCCTTTGTTAGTATCTAAAACTAAATCATATGTTCCGCTTGTTGTTAAATAAGCAGAAGCACCAGCGGAGCCTATAACTGTTTTTCCTGATCCTTTTGGTTTTATATGAAGATCAACATTTGTTTCTCCACTTGCTCCTAAAATTGGGCCATTACCTGTCGCTCCATTTGTAATTTCTAATTCATTAACTGCTGAAGCAGTTGTTTGAAATATTATTTGCTCGTTATTATTTTCATCAGAAATAAAATGAGCATCATCAATAATTATGTTATGTGAGTTTGTATCTAAATTTCCGCCAAGTTGTGGTGTAGTATCATTTACTATATCAAAAGTAACTGAACTGTCAGACCAATCTACAGTATTAGCTGTAGAGTTAATTGTTCCTAAAGTAATATGTCCAGCACCATCATATAATTTTAAAACCCAACCTGTTGCACCAGCACTTGTATCGATCCAAATTGTTCCTTGTGCAATACTGCCTGGAGCAGAACTGCCTATATGTGATGTGTTAATTGCTCCTAGAATATCGTTTAGTTCGCTTCGAAAAGCACTAAATCCTATATTTGCTAAAGATACATCAGAAACTTGACTCATAAATTTTTCCTATTTGTTAAATCTTTACAATATTTGATTATACCTTTCAAGTTTAGCATTAACTCTTTAAACCATATCCTTTGGCTACATAGTCAAAAGTTCTATTTTGAGCGGCCGCAGAACTATTGTAAAAAGTAATAGTAAATCCAGTTTTTGTTTTGCTAGTAATAGCATAATAATCACCAGTAGCCATATTTTGAGCCGCAATTCCAACTGCTGGACTTGCATAAAAAGCATTGTCATAAGTTATTGCTTTAGCACCTGCTCCACTAACCACATCTTCTTCACTTTCTAATCTTTTTTCTAAAGCTAATACCATTTGCATTTTAGATACTTCAGGTCGTGCTTTATTATCATCACTTGTTAATTTTAATCTAAATTTAAAATATCTTCCTTTAACTGTAGATTGTTGAGATATATCTTGGTAAGTAGAAATTGCACCTAAAGAACTTTCGCTTGATCCAACTTGCAAATAAGCATTACACTTTGTTCCAGAGTTTCCATCAAACGGGCCAGGTGCATCGTCAAAAACAGAAGCACCTCTACCACTATCAAATAAATCGTATAAATCATTTGCAATCATATCAATAGTTGCTTGAAAAGTTGCATCATAAACTGCATCAAGGCTTATTTCAGTTGAGCCAATATAAAATCCTGATGATTCTATATTTGCTAAATAATAAGTAGGATTAGAAGTTGCATCAGTTCCGCCTAAATCAAATAAACCACTAGGAGAATCAAAATTGCCAACAGTTGAATCAAATAAAGTTATAGTATCTAATGTTGCTATTTTAACATCTGAAGAATCCATAGCTTTAACGCAATTTGTATCAAAAGTTCCATTCCATCTTTGTCCTGTTACTGCACTAGCAGTTTCTTCATTGTAAGTTGCTATTGTTTTAAAATGTTCTAATCCTGAAATGTTGGAGTAAATTATTTTCTCATTATCTGATTCGTTTCCTAATTTATCTACTGCTTTAATTAAAAAAGCACCAGTACGAGCATTAATAGTAACATTATTAGATTTTCTTCTTACTACTTGCGTTAAATTTGTTGATCCTGCCCAACTAGCATTACTTGTTACATCTTGATACCGAATGGAATAATAAGATACATCTAAATCTGCCACTGGCTCCCAAGATAATTGCATTTGATTTGATCCAATCATTGAAACAGAAAATTCATTAACATCTGCTGGTGTTTCTGTTGCACCTACTATTGTTCTTGTAGCTGTTGTATAACCAGAAGAAACTCCTAAACTATTTATTGCCTTTACTCTTACTGAATATTCTATTCCATCAACTACATTTAATTGATGATAATTTAAAACTGAAGCCAATCCTTTAGCAATAACTTTATAATCACTTTCAGAAGTTTTTTTAGTTTCAACTTGATAGTATTGAACAAATTTATCGGTACTAGCACCAACTAATATATTTAATCTAGTTAAAACAACTCCATCTGAATATTCAATTAATTCATCTGTTAATGTTACACTTGCTGGTGCAGTAACAGAAAAAGGATTTGGTAAAGTAGTATCTGGTATTGTTGCCGCTTGTGTCTTTGTTGCCCAAGTATAAAATGCCGCTTGATATTCTGTTAATTGTAATTCAACAGTTAAATCAGAATTAACTTGCATACCTTGTACTCTAAATGTTTTTGCAGAAAAAGATGGTGTTGAATGGGTTACTGTTACTAATTCTCCTACCATTAAATCTAATCCTGTTGCATCACATCTTAAAGCAACATTCATATTATTTCGGCTTCTTCTACAAATTACTTCCGCTAGTTCCTCAGCTTGATAAATATTTGTGATAGTAGGAAAATCAAATCTTCCTTCCTGCAAAAAACCACCATCAGCAGTTTTCATTGTTGCGTGTTGATCCGCACTTGTTAAACCTGAATCGTCAACAGGTGGCCATTGTATTTCGTCTGCTTGATAATTTTTATCAGGATTAACAAAAGTAACTATGACTCTATTAAATCTATCATTTCTTGTTAAACTTGAAACTTTAATTCCGCCTAAAATATTATCTTCTGTTAATGCAATACTAGCACTTCCAGTTGTTTCAGCTAAAACTTTATATTCTCCATTTGCATAATTTAAGTATCCTCTAAAACCAGAAACTAATTGTTTTAAATTATCAATACATTTTTTTTTAGTATCTAAAACATAATTCATATCTAATAAATCAATAGCACTTGCTGATCCATAAGGAGTAACATCTGTATCACAAACATCTGCGGCAGTTTGCCAATCAGCATAATCTCCATCAAAATAACTATTAGCAATTCCTAATCCAAATCTTGTATTTCTCATATAGTCTAAAGTACAAAGAACAGGATTGTTAGACCATGCCCAAGTTGAAGCTGTATCTTCTCTATGTGAGCCACTACCACCTGTTTTTGTTCCATCTAAATTTGGATCATAAACTTTTCTACCTTTAATAACTGCTTTAACATCTGGAATTGCCATAAATGCGTCCATGTGCCATTTAAACTTTAAAGCTAAATAACTAACGCCTCTTAATCTATGGTTTGATGTCCAAGATGATAATGCACCAACTGTTGTATTATAAGTTTGATCGTCCCTACCATCATACCAAGTTACATTTATTTTATGTTCACTATCTTTAAAAAAATTACTATCTCCTGAATGGACTGTTCTTTCAGTTCCATGTGTTAATGCACCAGACCAAGTAACTAATTTATCATCTATGTAAATTTGTTCGCAAGATTCAACTCCACCTTCACATAAAGCAAAAATCATATAAAGAAATTCATTGTCTGCTCCTGAGGTTTCCATAAAAACTCCAACACCACCCACTTTTCTTTGTCCATAAATAACAGGTAGCGGTGCGTTTGAAGAAGTTTTATTTACTAATACACCTTTTGCTACTTGTTCTGGCATATTATCCATATTTGGAGTATCAGGTGTTTCTGGCCCTTTTAACCAACCTATTACTTGAATACCTATTGATATAGCTGAAATCCAACCACTATATTTTTGTAAAAATTTAACATAAGGAGCAACAAATTTAACAACAGGTGCTACAACACTTGTTGCCGCATTCCATACTTTATCTAAAAAAAATGATTTTATTCCTGTTGGATTAATAGGTTTATTAGCACCACCTAAACTTTTTAATATTTTTTCTTCGTTCTTATTTATATAAACAATATATTCGCCTTTAGGAGCATATTTGTTTAATATTTTTTTTGCCCAATATATTTTAAATCGTTTAAAAAACATTATGCTCTACCCCATTTAATATCTCTAATTGTTAAAGCTGAAAATTCAAAACCTTTATCTCCTGAAAAATGTCTTTGTTGAGAAGTATCGGCAGTAGTTCTACCATTTATTTTATTAAAATTACCAAAATGATTTGTTGCTGATATTGATAGACTAGCATTAGTTCCAGCATCGTTAATTTGAAAATCTGATAAATTACCATGAAATAATAAAAATGGGTCAGCAATAGCAGTAGTTCCACTTATTACTGCTCTATAAACTTTTATATCAACGCCTAAAACATCATTATTTAAAACAGTTGAAATTAAAGATTGATCTACTCCACTAAATATTAAATCAATACTATTTTTAATTGGAGTATTTGATTCAGGAACATTACCAACTCCTAATAAAGTTCCATCAGCATTATAAGTTTGAGAACTACCTTCAATATCATCTACTATATCAAAAGAGTTATCTGTTTTTCTTACAGGTGTTGAAAAACCTAAATAAACTAAATGACAAAATGTAGGTGTGTCTGCTAGTGCGTTTTTAACTGCTGTTGTTAACCCTCTTGACATTTTTTCTTACCCCATTTCCAAGTTTGAGTTATTGATTTTTTTTCTTGTAGTTTATCGTTTTTAGAATCTGTTTCTGTTACACCAATTTCTACTGTAGTCTTATCTGGACAAACATTAGTATTACAACCAGCTAAACCAACCCCAATTAAAGTTAGGAAAAGCAATAATATAACTGTCCTTTCATTTATCATCTTTCTTCTTCTTTTTTTTCTTTTTAAACTTTCCATCAATCTTTTTTTCCAATGACGATACTTTTTCTTTGATAAGTACCATATCTGTTGAAAGTGAAAATGTTCTTGATAAAGTCCAACCACCCAAAGCCAATAAAATTGCCAATAATGCTGTAATAAGTTTTTCATTCATTATTTTGTATATCCTGATGAATCGTATTTATCTTTAATAATTTTAACTACTCTCATTTTATCGCTATATTCATCTTTTTCAATTATGGCATCTACTTCACCACAAGCCATTCTAACATTTTCAGGATTAACTGCCCTTTCAACTGTTCTTTTCATTTTTAAACAACTACTCATTTTTTGATCTTGAATATAGGTATGCTCAATAATTCCACCTTGATAAAACATACATAATACTATTACTCCACTAATGACTGTTTCCATTTTTCCTCACTTTATCTTTTAATTTTTCTATATCTGTTAATATTTTTTCTACATCTTTTTGAAGTCTATCTATATTGACTGCATTGTGGCGCATTGATTTCATTTCTACTTGTAAATCTTCCACATCAGCTAAAACTGATTCAATTAATAAAAATTGTTCGCTATCGGCAGGCAAACTTCCTAGTTCTCCTCTTGGCCATTTAATGGAAAATTCTACTGCGCCTTCTAAATCTTTTTTAATTAAATGATTATCCGTTTCTAATTGGTTAATTCTTTCAACAATTCCAAAGTAGGCCCATACTCCTATTGCAACAGCACCTATTATGGAAATTAAATTTTTTAAAGGCATATCAACAGATGTATTTTCAGATACTTTCATTAAAACGCCTCGCAAACATCAAATTCATAATTATATAAATCATTAATACCTAAACTATATTGTTGGACATTTCCTGTTAAATAAACAGTAAAAGGAACATCGTCATAAGTTACAGTTTCATCATTAGATAAATTTTCAATAATTGGTGGCTCAATAGTTACAGTGGCCGCATTAGAACTTGGTGTTACATCAGAAACCACCATATAAACTTTTGTATGGCCAGAAAATTTTATAAAATCACCTGCCTTAAGTGATCCAGCACTATCAGCGTTAAATCCATCAATCGCTATTGTTGTATCTCCTGCAGTATGAGCGCCATTAACTGATATTGTTGTTGTTTCTGATCCTTGAGCATCTTTAATTTTAGGTGGAATAACAGTAAATGTTTCTTTTTGTCCTCTTTGTTTAGTTATGAAAGCAAGTATAGGTGCAAATTCTGCTCTAGTTAATAATTTATAACTACAAGTAAATTTCCATCTTTGATTATCAATTTTTCTAGCAAATCTTCTTCCACTATCAGATATTGAAATTAAAGTATTACTTTCATCTTTAAAATTCATAGCATTAAAAACAGGTGATGTAGGTAATTGTCCACTCATTAAATTATATTACTCTTTCCTTGTTGATTAACTGCACTATTAATCATGCTAACTATCATACCTCTTTCATTAGCTAGTAACGCTTGAAATCCAGCAGTATCAACTGCATTAATATTAAATGTAATTCCTATATTTTGTCCACCAACTCCTGGTGCAATATATCCAGCACTATTAGGAATAAATGTTTCAGGTCCTCCTTCACCAACCATATAAGGTTTATTTTCTGAAACTAATCCACCTTGTCGTCTTGGTGTAAATTTTTGTGATCTAATTTGTTGAACTTGTGCCATACCAAAAGCTAAAGCTGATCCTGCGGCTAAAAAATTCAATGGATAAGGAACAGTTGCAAACGCTCTCATAACTGCTGAATAAGTATTAACAATCGCTTCAGCTATTTTGTGTGCTTTTAACATTTTAAACGCTTTAGCACTATGTCCTGATAAGATAGTTAATGTTCCCTCTAAATTATCTTTAATATCTCCTATTGCCGCTTTTCTAATTTCTTGTTTTTTCTTTTCGTGTTCTTCAAATGCTTTTAATTGTGCTTTCATTTTTAAATCTTCAAAATCATATAATTCTGTTGATGATTTCTTTTTTTCTTTATTATTATTAACAATAGTATTTGTTGTTTCTGAATCTGTATCTGCATAAGTACCAACACTATTAGTTAATGCAAACATAGTAGCATCTAAATCTACTATTTTTTGCATTACTTCTTCCATATCCATTACAACATGTTCTTTAAATTCTTTAAATTTTTTTTGAGTTTTTATATTATCCCAAATTTCCCATAGTTTTAAAACATCTAAAGTATTTGATGCGGCTACACCTACATTATGTAAAGAAATTCCAAAATTTTTAAAAGTAGTTTCTGATTTATAAGTCCAAATAATCATTGATCTAATAGCATTAATTAAACTTGTTCCTAAATAGTTACCAAATTCTTCCATACTACCATGAGTTTTTTCTATATAGACTAAAAGACTTTCTCTAAATCTATCTGAAACTAATTGTATTGCTGGTGCTAACGCAACAGTAAAATGATTTGAAACTCCTGTGAATAATGATTTAGTTCTGGACATTGAATCGTTTGCGGCTTCAACTGACGCAACCATTTCTGTTGTTAAAACCAAACCAAATCTTTTTGCCTCGTCTGCCATTTCTTGCATACCTTTAGTTCCTCTTTCAATAGCAGTTAAGAGTTCAATATTTCTTCCACCAAATAATTTATAAGCGGCCGCAGTTTTATCTGTGCCATCTTCCATATTTCTTAAAGCATCAGCAACTAATTCGAATTGAGCCATTAAATCTCCATTCGTTGCTCTTAAATCATCTTGGGTAATTCCTAATTGTATAAATGCGTCTTGTGCAATACCAGTTCCTTTAACTAACCAGTCATTTATACCAACTGCCAATGTTCTTGCACCTTTAGCAAATGCTTCTAAAGATGTTCCACCTAAATCTGCGGCTAGTCTAAATGCTGATAAATCTTCTGTTGATATAAATACTTGTCTTGATAACTTTCCTAATTTATCTATTGATTTTAATGAGTTTCTTATTAATAAACCAAGACCAGCTACACCTGCAACTGCCGCTAGTCCTGTCTTCATATTAAATATTGCTTTTGATACGCCTTTAAGTCCACGCTTTAAAGAACTAAATGCTCGTTTAGTTTTATCTTTTGCGTTAATATCGAATTGTAATCTATTTCTTGCCATTATCTTTTAAGTTTTATGTCTTTATTTAATTTATCGTAAAATGCACACCATAAATTAAACTCATTTACACTCATACTCATAATGTCAGATAGTTTCAAGTTAAGGTCTTTTGCTAAATGTAAAATATTGACTAATTCTTTATCAGTTCTGATTTTTTTTTTCCCAATCTTCAATTGGGACGACTTCTAATATTTGTTGAGCAACGCGGGCTACTACTTCAGGATCCACAGAGTGCATTAAAGTATGTTTATCTTCTAAAGTATAAATTTTATTTCCTGTTTTATCTTCTGCTTTTAAAATAAGTACATCAGCAAATAAAGTAACATCATCTGGTTTTGTAGTTCTAGTTAGTTTTCTTTTATCAGCTAAAGTTAATGGTTTTGAATAGATAGTTAAATCCCATTCAGGAACTTCAATAATTTTCCTGTCAATAGATTTAAAATGTTCTTTAGCTTTATCAAGAATAGCACTCATAAAATAAGTGAATACTGATTTTTAACTAAATGTCAAATTAAACTGTGCTTCTGCTTAAATTACCTGTCAATGTTGCTGAAAAAGTAGCTTCAATTATGCCATCAGTAGGAATAGAAACCGAATTCGCAGTTACTAACCAAGTACCACTATAATAGTAATCGCTAGAGTCTGTCCCTTCAGGAAATAAATCCATTGCTACAGATGATCCTTCAGCTAAAGCTATCTGTCCATTAGTGTCCGTTTCGTCCCAGAAACACTCGACTGATACTGTTGCACCTTTTTTTCCAACTTTGAAAGATTTTGAAGTATCAGTTAATGCTGTATCTTCTAATAATTCTGCTGTTGTATCTATAGTAAAACTTCTTACTTCAGCAATAGTATTAGTTCCGATTTTTATTACACCTGAACTTCCTGTATGTGTTGCCATTGTTATTTATCCTTATTTGTTTTTATTTTAGCTTTATCGCTAAATGATGGTTTTTTATCAGTACCACTAACTTTTGTGTACCCCATTTTCAAATAATATTCTTCCATATCTTTTGAAGTTTCAATAACACTATTACCATTTGGCGATTTTAATTTTATTATATTTGTTGCCATAAATTATACTCCTGTTTGTACTGCGTTTTCAACAGTATTATAATGAATTAAATAGGTCAACCTCATCAAACCTGTTTTTTGACTAGCAGTATCAAATTCAATTTCAGTTGCAACTAATTTTGTATCTTTGGCATTTCCTCCACGAGTAACATCACTAACCATTGCTTCTTCAACTTCTTCAGCAATAGTATCAAGTGTATCATCTATGTTTGCAGTTCCTCTACAATGTGCTTCTATAATTAAATTTAATGCTCTTTGTTGAGTTCTAGTATTTTTTCCTAATGTATAATCTTCAATAGTTTCGTCTAAAGTATAAACTATTAAAGCTGGTAGATTTCCAGTTTGTAAAGGAAAGTATCTTGTTTCATAAACGCTTGTACCAGTTGTTGATAAACCAGTTATTGCAGTTTTAACATTTTCTCTAATTGTTTTTCTAATATGAGCCATATTATCCTGATAAAGTTATTCTAGTTACTCCTGTTCCATCAGGTAATAATTCTTTAATATAATAAGTAGTGCTATCAATAACCAATGTATCGTTAAAAGTTGCGTCAGATACATCAGAAGTCTTACAAGTAAACATAGGCACTTCTTCAATTATTCCTGCTTCACCTACAGCTTGTTCTACAGATTCTTTGTCAAAAATTCCTTTAATTGTTGATGAAGTTCCAGCAGAAACATCAGTAAATGTTGCTGAACTAGCAAAATCATCACTATCAAAAAATATTGCTCTTTCTGTATCTGTTTCTACTGCCATTTTATTTTACTTTTTTAAACATTGTGTTAATACTTTAACTAAGAATGGATTGGCCTTAAATATCTTTTCGTAACCATCGCCTACTGCTTTAGCAATTGGCTCTTCTCCTTTTAAATTAACATTTATATTTTCATTACTCATAATTATATGAAATAACTCGTGCATTAAAGTATTAAATAACTTTAAAGACTTCAACCTTTTATCAAGCTGTAAAGTATTGTGATTTGGGTCATACAATCCATAGCAATCATGTAACAACTCATATTTAATTTTTATTTTTCTTTTACCATATTTGATAAAAGACAAATTCATTAAAATATAGCTGATAAGATAACAATAACAATTATTCCAGCAATAATATGATACTTATATTCTTTTGCTTTATTTAATAATTGTTTAGGATTTTTAGACCAATATAATATAGGTCGTCCAAAGATAAACATTATAACCTCTTTAGTTAATTATTTTTTACGAGAAAAAATGCTTTTTTTTTTAACTGCTTTGTTTTCAGGTTTTTTTACATTTTCTGATGAAGCTATAGCTTTACCCATACCAATTAATAAATTAGCATCGTTTTCATCAGCATCTATTACATCACCAGATTTTGCTAAATTACCTTTAACAAAAGTTTGTTTTATTATTTTTATTTTCATAATAATTCCTTTTACTAAAAAGAAAAGGCGTGGTCAATGCCACGCCTAATCTTATAAATTGATAATTATTAAAATTATGCAATTAAGTCTTTTATTGCCGCAAAACTTTCTG
>VTLG01010531.1_pt1 | contig 25858 bp, 21 predicted proteins | sample 4694571 | NCBI WGS metagenome assembly VTLG01 (sample SAMN12604809, study PRJNA352737) | marine metagenome | biome: ENVO:00000447; feature: ENVO:00000209|ENVO:00000569|ENVO:01000036; material: ENVO:00002151; isolation source: viral sequences binned using virsorter ...
GCGAACACAAGCCATCTATCACAGTAACAGTACGTGAGGGTGAGTGGCTAGAGGTTGGTGCTTTTGTATTTAAATACTTTGTTGATATGTCAGGTGTATCTTTCTTACCACACTCTGATCACGTATATCAGCAAGCACCTTATCAAGAGTGTTCTGAGCTTGAATATAATGATATGGTATCAAAGATGCCACGAAAAATAAAATGGTCAGCATTAAAAGAAGAAAGCGATACTACTGCAGGTAGTCAATCACTTGCATGTAGTGGAGATTCATGTGAACTTGTAGACATAGGAGCATAGTATGGGAAATAGAGCAAAGAGAAACTTAGGAAAGTATGACGCACCATTGGTGATTCAATATAGAAAAGGTATGGATGATTTTAATAAAGGGAGATTGTCTAATCCTTTTCATAAGGACACGATGCAATATCGTGAATGGAATAGGGGATTTAATAAAGCCTATTTCGATAGACTAAGAAAGGTAAAGAAGTATGAATCTAAAGGGAGTAAAGATATTGGAAAAAGAAGCAGTAGCATGGCAGAAGAAAAGGCACAGCTCAATGCAACTTGATGACTACCAAGACAATGCAAAGAAGACAGCCATATACGCACCTGAACACATGATCATGTACCCTGCTCTTGGCTTGGCAGGTGAAGCAGGTGAGGTAGCTAACAAGGTAAAAAAGATTATGAGAGATGGTGTACAGAATCTTCCCCCTGATTGGAAGCATCAACTCGCTTCAGAAATCGGAGATGTTCTGTGGTACTGTGCTGTACTTGCTAGTGACTTGAATGTATCACTAGGTACTATAGCTGCACAGAATATTGAAAAGCTTGAGAGAAGAAAAAGAACAGGCACACTACAAGGTAGTGGAGATAAGCGTTAAGGTTTTAAATCTGCATATACGTTTAGCTTTGCCACATCTTCTACATTTGTATAGTCAGGCATTTCACCACCATGTTTCAACTTGAATACATTGATGGCTCGTTTCCTACTAGCTGAATCTAACTTCTTGTATTCAGCAAACTGTTGCAGTAATGCAGGTGCTTCTGATTGTAAGAACCCTACATCTGCAACAGTACTTCTTAGTTCAGACAATCGTTTCTTTACATAGTCTTTGACTTCATTTCTTACGTAGTCAAATTCAGAGGGTAAATTAGCTTTGTCGTATTCAGATTGATTACCTCTTTGCAAGTCTTTGTATGCTTTTTTAAAAGTCTTTTCTATTTCCTCTGATTCTTCTTTCAATGTCGGTAACAATTCACGTAGCAGTTTGTTCTCTATGTTTCTTATAGATGGTACACCTGATCTACTCTGTTGCTTCCATTCTTTTATTCCCATAGACTTCATCCACTCACCTACATCACTATCTCTTTCAACTACGTTGACACCAAAGAAAGCACGTAAGGCAGGTGCTACACGATCTTTTGTTTCACCTCTTTGGAATAGGTATTGTTTATCAGGTAACTCTTCTTCTTCTGATGGTGACAATAGATTGAATACACCTCTTCTTTCTAATGGAGCTGTTACCTGTTGACTAAATGTTTCTCCAAACCCTACTGCTAGATCATCTCCTGCTATAGGATCTTTCATGGCAGATTGTCGTAAGCCTACTGCACGTTGAAAGTCTGATACCTGTGCTATTGGTATTGCCCATGATGATAGATAGTTACCAACAATATCTCCTAAACTTTTTCCCATACGTTCACTTGTTACAAGATCATCCATGTTTGCATCACTCACAAACTTTGCAATGTCTTCTATGATGACTTGTCCTGTACCTACACGCACGTTTGTACCACCAAAAGTTTCAGCCACATCTCTCATGTCAAACCATTCACTAAATGTACCCTCACCTATTCTCTTGATAGCTTCTCCTACCCATAGATATTGTCGCATTGGGAACTGTGGTGTCGTATCAATACCTGCATCTTCAGAGATCATGTCGGCATCTATTACTTTATAATCCTCACTCTTTGCTCCCATTCTATATTGATAGGCTGCCATCGCCGCAGCTACACCAACAAGGTTACGAGATATTCTCTGTCTATCCATGTCGGTGAGTGCTGACTTAAAGGATTCCTTATCTCCCCTGATTAAATCACCTATCTTTCTAGTTAAAGGTAATGACGCACCACCTGCATAGTTACCCATTAGTTCTAGAGCATTGAACATGAATCGTGGGAAAGGCATGATGAGAGTACCACCATACTTTGTTATAAAGGTAGTTGCTTCTCTAAACATAGGAGTGTTAGCCTGTTTTGCATATGTAACGTCAAGAGCTTTGGTTGTTGCTGACTCCATTAGTTGTTCAAATGTCATGCTGTCTGTCTTTGTTCTTACAGAGCTATCATTACCTATGATTGATTTGATCTTACCCTTGTCAAGCAAGTCCATGAAGTCTGCATTCCACTCACGTTTCATTAAGCGTTGCATCTCACCAAAGAAAACAGATCGTCTAATAAGAAACTCCTGCATTCTGTTAGGAGTATTTACTGTATCAACTACAAACTCCATGCCCTGTAGCACTCGTTCTGCAGTACCTATACTCTCTCCCTCTTTCTTACCTGTGATCCTACGCATCTCATTAAGCTGACCATACATCTTATCTCGCCACTTATCCATGTCCTTGCCATAAGAAAAGAACCAATCATCTAGTCCTTTTAAATCTCTAGCAGTTAGATAGCTTAAACTTTTAAATGAGTTCTTAAAGTTTTCTCCTGAGAAAAGATTGGCACTAGCTTTACCAATTCCACCTTTGCCTAAATCATAGATCGCTTGATCCATAACATTACCAAGACCTTCAAGTGGCATACGAATCAAAGCAGATGTGAGGTTACGTGATGCAGTAGCAATGGAAGAAACCATAGCACCTCTACGTAGATTCTCTATACGCAACCAATACTTAGCAATGTTGCTTTGCCTATCCATCATCTCTTTGTGTTTAGCTTCACCTACAAGACTCTTTAAACCTCTACCATACTTGTTAATCTCTCTAGCTTTAGCTAGTCCTTTACCAAACTTAGAGAAAGAACCTACAGTTGCTAAGATAAACTGATTGTAGGTCATGTCGTTTTTGTTTAGTATGTCTAGTAGTTGTCTGCCATCCATCTTCTGTGTGATAGCCATATCAAAAAGATTATCTATGCTACTTTGTTTTTCATTCCATTTAAACTTTGTGTTCTTTTCCATAGATAGCTTACGAAAGTCTGCTGCCACATTTACTATTCTATCTAATGACGATTCGTTTAGAAAAGGATCAATGGTGTCATCTACAGTTAGACCCATTTGATCTACAGTAATATCTTCACCCTCTTTTATTTTTCCTGCTTTTAATTGTTCTGCTTTGATACTGTCTACTGCTTTGGTATGTTCAGTAATTCTATCAGGATTACGTAATAGTATTTGTCCTAGTCTTCTATAAGCATCCTTATCTATCTTACCTTTCTTAACAATCATACCTTTGGCTGATGTGTATACAATCTCACCATCTTTATTTCTTGCATATTCAAAATCTACAATATTACCATTAGCATCTTTAATGTCTTTGGTAACTTTAGGTACTTGTGTGTTAGCTTCAAACTCTTTTGCTAACTGCAACTTTATATTATTATTTCTTGTTGCATTTCTTTTTACAGTTGCTTCAGCTTTCTTTGCTTCAGCTTCTGTATTGTACTTGATGTTGTCTAGATCTATTTGTCTATTCTGTCCATACCAATTTGTTTTATCAGATACCTTAGGACCTTTAGGTGTCTTGCCCTTTTGTTTTTCAAGAGCATTTGCAATAGCTATATCCTGATCAGCAATTAAACCTACTGTATTATCACTAGCCTTACCATTCTCATTGATCTCTGATCTTGCCTGTCTACCTAACTTAACTTTCTTTATACCTCTAAAGAGTAGTTCTAAAGGACCACCTAATATTACTCCTTCCCCTACGTTCTTTAATCTATTCTTGAATCTATTATCTTCTCCCTCAGTCAAGTCAGTCGCTAGATAATCAGCCACTATGTTTTCTGCCCAACCATTCTCCTTTAAAAAGGAAGCTAAATTTGCTTCATCAGGATCAAACGCAACAGCATCAGTAATACCTGCATTAACCATAGTATTTCTAAAACCTTTTATTCCTTTAATACCACTCTTTAATCTAGTAAATTTACCAACACCTATCATAGCTGCACCAAACTGTGTTATAGTTGAAGCTATAGTACCTGTTACTGTGTCATAATCTTCACTAACAATGTCCGTATTTGCAAATGCACTTACAAGAGAATCTTCAAGGTTAAGTGTTCCATCTTCCCAACCCTGCTTAACTTCTTCACGTGACCAATACTCAGGTATAAAACCTGATTCTTCTGTCCATACTAGTCTACCAATATTTAATTTATCTTCTGTCCACTCTCCTATATCTCCAATAAAATCAGCAACTTCATTAAGTGCGTTCTCTACACCACCTGCTATAGCTTGTGGTAATTCTAATATACCACCACCTATATCTTTCAATACAGCTACAGTAGTACTATTGTCACCTTGATAGTATTGATCGGCTGCAATATTAATTAACTCGATGTCTGATAATTCTGCATACTCTTCTTGTTCTCTTAGGGTATTAACCATAGAACCTATAGCTGTAGCATCCTCTTCATTCTCAGCTACAGATAACATCTCTTCATTAAAAGTAATTCTTTTATTTTCTTCTTCCTGCCAATAGTCTATGTCTTCTTGAGTGTACTCATTAGCATCTATAAGAGATGGAGATTCTTCATTATCTTCATCTTCATTTAAATTAGGATCAATATTTGGATTAGGTAGTGTGCCTAATACTTCATTAGTTATATCTTCTAAAGTTACTAGTGTTGACATTATGTTCCTGCGTATCTATAAAATTCTCCATTGGCTGCATCACCAATTACTATTGTTACTTTTGGAGCTAATTCTCTTTGCCCTTGTACCATTATTTGTTCCATAAATTGTACAACTGATTGATTATTTTCTGCCATTATTCTTTGCATGTTGGCTTGCGTTGTATCATTATCACCTGCAACAATGTACTGATTAGGTTGTATTTGTACAATTTTATTATCGGTTCTAGCTTTACTTACAACTCTACCTACATGTTCTTGTATAATACGATCTCCTGATCCTATCCAACCTTTAACATTGGCTTGACCTGCATAGGCATCTACAGAATTATAATACTCTGCTTCTGCACGCATGGCTGCAGAAAGATCTCTTAAATAATTGAACTCTTTTCCTTCATTAATTTCCATCATCTTTAACTGTAACTCTCCATTAACATTTTCTGTCAAGTTGAGTTGTGTTAAGAAACCATTTCTATGAGAACGTAAATCAGATTCACTTAACTCTAATCCATTTTTAGGTGGATTAATTAAATGGCTTCTTTTTATTAAAGTCATAGCACGTGCATGATCTTCTTCATTATCAGATAGTAATAACGATTCTATTTCTCCTGATAAAGTATCTTGTTGTTGTCTATACTGCTTATTGAATTGTTCCATATTAAGTGACATAGTTGGAGTTTCTGTTCCGTCTTTACCTGTTATCTGTTGTGTTTTAATAAGTGTTCCTAAATCTACAGCATTAGGACCTTGCATCTTTCCAATCAAAGCATTCTGTATATCAACAGGTAATCCTGTTACATAATCTAATGTGGCTTGGTCTACATTACCACCACCTAATGCCTGAAAGGTAGCAATAGCTTCTTGCTTTTGTTTATCTCTAGCGGCATTACGAGCAGCTGACTCTCTTCTCATACGTGCTTTTGTTTCAATCTCTGTAAGTTTTTGTTGTAACTCTACACGATTATCTATTTCTCTTTGTTCATCATTTAGTTGCATACCACGTTTTGCCATGCCACCTAGAAATGCTAGTGCTAAACTCATTACATACCCCCTCTTGCCATTAATCCTTTTGGTTGTTCATTCTCAACAGGTGGTGCTTCTTGTCCTTCAACTTCTTCAGGATTTTCTCCCTCAGGAACTTCTTGTCCTGTTTCCTGTTCAAATCTTTCAAATGCTTTTTTAGCAGCCAAACTATCGACAACACTATTGTCTTCATCTTCTTCTAAACCTAAGTCAGGTGTGACTCCTGCTTCTTCTGCCAAGTACTCTAACATCTCCATAATAAAAGGAACAACAAGAACACCTGTGTCAATACTATGTACACCTTCCATAACATTAGCTGTCATTAATGTTTCAGATAACGTAGTAACAGGAACTCCTGCTTCCATTATAGATACAGCATTACCTGCTATTTTTGGCTCAATCATTTTATCTACATAGTAATTCATTACATCTTCAACTTTAGAAAACTGTGGTGGTCTTTGCCAAGGTCTACCACCAAGTTCTGCAGTTAACATTTCTCCGGGAATCGGAGCATTAAACATATCTATGTCATCAGCTTTAATTGTTGGCATCACTAAGCTCCTTACGTTTGTTTCTTAGTATTCTAGTAAAATGAGCTACAGTATTAGTAGGACTTTCTTTTACCTGTTTAGGTTTATTGTTTCCCATGAAACCTTTTGCCATCTTAACAGGTTCTTCCTGTAGTAGCTTATCCATACTCATACGTGCTTGTCTTATTATCTTTTCCATCATATCTCCTTAGAATAAAAAGTCCATTAAAAAACCACCAATAGCACCAATAGCATTTGCATTTCGTTGATCTTTTGCCATCTTTGCATTGCCCTCTACTTGCATCTTAGTTGTTGCTAGAGTGGTCATTCTATCTAATTCACTTTCACTTGATCGCCATGCACGTTCCATAGCGTCACCATACTGTTGCCATATATTTTGATATGCCATCTGTGACATATTGATTAGTGCTTGTGCATTAAGCTCATTAGCTCTGTTAATTGCAGCAGTATCTCCTGTAGCTATAGCTCTACGCCATTGTACATTGCTTTGTGCTATGACCATTTGATTCTGTGCATTAAATTGATCACGTTGATTTTGTATTGATGTATTGAATTGGCTCATTGCATTCTTCTGTCCTGCATTAAACTGTGACATAGCATTAGCTTGTGCAGTATTAAACTGTGATACCTGTGCAGATAAGCCATCATAAAATTGATTCATTTGATTGGCACTAGATGCGTTGAATTGTTTTTGAGCATTCTCAGCAGCCGTATCACTTAGTATAGCATTGATACTACCCTGTGCTTTAAGCATAGATGCTTGTTGTTTGTTACTAAGATTAGCCATGTCTACAGCTAAAAAGTTTTGAGCATTTTGTACAGCAGCCTGTTGTCTATTGTTAAGATTAGTTATATCTAACTGCGACAATGCTGCAGCTTCAGCCATAACAAGAGCTTGTTTATTACTTAGGTTAGCAAGATTCATTGTGTTTGCAATACGACTATTCTCTAACGCTACTTGTTGTTTAGCATTAAAGTTCATGTTTGCAATGTCGGAAATCTTTGATGCGTTTATTACTCTAGATTGAAACTCCTGATCAAACTTCTGACCCATAAATCTAGCACGTTGTTCTGCTGCCAACATGACACGCTGTTGTCTATTAGAAAGATTCTGTCCTTCAAAACGTGCATAGGTTTGTGCATCCATACTAGCTAGATTAATCTGTTGTTCTAACATAGCTTGCATCATAGCAGCCGACATGTCTGATCCTTGAATACCCTCGGCAGCCATTCTATCTCTAGTTTTCTTGAGCATAAGTTTTGCCCAAGCAGGAGTATCTTTCTCAAACTGTTTATCAAAGATTTCTAACTGACCAAGTACAGTAGCTTTTGCAGATGGTTCAGCTTCGGCAGCTTTTAATTCTTCTGTAAACTTTGCAGCTTCTTCAGGATCAACAGTACTACCCTCTACCATTTCTCCCTCTTCTATCTTACGCTTCTCAGGATCATCCATCATAATCCCTTCACCCTGTTCAGCTTTAAGATCAGACACAGAACTTTTTGTTTGCTGTTCAGCATCTATAGTTTTAATCTTATCTTTGTCTAAAGTTTCAGCATCTACATCTACTTTATCTACAGCATCTTTACTCTTAGACGCTGTATAAGTTGCACCTTTCTTAGCTGTAGGTGCTACAACATCGTCAGCTTTATTTGCAGTTGTTACTGTACCTTGAGGATCTTTATCATCTAACTGACCTGTACCCTCTGCTATATCCTGTGTAGCTGAATCATATTGTATTTTTTGAGGAGTAACAGTTTGAGAAGCTGTTAGTGTAGGATTCTTAGCCATGTTCATCATGTCTGTTTCTATTGGATTTGGTTTAGGTTGAGGTTTTGGTGTAGTTGTTGCAGGTGGTTGTGATGCTTGAGCTGTGTGTTTATATGAACCTGCATGGGCCCCGGATTTTACATTCATATCAGAAGCTTTTTTATCTTTCTTACCTAACCCTGCTTTTTCTGCTACCTTTTTCCATGTTTCAAACCCACCGGGAACACCTTGCCATCCTGAATAACTTTTAAATGTATCTAAGTCAGAGTAATCACCTGTGCTTCCTTTTATATTAGCACCACCTAACTGTCCTACAAGTTGTTCAGCTTCGGCTGTACTTAGATTGGCAATTTGTGCATCTGTTAAACCACCATCTTTGTACTCGTTAATCATACCACCTGAATACATTTTGTATTTACGTTTTGCTTTATCGTAGTATCTATTAACTAAATGTTGTTTGGCAGGATCAGCAGCTAAAAATTCTGCGAATCTCTTAGGATCACCTGTGTATTTAAAGTGTTTCATTAACTTTCTTTTACCCTCAGATGATAATTTTAATTTTGCATTTCCCATTTATTTAATCCTTACTTAAAACCTTATCTAGTTTATCTTCTAATCTATGAAGTGCATCCATCACTTGACCTAGATCATCACGCATCTCTTTACGTGTTACATATTCTTCTCTAGTTTTATTAAGAAGTATGTCAATGCGTTTTACTTCTTGTATTAATCCTCTAAAAGCCCATACAGCAGGAGCTATTACCAATGTTAAAATAATATTCCAAAACATCCACATACTTATTTCCATGAGTTACTCCTGTATTGATTTAAGATACCACACAAGCCAACCTAGACCTATGATTGTACATATTAAAAACAAAATAAACACACCCTCAATACATCTATCTTTAAACTCTTGTCTTCTGTATAGCTGTTCTTGTCTTGCTTTTCTAATCTTTCCTTCCATTGCTAACAACTGATCCCACGCTTTGTGTCCATGAGAAAATTGAATAAAAGTTTTGAGTTCATATCTTTGTTCTTCTAATTTCTTTTTAGCCGCAAAGGCTTCTAGTGCTTCTTGTTCTACTGATCCAAACACTTTACGAAAGATAGGTGGATTCTTAGCTGACTTTTCTTTTTGTTCTATATCTGACACAGCACTCATCCACCTAGATAAATCTCCTGTCATAGCTTCTATGTCACGACCTGCCTGAAAAGCTTTCTTTAGACCTGCAAATGCCGTACTTGCTGTGGTCAAACAAGCACCGATTGTGATTGGATCGAACATTAAGGTTTAGTTGGCCAATCACTATCTTTTAAATTAGGCCATGAACTATGTGCAGGTAAGTCACGTAAAGCTTTTCTATACTGTATCTGTTCAGATGTCATTGTAAGATCAGAACTTGCCCACCAATCTGTTTCAGCTAACTTTTCATTTCTTATTATTCTTGTGTTCTTTGCTAGTTCATTAACTTTTGCTGCATCAGCATCTGCTTCTTGTTGTGCTTTTGTTTTACCACCCTCTATGTCAGAGTACACATCTTTAACTGTCCAACCTCTAGTCCATTTACCATCACTACCTTTAGTTGCTTTATCATTAGGCCAAGCATATTGATACTTACCTAAAGTAGGTTGTGCTTCATTTGTACACATTACATAACCAAGTTCTTCTAGTGTACTCTCAGGTATATTCTTTGGAAAAGATGTTTGAGAGTGCTTACTTTTAATTTGTTCTATTGTAAAGAATGTTCCTGTTTTATCTTCTACATACATTTATTTTCTCCTTAATATTCAGGTTCAATATATTGACCATTATTAGCATCGTTATAGCTATCAGGCAGTTGTACAGCATAGTATATGTATTCATTAGTATTAACATTTGAATTGCCTGATATTGAAAATCCACCTACATTATAGCTATTATCATAGATATCATCCATACCCCATGTACTTCCAAAAGAACCTGACGCTGCAAAAAATCTACTATTAAAATTAACTTGTCCACCCTCATGTGTATTAATATACCAATTACCAATAGTTGCTCCTTGAGTAACATTTTTACTTATTACAAACCACGGCTTTCTAGTAAAACCAAGATTTATAACAGTTTGTGTTGTTTGCGAATTACCATAATAATATCCAACTTTAGATATTCCCGGTTTAGTTGCAAATAAACACATGAAAAAGGAATCAGCAGGATTTCCACCATTAACTTGTGGAGAAGTGCCAAGTTCTATATACTCATTAGTTACATAATTAATTCCCGGGGCCCCGGCTAATAAGTTACCTGCAGGTTGATATGTTCCAACATCTTGGGAAGATCCTAATCTTACATATAGTTGTGGATTGTTTGATAAACCTTTAGTCCAAACATGACGCATGTTACCTGTAGTTTCATAGTTAAACCACCAAATCATTTCAGGTTGAACACCCAAATTATGAGCAATTTTTCTACCTGTAGAATTGCCATTATAAGCTACTAAATCAAATACGCCCGGCATTCTCCTAAAACCTAACATATAATGAGAATTATATACATTTCCTGAGTTTGTAGTCCAAGCTGCTGAACCTACGCCATTGCCTGTTGTAAAAGTACCTGCACCTCTTGCCCACGAATCATAACTACTAACTGAACTAGAATTATTATCAGAATCTAATAACAATCCCTCTTCTGCTGATGCGTCAGAGATTACAAAACCTTGGGCTGAACCAATTACTCCACTATAATATATATAAAAATTAGGTGTCCATCCAATTTGAAATCCTGCACCCACACCTTTTCCTGCCTTTTGTCCTTTTGGTGAAAAACCTGCAGTATTTTGATAGTTACCTTTTGCTATATGGCAAAAATCTTCTACAGCATAATTTTGTTTTCCTTGATTTTGTTTAACAGCCATGTACCAATAAGTAGAAGTGCTAAAGTTAGTACCATCATATAATGCAGTAGCACCTGAACTAGCAGTTACACCAAAACCTTGATCACTTTGAGTATTGCCTAACCCTGATATTTTTTCTAATCCATGCCCTGAGTGATATCCAACACCACCTGAATTTGCTCCTGATTTAGGATAAGTAAAAAAGGTTTCTCCACTACCTCCTGATGTTCCTGTTCTTAAACCCATACCACCCACATCATCAAACATATGAAAACCACAATTAGTAGCAGCTGTAGATGAACCACTAATATGTTTTATTAAAACGTATTGTGGCATAAAACCTACGTTTACAGTATTAAATTCATTTCCACCTTGATATATGCCACATTTAATTATACTATCAGAACTAGGATCGTGACCCCACATTGTTACTAAATATTTATAATTAAGAACATTTGAATTTGCATTATCAAAACCCGGACCATTAGAGTTCCAAGCCATATTATTAGGATTAAAAATAGTACTTGTAGCTAAAGAATCAGATTCAGATACAGATAACAACTTTGAGTGTTTTGAATTACCTGTCGCATCAAAGGAAATATACTCATCTCCATTTTGTAAATTACTAACATAATATTTTCCTGTAGCAGGATCTAACAAAGCACAAACTGACATAGCATTTATAGCTGTACTACCACCTACATTACTATACCATGAACCCCCTCCATTCACACGTTGAACTTGAATCATGCCCGGTCTACAACCTAGGGTATGGGAAAGATTTTGATCAGAACCTGTGCCTGTATATAAAAATTGTTTAAAAAACTTTTCTTTTTGCTTCCATACTCTAATCATGTGATCTGAAGATGTATTACCACTTGGGGGATTATTTTGAAAATCAAAAGAACCCATATCACCAAATATTATTTCTTTCTTTTTAACAGAGTGTACAAAATCAGATTGCTCACAATAACCACGACTACCTACATGTGATCCATTTCTATACATATAACCTTGTGGTCTATTATATCCTGAAGTTGGTGAAGGATTATCATTACTACCATAAACTGCAGTACTAAAAGTATACATATTAGGAGTTCCTGCTCTTGACATAGTTTCTATATAACCACCCTGTTCTGTATTAAATGTATATTCAGGATCACGTATTGCCCAATACAAATAAGGTTGAGTTGTATTTTGATTCCAAGCGTGATTAAGACCAAATCCTGTACCATACCATTTAATCATTTTAGTATTATTACCATTAGATGAATTAGCAAAAGTTAAAGGCGTACTATCTAATAAATCTAAATAGTGACCACTACTTGAAGTACCTGTAGGATGTGTACCATATGTAGCACCTCCAAGTTGTCGTGAATAAACATTCCAATTTGATGATGAATCAGTTAAACTTTTTATCATTAACCATTGTGGTTGCCATCCTAAAGTTACTGCAGGTCCTGCCGCTGCACCATCATTACTCCATGTACCTATTTTTTGTCTAGTACCATCGTTATAAAACATCCAAACTCTATATGTTACACCATTTTCATTAACATTATTTATTCCTGAACTAGCAGTATTTCCAACTGTAAATGATCTAAAATCATTTGATGTTATCCATCCTTGTGTATATAATACATTTCCATTATTATTACCATTAGTAGTACCTATACTTCCAAAAGTATTTGTCAAAGTTACATTATGACCTGCTCCACTATGAACAGTTGAATCAGTAATATTAAATACAAAAGCACCTGAAGCTGCATCTGCTCTTTTAATAATAATTATACCATCCCATGTACCATTATAGCCATGTAAAATCTGCCTGTTATTTGTGCCATCTCCTGTATATGTAAAGAAACGAGAACTAAGACCATCGGAACTATTAAACTTTTGTTCATCTTTAAATGTAAAAGCAAAATAAGAAGACAATCCTGTGCTTGACAGATTAGCAGCTACTAATGGAGAACTACTTGCAGTACCAACTCCGTTACCTGTTATCTTAAATCCTTTATTTGTATATTGTATTTGTGAATTACTAGAACTACTCTCATAAGAATTTACAGTATGTATATACTGATGTACGCCATGTGTACACCAATAAGAACCCCCATTAGCTTTAACAATCAAAGTAGGTGAATTACTTTGATTTGATGACATATCTAAATCAAGATCAAAACTATATCCATGATCATTACCATTATAAAAATGCTCTGAAAAGTAATCATTTACAGTTGTACTAGGTGTACCTCGCATATCAATTCCTGTACGTAGCTGTTGAGATCCTGAACCATATGTAGATACACTACCATCTCTTTCTAAGTGTACGTTTCTTTGATGAAACACATCTTCAGGATGTGTCTTCTCACTACCTACACCTGCGGCAGCCATTTGCGTTCTTCTAAATGTACTAGTCATATTGTTTTCCTATTTTACGTCTAATCCTGCAACAAATCCATAGTATGTTGTACCTGCATCAGTAGTAAAGAAAGTAAACACATCTACACTATTTGCTGTACCTGTAAGTGTAGGTGCTGATCCACCCACCCAATCAACTGATGCTGGCCATGTTATTGATCTATTTCCTGTTCCATCTTGTTTAATTTTTAATGTAAAACCATAAGCTAAATTTGCAGAACTTTGTGCCTGTGTAGATGGTGGATTACTAAATGTATATGTTACATTTCCTGTAAGTGTGTTGTGAAAAGTATTTGCACTTTCTAAAGTTAGTGTCATACTACCTGTAGCAGATGTATTACTAATAAGTCTATCATTATATGAATTTGCAGTAAACTCTCCTTGTAAATGAAAATCTCCACTAGAATCAGTAACCATTGTTTTACCTTGCCAACCTAATCCAATCAATCCCGGCAAATCATTATAACTTATTTCTGTACCTGATGCTGATACATTTGATCCTCCAATTCTTAAATTTTGAGGAAGTTCAATAGTTCCTGTATTAGATGTTCCATTACTTGCATTAATTCTAACAGTTGGAGCAGAAGTATCAGTTGATGTAAATGTAACATCTGTATAGTTACCTGATCCACCACCACTTACTCTAATAAACTCATTGGCATAGCTATCAAATTGTAATCTTTTTGCTCCACCTGTATGTATTTCAGTAATAGTAGGATTCGTTAAAGTTTTATTTGTAAGAGTATCTGTTGTATCTCTTGCAACTAATGTATCAGTTCCTGTAGGTACTGTAATTGCACCACCATTAACTAAAGTAGTAATTGTTTTATTAGTGAGTGTATCAGTTGTTGCTCTACCTACAAGTGTATCATCTGTAGTTGGTAATGTAAGTAAACCACTTGTACTTGCTACTGCAGTAGAATTAAACACAGTTGACATTGAATTACTAATTAAGCCACCCATATATGGATGTGCTGAACATTGATAGTATAACTGATGTGGTGTATCTTTGTCAACTTTTAATAAAGTATAAGCACCTGCATTTCCGGGAACACCTGAAGTAGTTACATGACTTCCGGGATTATATGCTACAGTTTTAGCAGCATCTAAATAAAATTGCAATGGATGTCCACTATTACTTCCATTAGATTGATCAAACTTATAATGTATTCTACCAACATTACTAGCTGATATAACGTCATGTCCAAATACTTCTAATGATGGTGATTCTTGTCCATTAATAAAATAAGCTGAACCTGATGCTGATCCACCACCATGATTTACACCACTTGCATATGGATTGGCTGCTGTTTTACTAGCAACAGTAACTTCAAAAACTACAGGATCAGATGCATCTCCAATCTTACCACCTGCTAAATTATTATCATCAACATAATCTTTTACTGCAGCAGTTGTGGGAATACTTGTATCATTATCACTTGAATTTAATCCTTCTGATTCTGTTACAATGGAAGCTGTTGTAAAATTGTTTACTTCAAGATTTGTAATTCCATTACCTGTACCATTTGCATCAAATGTTTTATTAGTAAACGACATTGTTTTACCTGCAATGTATGTAGCTATATCAGATACAAGTGCTTGCTTCATTGTATCACTATCATCTGCATCAGATATAACAACACCATCAGCATCTGCTAATGTAACAGTTGCCTGTACAGTATTACTACCATCTAGAATATTAAGTTCATTTGTTGTTGCTGTTAATCCTGAAAGAGTATTAAATTCTGTAGAGTTTGCAGTTAAGGCCACACCATTAATAGCTAGATCACCTGCAGCTTGCAGATTAACTAAACCACTACCATCAGGTGCTAATTCTATATTTCCATTTGTATCGATTGATGATATAATATTACCATCTATTTTTATATTATCTACATGCAAATCTTTCCAAACATTTCCTGTTTTACCCAAGCCTATTGTTGCTGTTGTAGTTGAGAAGAAAGCGTTTGCATCTGTTGTAGCTTGCCCTGCAGGACCTATGACAGTAATCCTAGCACCTTCAGCTGCCGTACCATCATGTTTGTGTCCACCTGACGCATTAAAAGCTGTTTGAATCGCATTGTACTCGTTATCAAAGTCACTTGCGTTGATAACTTTACCTGTTGCGATATTATCATTTGTGTCTTGTCTAGTATATCCTGCCATTTTTTAATCCCTTATTGTCTATCATTATTAGAATACTCTAGTAATGCTGTGTCTAATCTATAATTAGCTGTAGTTGTTTTGTCTTCAATACGTAGAGTTATTGTTTTACCTGATCCTACTACATTACTACTATATATTACATCTAATGGTTGCCCATAGATACCACTACTACTACCAAAGTTACTGCTACCATACAGTACTGCGGCTTGTGTTCCTGATGAAACTGTAATAGGCTGTGGTTGTATTACATCAGGACTACCTTGATCATATCGTAAACTTAACGTACTTGCAAACGCACCTATTGCGTCTATGTACAGTACAAGTTTATAAAATGTTTTTCTAACTAAAGGATCAGTTACAGGCATAGGTGGTGATTCAAATAAAGATTCTATTGGACTACCATCAAATGTATCTGTACTATCCATTTTGTATAAATACCCATCCTTATTAGAAAATAATATAAGTTCGGTACTTACACCTGTTTGACCCATATATCTTGAGTCTACAACATACGCATTAATTCCTATAGTCTTTGCCCAACTTAGTCCTGTACCACCTTGTGCAATAAACTTTGTTGCTAAAAATCCTTCTGCTGCTTCAGGCTGTATTGCATCATTAAATTTAAAAATTCTATATTGTGCTTTTTCTCTTAGTGTAACAGCATGAAATGTTCCACTTGTAAAATTGTCAATATCTTTTTTAATTGGTGCAGATGCAACATCTAAATTAAAGTCACCAATTCTATCTGTAGCTGCAAGAGATCTTATTCCATCAGGGGCCATAAATAATATGTCACCACCAACCTCTGCTATTGTATCAGGTTCTATACAACCTATCTGTTGCGTTACTTCTTCTGATTTAAATGCATTTGATGTTCCTGTTATTTTATATATAGCTTGTCTTGTAAATAAAATTAAGTTATCACGAAAAGTAATTAGTCCTGTTATCTCATCTTGATACCTAGCTATACTTGCAGTTCCTGTTGTCCAATCTAAATCTGTTTTAATCTGCATAGAAGTTAAGTTATTACCAACTACAAAAAATAAACAGTCTTTATATAGTGCTACAAACTTTGCACCTAATACATTATTTTGAGCTACAGCATTTGCACTACCACCTGTATTTGCTGTTACAAAACTTATACAAGCATTAGCATTTTGACTACTGTCATAGTAAGCAGGATAGTTAACACCATCTACAAATACAGCTTTATCATTTCCATTAAAGTTATAGATACAACTTCTTATCTTATTAGGTGATGCTGATCTACCTGCATGATCAGATCCACCACCTACTGTATGCCCTAGTGTTATAGTACTAGGTGTAACATGAAAGTAACAATGATTTGCTGATGCATTATCTAATCTTGTAGCTATTGCTTTATTTACATCTACAATAGTAACATTGTTTATAGGATTAGTACCACCACTACCTGCTGATATTTCAATCTTATTACTATTAAATTTACTATATCCTTTAAGTTTAGCGTAACCACCTTGCAAAGAGGGTTCATAGTTTTTTAAAATACTAGCACTACCTACAGCTTGTGTACCATGTTGCAAAGGACTTAGATTAGATATTAATCCACCTTTAAACTCTACAGGAAATGTTTGCCAAGCTGTTGCCATTAGAATACTCTAGAATTAACTGCACCTGTTCCACGATCTATAACAGTAGAACGCACATACTCATACCGATTAATATAAATACTACGCATATACTTAATGCCTTCTTTGAATTTGACCTGTGATATCTGTGAATTTTGTGTATCTCCTCTAAACTGATAAGCATAAAACATTGCACCATCTACAATAACGTGTCTAAATTCTTGTGGTATTGTAGGTACATCTGTATGTTTTTCTAATACAATAGGATTTTGGTAGTATTCATATACTAACTCATATGCTTTATCAGGTGTAGGTACAAATATAAACTCTTGACTAGGAGTACGTACCATATACTGTGGTACACCCCTGACTCCTGTAGAGTCATTATACTCATAATCTATAAAGCTGTCAAGATATTCTTGATAATCTAACGATTTTAATTTTTTAGTGTCATTTCCTAGTGTGTCATTTCTTTTTAATCTAAAACTTTTTTCGTCTATCATTTTAGCATCTTCAGGATAAGGATATCTACTTACTCCAACACTAAGTGTTTCTTCTTCTTCTCTATGATTCCATGGCCAATTAAACTCTTCATGGTTAATATGTCGTATAGAAGAATTAACAGCATCTTTTGCTGTATGATAAAATCCTTTAGCTGTTAAAAAATTTACAGATGTTAATTCAACTTCATTTAATCTTCTGTTAATTTCATTTACTAAATCTAAATAGTTATATGCCATATTAGTTTTCCTTAATGCGTAACTTAACTACACGTTCAGATACTAATCCTGTACTGTCAGTTATTTGACTAGTTATCTTATATGTTTTGTTTATTGTGCCACTACTAAAACGTATAGTGCAAACTGTATTAGTACTATCTCTTAATAACCCACCATATATTACTGTTAAACCATCTACTGTAGTATTTTGTGTAGTACTAACTTGTGTTTTAACACCACTAGCATCGTCTATAAACCATAAGTTTGAAATTATAATTGTTCCTGAACTACTTATATGATCAAAGCCTAAGAATCTAGACCAATCCATACTATAGTCTAGAACTTCATCAGGATCTTTATTTGGCCATTTAAAAGACATATGTTTTCCTTTATGCTGCTATATTTGTTGTAACTGTTACGTGTCTTCTTGGTGGAACAATTACAGTTCTTAATTGTTGTCCTACTTCATTTTGTGATCTTACTTTATGTTGTCTTACAGGTATAATAACTGTTCTTTCTTTATTATAATCATCTTGACTTATAGTAGTTACAAGAGCAATACCTAGTGATGTTTGTGCTACTATTGATGGTAAGGCTACAGTTGCAGTACCTACTACCGATAAAGTAGGAACAATATGTGTAGTTGCTACTAACGAATCTGTTATCGTAAGATTCGCATCACCTTGAAATGTTAATGTTCCTATAGAACCATTCAATACTACAGATGATGGTGTAACATTAGCGTTACCTGTTATTCCTGCTAGTGTACCAAGTTGTGTGGTTGCAACAAAAGATGGTGCATCAACATTAGCATCAGAGTTAACAATCGGTGTACCAAGTTGTGTGGTTGCAACAAGTCCACCACCACCACCATAAACTTCATTATCATTAAACCTAGCAGTTCCATATGTAGGTACACTTAATGGTAGATCTACATTAGCATCACCTGTAAATGTAAGAGTACCTATTGACCCTGTAGCTACGAGTGATGGAGGAGTGACATTAGCATCAGCAATTATTACTAATCCTGTTGTATCAACTACTGCATTTGCTTCTAGTTCGCCTGATCCAACAAAAAGTGCTACACTTACATTTGCATCACCTGTTATACCAATAATACCTATTGTACCATTTAGTACTGTAGAGGTAGGTGTAACATTAGCATCTCCTACAATGCTAGTTAATGTACCAAGTTGTGTTGTAGCTACTAATGAAGCTGTTATTGTAATATTAGCATCACTATTAATTGTAGGTGGATTAATAGAAAATGTTGCTACTTGTGTTGGTAGTTCTACGCCTGTATTACCTGCAATGGATATACTACCTATAACGCCACTAGCTTGAACACCTGAGATAGATACATTTACGTCAAGAGAACCCTCATCGCCAAAGGCGGCTTCACTAAATGCAACACTACCAAGATACATTTATACTATCCTTGTGCTTCTTGCCAAGTTATACGCCCATAAGCCTGTCGTGTTTGTCCACTATTATTTTTTACAAATAGTGTTAAAACGTCAGGGCCGTCAGGGTAAACATTAGGACCTCCTAGAATACTATTACCTAACTCTCTAATTGCTGTAATAGGATATGTTGAGTTAGCAAATCTGTTTGAGCCTTCATCAGCAAAGAACGATGCAACTACGTCACCACCTGTAAACGTACCTGTTACAGAAGAGTGATCCATATACTGTGCAATAGAACCATTTGTAGGTCTTAGCCAATTTGTTGTTGTTTGATAGATAGTGCTTTCAGGATTAATCTTTACCTCAACACTAAAATTACCCTGTACAGATAAACCAATACTTTCTAGTGCTAGTGCTGATCTATTAATAAGATTTCTTACACCATAAAAGCCGGGAATACCATAATCCACAGATGGTGCTAACCTAACAGACACAAGTGCTGCAGTAGCACCTGAGGCCACAGACACAGAACTAGCAGTTGAAGCTGTAAACAAATACGATTTGTCTGTGTTAAACTCACCATCCATAATTGTTGATGTACCCCAATGGCTAAGTGAGGGTGAACAATTTTGATTAGCAGATAACCATGTATCATTTACGTTTGCTGTAGAGTTTGATGATTTACCACCAATATTTCTATTATTAATATTTAATGTTCTTGAAGCAAATCCTAATGTAGTTCCTGTACCACCTTTAGTATATTCCATGTACTCATTATTTACAACAATCGTACCATTCGTAGGTAAAAATAAAGCATCACTTTCTTTAATAGTTAATGTACTAGAACCTGTTGTAACAGATGCTAATAGTTTACCATTCTTAGATTTAGAAGATATTTCAAACCTAGCAGGAATGTTACCTGACCTCATATAAGCTTCTGTATTGACGTTATTCTGTGGTGCTTGGTGTATGTATTGGATAGACCCATCTTGCAGACGTAGACCCCATCTAATACGACCTGCACCATACCAAGAGTAGTCAATAAATACCATTTGCATTTTGTTAGAATCAAGTGTGTAACCTGTAGGACCTGATCCATCAACAGGATCAAGATTAAAACTATCTTGTCTTACACGTGTATCATTTGTTTTAACTATCTTTGCATTAGATACGGATAAAGCTTTATAATCAGGTGACACAGTTAATTGTGTATCACTAATAACTTTTGTTATAAGATAAGATACACCCTTAATAACAATATAATCTTCTTCTTCTAACTGTGATAAAAATTTTGTATCTGTACCATTGACTGTAGATGAATTTTGATTAACTGCTATAACACCCATAATTTGTTCTGTACTACTTCTTTTTACAGCATATAAATATGTACCATCATGTTCAAAGAACATACCATTCTGATCATCAAACAAACCACTACGTACTACAGCGTCATTCCATGCTGTTACTTCTACCTTTGGTATACCCTCAGGTGTAGTATCACTAGGCACACCACCATTACCACTACTTACATCTACCTCTACAGTAAAGCGTACACGATCTGTTACATTCTTAATTATAAATGTACCATTATAAGGATTGTTTCCTGACGATACAGTAAAACCTGAAATAGTTACAGATGCTCCGGGTTTGTATGTTGTATTTGATGTAAATCCATGCTCTTGATCTGTTTGTATATTCATTTCATATACTTCATTTGAACCTGCAATATAAGTATTAGTAACAATATCAACAGTACGTACATCATATACAGGTTTAAATAAAACACCTGTAGAAAACTGTATACCTTTACCTGACTGATATCGAAAGTATTTTCTTGTTTGTCTAATAATTTGAGCATTGGGAGAATTTGATGATGGGTTAATTTGCACACCACCATCGTGATACCTATGAGATGCAACACCCTCGTTTCTAACATACACTTTAGTTTGTCCTGAACTTAACGTATTACTATTACTATAGTTAGATGTTTCATCTGTATTGTATTCTACTGCAGTATCGCTATATACACGTGATACTCTCATAGCACCAACCCATGTACCTGTAGATACATTAGGATCTACAACATATAATTTTGATCCTACGTATAAGCCATGATTAGAACTAAAATTAATTCTAGCACGTGTTGTTCCACTTACACGAGCAATACTACTTAGGGCCAATTCTGCGTTAGAAAAGAAACCACCTGTATATACTGCTGTATAATCTGTTTTTTGATCCACACTACCATAACTTGTAGGTGATCTACTTTGTACTTCAAATGATGTACTGCTAGGAACACCTGTTATAAGAAACGCACCATCTAAGTGTATTGGATCTTTTGTTTCTTTAATAATAATAGGCTGACCTATAACGAATGGAGATGCAGGTGGAGATGCCACAGTTGTTCTAATAACTGTAGAGGATGATCCCCAAGTTATAACTTTACATACGCCAACACTATAAGGACTACTTGAATTAGCAACACCTGACCATGTAGCTAAGAAACTTGTTGAAGGTCCGGGACCGTCTTGCACAGCTGCAGTATAAGAAGTACTTTGATTTCTTACATAATGTATTTCAACACCTGTACCACCCTCTGTAAATCGTGCTTCATAAATATGAGAACCATATCCACCTGAAGATAACTGTGGATAATAGTTTGTACCCTCAAATCGTACTATCCATGTTCTATTAGGTGAAGAACCTATTGTTCTATTACCAATCCAATATGCTCTTCTATCACCTGCAAATACTTTAATAGCAGGGATGTTTGGAGCATCTACAGTCGACATACTCCAATATTGACTTGATCCTGAACCAAATGTAAAATAACCATTAGTACTTACATACACACCATTATATGCAGTTCCTAAAAAATCTATATTAAAAGGTGCAGAAATAAATGTGTTACCATCATCCCAATTAAAGTTAATATTAGTAGACATTCCTGATCTGCCATTTTCTTGATAACTACCATTACTTACAGCAACTTGCCCTGAACCTGAACTAAAGCTTTGTTGTACAATACTTGTAATCTCTGATCCCTGAAAGGCAGGTTCATTTGCTCTTTGGAAAATACCGGGAATATTATTTTGTAATTGTACTGATTCCCATTTAGTAGCCTGTAATGAATATTCAAAGTCAGTATCAATCAATGCTTGTGGATTTGATACTCTTAGTTTTTCAACAGGATCTTGGTATGTACCTGATGGTATTATTTCTTGACCTTGTAAATTTTGTACAAATATCTGTAGTCTGTCTGTACTTGACATACCTGACGTATTTGTTTCTAGTGTTAATGTTGTTTTATCTGTTGTAGCATTATAGGAAAGTGTTGCACCTTTACCTGTATCAGCAAAGTTAAATATTATTTCTTGATCAGTAATATTTGTTATTAATTGGAATTGTTCTAATCTATAAAAACCATTAACAACAATCGTTCCTGCTCCACCACCACCGGGAGTAAACGTATAAAAACCTTGTAATTCCTTTGCCATCTATTTCTCCTTAAAGTGCAGTTGCATATGCTATTGCTAATGCTTCTGACACACCACCACTAGATGTGGCTGTACCTATTGCTGTTACGTGTCCATTACTATCTACTGTAATGTCTTGTATAAATGTCTGCCCACTATTATCTGAACTACTTGCAGCAGATATATTTGGGTGTGCAGTTAAATATCCTGCACCATTTGATAATGAGTTATTGTCTGTGGGAATGTTGGAAGTTAACGCAAATGTTCCTGTACCTGCAGGAATTGTATGCGTATTAATAGTTCCTAAATTAGTAATGTTATTATTTTGTGCATCTAATGCAGCACCTAGTTGTGGACTACTATCTTCTGATATATTTTGTAAATAACTACCTAGACCTACAGGATTACCTGAAGCATCTTTAAACATAGCTTTACTTGCAGGTAATGTACAGAATACAGATTTTTCTCCTGCACTAAAATCTACTACATTATCACTATTAGTACTAGATAATACATTACTATTACTTCTACCTGAAATAGTATCGGTAGATAAATCATTAATTGTACCTATACCAATCTCAAACTCATTAAGAGTTTTATGTGCAATACAATAATAAGTAGTATTAGAATTACCAATACCACTTACAAAAGTTTCAAAACCACTAACTGCACCTGCTAACGAAATATCGCCTGTGCCTGTAGTGGTAGTTGTTTCTTTTACTCTGTCGTTTAAGACTAGTGCCATATTAGGCTACCCTAATAATAGACGTACTTTCTCCGTCTGCTGGCATAGTAATAGTAAATGTACCATTATCAGATGATTGAGTTGAACCAAAACTAATAACACAAACTGCTTTGTTACTTGCACTTGAATTATAAATCATACAACCATTTGCGTCTATAGTTGCACTTGTAAACTGTGGATTGTTAAAATCTATATGTGCTGTTGTGTTTGTTAAGTTAATTGTTGTACCTGATAGTGTTGCACCACCTGCTGAATATGTTCCTGTATTACCTTGCTCATCAGAGTTACCTGTTATATCAGAATAGTTTGTTGATGCTGCTCCATACGTTCCTGATTCACTTGCTTTAATTAAAGCTAACTTAAACGTATGCGAACTAAAATTGTGTACACCCTGCAATAGTTCTTGTTTAAATGAACTACACAATGCTGTTGATATTGCCATTATATTCTCCCTGTTAAGATATATAAGAGGGCAAGTTTCCCTGCCCTCTCAAGTATTAAGAATAGTTAGACTAAGCTAACATATCTCTGTCAACTATGTCAGCAGTCATGTCACCCATGTCGCTAACATCTAACATTACAGCGTAAACACGTATCTTACCTGCACTATACGTTGCACCATCACCTGCAAAGGTTAGATCCAAAGTATCTGCAGAAGCAAGTGTTATATCACCTGCAGGAGTGGCCGAAGGAGCATAAGCACCATCAGCTGCACCATCAATATCAAATGTAGCAACCCATTCGTCAGCGTCAGCTGCACCCAAGGATGCTGTAGCATTTGTACCTGTATTCATAGTTGCTGATTCAACAACTTGAAAACCTGCATGTAGTACACGTGTGTTAGCAGGAATGGTAAGACATTGAACAACGTCACCTGCAGTACTAGAAATAGCCTGTGCAGTAAGATCAACTGTCATTTGAACCATGTATGGCTGTCTACCACCACCACCACTTCCATGAGCAGGTTTTAAAAGACTTGTAATTGTAGCCATGTTATATCCCCCCTCTACGCTAAGTTATATGCAGCAGTTACGATAGCTTCAGGTCGAAGTATCTTTCTGCCATACAGATGCATACCACGAACAATGTCTGCAAATGAATCAGGATCACGATAAGTTTCGGTCTTGTTTATTTGCTCTGCTGTTGCGACTGCTGAACTATGTCCTGCAACAATAATACCCATATTAGAAGCATTAGGACCACCTGTAGTAGAAGGACCTGTACCTAATGATGGTAAATTGTTAGACTGATAGATCTTGAAACCATGTAGATTATTTACTACTAGTCCATTTTGTAAACCTGAACCACCAAAGTCTGAATTAAGAAGACGTGAATCTTCATCCTTTAGAACTTCAATCATTACAGGATCAACTACTAGCCAACGACCTTGTGTATCAACATTTTGCTGATCCATAAGTCTTGACATACGTGCAATAATTTGCAATGGACTTGCTAAACCACCTGTAGTTGCGTGCATGGTTGCAGTTGTTTGTCCGGGAACTCTAGGCTTAATACCAATAGAATTATTGGCTGAACCTGCAGTTCCATTCTCGGCTGTAAAGTCAGATGCGTCTAATGACATAGAAGCCAATAGTTCTGCACCAACTAAGTTAGCACCTGTAGATGCTCCTGTTACAGCTGCCACACCATTAGTAGATGTGTTTACTGTGCTTGCATTTGTATGCAAAGCAGTTTGTGAGAAACCTGACATGTAGCCAAGTACCTCTTGATCAAACTGATCAGCTAAACGATAAGCAGCTCTGTCACTTGCAAGTGATTGAAAGTTAACGTGGCTGTGTGCTTCCTCAATGTCATCAATCTTAAATGCAAAATAGTTTGCTTTATCGATAACAAGAGAAAACTCTTCATCGTCTAAATCTTGAGGAGTAATTTGTGTTCCTCTCTCGTAGGATTTTACTGTGATTTCTGGTTCTTTAATAATCTTCACAGAATCTCCCATGGCCGCGATTTCACCAAAGTAATCATTATTGGTTATCGCTTCAGCAATAGATGACTTACGAAAAGCAAGTTGCACCTGTTTGCTATAAATAATAGGACTAAAATTACCATTAGGTAAATTACCATGTCCTGCAGCTTTTGGAAATGCCATAATTAATTCTCCTTATATTTCCAAAACAGATGCAAACTACAAACTATCTACAGAGGCCAACAGTTTAAGGTAGATATAAAACGGCTTAAACTATTTGGATAGTCTACAATTATTTTGTTGTTTGCTGA
>VTLG01014072.1_pt1 | contig 25844 bp, 45 predicted proteins | sample 4694571 | NCBI WGS metagenome assembly VTLG01 (sample SAMN12604809, study PRJNA352737) | marine metagenome | biome: ENVO:00000447; feature: ENVO:00000209|ENVO:00000569|ENVO:01000036; material: ENVO:00002151; isolation source: viral sequences binned using virsorter ...
CAAGTACTTATGGAACTGATTACTGAGTGGAGATAGAAGAGCCAGTTGTTAGAGAATTATCAGATATAACAATAATCCCACCAACCGAAATAATTCCTCCAACAACAATAGGGGATTTACCTTTCGGATTCGTTCCAATTGTTGAACTTCCTTGTGTTGTTGCCAGAGATAAAAAGACTGGTACTGGTAGTGAAATGTTTAATGTTGATCCTAAAAATAATTTTGTTTTATGTGATCATGCTCCAGCTATGTATATTGCACCTGATCTTTACGGTGATATTCAACCACCAAAAGCCAACACTGATTTAGTTAAAGGTTTAGATAATGAAGGAGAGGAAATGAAAAAGGATGATGGAAAAAGCAACCAAAAGACCAATACCGATGTAGGTAATCAAAATCAAACTCCTGATATTGGTGATCAGTTTATTGCAGAAGTCTTGCCTTGTCCTCCTCTTGATACACTTGCAAAAACTCCTGTTGGTTCGTTAGGAAAAGGCGGCCTTGCAAGGGTTAAAGGCTGGAAACGAGATGAACTTACAGGTAAATGTGAAACGATATGGGAAGGATTGAATCCTATAGAGATTGCAGGTAATTACGCTCCAGAACCTACCGTCCTAGTAAATACAAGTGCGATTGCAGTCGCTAGTGTTCTTGCTGTTGGTACGTTGCAACCTTATATAAAAATTCTTCAAAAACAAATTCAAGCGCAGGTTAAAAAAAGATCTAAAAAACTTGCAAAGAATTTATTTAAGAAGAAGGAGAAAGTGCTTTCCCTTTCTGAAAGGAGAACCCAGCAGAGGGATCTTCGGAAATAGAATGATTGTGATCTATTAAAGTGTTAGGCTTTGATACAAGTTCTATGTCAGCACAAAGAATTTCGTATTTAGTTCCTTTCTTAAACCTAACTCCGTTTTGCAGGAGGTCTGCACAATGTTTTGCTCTTCCTAATTCATAGGATAATCTTGCATCTTCGTGTTTTGCCTGTAGAAGGTTTACTAAATGCACCTGAGATTTGCGGCAGTTACGCACACTTTTCCGATCTAAATTAATATTCCAACTTAAACTAATTCCTGGGCTTATTGCATAATTAGTTTTCTCAAATCTTTTGACTGTTCTATATCCTCTTACTAATGTTGGGTCGTCAACTTCTCCATCACCGATCTCATTTCCGTTTTCATCTTTAGCACCTTTTGTATCTTTAGTTGAATAGACTGGCTCAAGAAAACTGTCAATCTTAGGCATCCCTCCAGAATAATTGCCAGTCAAAAAAGGTTGAACAACCAAGGTATCACCTTGGCATTGAACTTGATTTAATGATAAAGTATTTGCAAATTGTCTTGTTGGCATATTCATTACCCCCAAATTAGTTACACTTCCGCTGCTATTACTTATAGGATTATTTGTCATTGTAGTATCTGCAACTACAGGACTATTTATTAACAATAGTGCTGCACATAAATATCTCTTCATTGAGTAAATGTTGACATCGTTTCTGTCACAGACTCAGTAATAATATCTCTCGTTATTCGAGTAAAACTTTTTAGACCAGCTCCGTGATAACTTTCAATTAGATTCGTCGCTGCTCCTTGAGTGTGCATAGTAACCGTAGGTTTAGTATTAAGGTCGATCCCATGATGAGTAGTAGTAATTCCATCTACAACGTGCGTACCTGTGGTTACTGTAGCTGGTAATAAGTCACCTTGAATGTTTAAGTTTGAGCCCCCAATTGAATATTCATATCCTGTCGAATATGTCCACTGCTCTATCAGTTCAGTTGTATTTTGCTTGCTCTCAGTTCGAGATGTAGTACTTCCAGAATTAAAACTAGGAATTACTGGAACTGCTTGTGCTGGAACTGATAATAAGGCTATTAATAATATATAACGCATCAATATTAGTCACCTATTGATAAAGAGCTTGTTATAGATCCAGTCACAGAAGTTCCACTTTTTCCTGGTGATAGTGTCAATGTGCCACCAGAAACACTAGTTATTGCAGCACTTAGCCCTGTATTGTCGCCACCTGTGTATGTGATAGTGTCTCCCAGCATTGGAAGGCTCCCCACTGCACCAGAACTCAAAGTTGTTGCACTGGGAACATCATCTCCTTGGACAAATGTTTCGCTAAAAGTTGTTGCTGCACCTTCGGTGGTTTGGGTATAAGTTCCAGAACCATGTGTTGCCGCAACTCCAGTCAGGTTTCCATCAGATGCTGCTGGCACGTCTAAATGCCCCATTGTTCCTGCTGTTATACCTGAACTACTCATTGAATAAGTAGAACCTATTCTTTTTGCATGAGAATACGAACCATCAACAGAAGCTTGTGCTGTAGCTGTGATCTTATGGGTAATGCCTCCTGAATAAGCTGGGGCTGCCAATAGCAGTAAGAAAAGGAAGTGCTTCATGTCAGCTTGCCTGTTTGGGGATCTACTTCTTTACCAGAAATAGGATCAATGCGTGGTTTATCTGGTACTAATCGTATCGGAGTTTCAACTCGAATGATGGTATAAGGAACGCCATTGGGTGCCATTGGTTCGTTTTCTGTATTCTTTTTTTCTTCATCAGATTTGGAATTACCTTCTCCTCTTTTCTTTGCAGTTTCAAGCCCAAATGAAGCTAATGCACCCGTGAAAACACTTGCTATAAAAGTCGGGTCGATCCTTTCTTGTTCCCCTAATCCAGGGATAGTAACGTAGTTAAGTGTTAATATAAATCCACTCCATACAACAACTCCCAAACGCACAAATGTAGATAAGACTTGCAGTTGTTCTTCTTTATCATCTAAACCCTCTTTTAATCTTTGTAGGGGGTTTTTGTTGTTTTCTTTTTTGTTGTTTTGGGTTTCTTTTTCTTTGGCATCCATAAAAAAATGAGTAAACATGACTACATTAGACACAAATGGTAAAAAAGTAATGAAGTTCTTATCACAAGAGCAGAAAGAAGTAATAGCCAAGTCTCATGGAATAACCGTTGAATCTATTAATAAAAGAATTGAGTTATGGAGCATCATTAATGATCCAGATATATCACAGCCTGATCTTGTAGAAGCACAAAAGGCATGGATTAAGATACAGCAAGGAACTTGGCCTAATGTAAATGCCTGAAATTACTGCTGCTGTTATTGGTGCAGGTGCTTCTGTTTTAGTTATGGGTATTAGCAATATGAGTACAAGAAGAGATAGAGATACTAGAGAATTGTTTAAACGAATAAATGAACTAGAAAAGCTTGTTGCTGGCTATCATCCACCAAGGAATAAAAAATGGTTTTAAAATGACTTATCAAACTGAATGGAGATTGGAGGATGAAAGAAGAGTAAAGCTATTAAATATTTGGTATTTAGAAGATGGAAGGAATAATCCTAAACATCCACAGCATGCACTTTTTACAGGTTTGGCACAAAAGTACAAAAACAGGCACAATCTAGAAATAGACACTGTGTCTCCCCCCGAACAAGAGGTAAATGGAAGATCTATCTATTCTTCTTAAAGTGGGATCTGTTGACTGGCTAATAATCGAACCAACGCTAGAGCAAGAACTTGCGCTAGAAAAAGAAACTAGAGAACTTTTTAATCAAACTGATGTTGAAGTTATCCGTCAATTAAGTGCTGCTTTAATTAGGCAAAACTGGTATCAATCTCAAGTAATAAAAAAATCAATTCAAAAGATTGGTCAATTAGAAGCACAGTTAGATGAATTGCAAGAACTTGCTTTAGAAAAAGGTCTGAAAGAAATTGAGCAAAAAAAAACTAAGTCTGTTTGGGACTTAGTCTTTAAAAGAAAGTAAGAAAAAATTTAATCTTCCATCTCACCTAAAACGTGCATCTCATGTTTGCTCTGACAACCACAGCCTTCAGGTCGGCATGGCCTACGAGTAACAATAGAAGCAAAGATCATAATGGCTAAATTTTCTGGAGTTTGTTCTCTGTAGTAATAACCTTCAGGTGGATCTTTTGGAGCAATGCCAAAAGGAAGAATTGCACCAGTATCAAAGTAGATACCTTTTTCAAAACAAACTAATCTTGTTTCTTCACAAGTTTGCTTGTCGTGAACTTCAAAACTTAATTGACATAGACCAAAACCAATTTCACCATTTAATTGAAATTTTCCAGCACCATATTCTTCCAATGAAAAAGGCATTTCATAAGACATTACTTCAAATCCTATTTCCAAAAGTTCTTTAAACTTTTGAGCATTAGGACCATAGTTTTGTAATGAAGGATCCATTGAGTGCTTTCTTTTTTTAGTTGTCATTAGAAAGCCTCTGTTTCAGGCTTTGGTTGATAGTCACTAATAACCATCTTCATGTAATTGTTACCAGACTTAGCTTGTGCTGGCATCATCTTTGCTCTAATTTTTACGCTTTGTTCTCCGTTGTATCCTTCAACATGATTAGCTTCATCTAAAGCAAAATCATAAAGTTTTGAAATCTGTTCAATAGAAATCTCGGACACAGCCCAGTACTTGTCTTGTCCATCTTCTCGTTGACAATTAAACCAAAGAGAGAATTTAGGTTCGGGATACTTGTTTCCAGAGGAATCGGTCATTGTAAATCGGGGTGGGTAGAAAGTAATTTTTTTAAACCTGAACTTCTATTAAGTCCATGTTTGCGGCAGTAAGCGTAGTACTTAGAAAATAATTTATGCTCAAGTTTTGCTTGAACACGGTAATTCTCATAGTCACATTTGGCTTCTGATGAATTGCTCATGCTCAACAAACTCGATGTGATCGGTGGTGACCAAGCTAACGGAAGGAACAAATTTCTTTTTAAAAGTTTCTAGTATTTTGGCTTTGTTTTTATGCTTGCCTAGATCTGTTCGCAATTTTTGAAATTGAGCGTCAGTCATTTTAGTTTTTCCTGACGGAGCTTTGCTTTTAGAAATGGCTTTTGCATTACCTGTGTTATCTCTTGCATTAACGCTAAAAATATCAGCTTCATCATCAGCTTGGCCTAAACCATAAACAGCTAATAATAAATACCTTCTAACGTAAGTAACTCCAGAACCCATTTCGTGATAAGGATTCCTTCCTTTGTTAAAGAAAATAGGAAGTTCGCTAAATTCATACTCGCCACTTTCGTGCATTAATTTAATGCCGACATAAGCCATAGTTTCTGAGATGCCTCTCATAAGAAATGTATGACTTAAACCAAACTCAGTTGCAGGTGAAACAGCAATTTCGCATTCAGTCAAAGTGGCATAGGCACCAAAGTTTCCTTTGCCATCTTTAGCAACATTGCAATGCTTAGATTGAAATTGACAAAGTGCCTTAGCTAGTTTTGGGTTAGAATCATTGCCTTTAATTGTTGGCGATAATTCAGTTAGTTCGTTCTCCATAGGAAAATGATGTACCTAACTATTATACCAATTAGCTTAATAGCTGTCACCTCTTATTAGTATAATTCTGTCTATTAATTTCTTTTTACTTAAGTGGCTTTTTGTTTGAGCAAGAACCATCAATGTTCTATTTGTATGAAATCTTAGATAGCGAGGATCAAACTCATCATCAAAAGGATTAGGAGATTCATAAGTAAATAAAGAACCTATTGAATTAGCGAACAACTGAAAGATGTTTTGGTGTTTCTCTCCATCTTCTTTTGACATAATTTTCTAAATTAGTACTTACAGGAAAAATAGTAGGATAATTAAGTGCTATCAACGCCCCAGCTAATTCTTTATCTAAGCAATATCTTTTGCTAGCTGTTAATTGAACAATCAAAGAATCATCTTCAATTAAAACACCGCCAGAAGTAACAGAAAGTCCATCTATTGTGCTACGGCATAACTTGTCTAAGTCTCCATTTCTATTGCTAGTGCAATATTGTGGTACTGAAGGCTTTAACCTTCCTCTATTGCGGCCTGTCCCAAAGTGGCTCTTGGGTCTGGGGATCAAAAACTCAAGATAAAGAGAGCAGGCCTTAGAAACAATTTGCCCTGAATATGTAGAACTGTCCAGAGTTGCCCTTAATACTTCTTCTCGCCAAGGCTTAACTCTTTTACTTGATTCAATTAAAATTCCTTTACCAATATGTTTTTTGCTTCCCTGTGGAGCAGGTATTCCGTAAGCTCTAATTCTTACTAATGACAAGTTGATCACAAGCGGCTTGTATACCCATTTTGCAATCTTGTTTGGTCATTGAGTCAAAAGAAGAACTAATTGCTATATAAAAAATAGCTGTGAAAGAAAAGAAGCAGAAAAAGTTTTTCATTTTAGTAAAGTGAGTTTAATTTTTACAAGAGCGCCAACTTCCTTTCTGTAGATAGAAAGTCGTTTTTTAGCAGAAGCTACATCTGTAAAGTTTCCAGCAGCTAAAGCAAATTGATAATCTTGCTCAGCTTGAGAAACCATTTCTTTAAATTTTTCAATGCTTTCCTTGCAGGTAGCAAGATCAGATTGTGTTGTAGATTGAGTCATGGCAATTGTTTTGGACATATTAATTATAATACAATTATTAGTAGTTGTAAACCAACTTCCCAAAAAAAAAGAGGGGTTGTTTAACCCCTTCTTTTTCTGTTTGGTGGGATGAATCCTTTTAGTTGCATCGCTGCGAGGGGAGTCATACCTTTGCCACCCATGTGCTCGTATTGAGTCAACTGAACGTATTCCTCAACGGTGAAGTTCTTAACAAGAAAGTTGATCCAAGTTTTGTAAGGTTTGCTTCCATACTTAAAACGTGCGATGAACTCAGGTTTGTTTACTCCAACATTTCCGGGGTGAGTATTAGGATAAAGCTCGTCCCAGTTTTTTGATTGAGTGTGCCTTCCTGTGTAGTGAAGATACATTCCGTCCCATTTAAATAGATCCTTTTGGAATCTTGTTTGGGTTGTTGATTGAGTCATTTAGAAGAACCATTTGTTTGGTATGAATTAATTATAATACAATTAAATGTACTTGTAAACCATTTAGCAAAAAAGTTTTTCTCATTAAAAAGCCCCCGAAGGGGCAATTTTATTTATTGAACAACCGCAGAAGTTGGAGTGATCCAGATCAGCGAGTCCCAACGATTTTCGAGTTCCTTAATTCTGAGATTTAAAAGATCCACATTGTTTTTTGTAGTTTTCAAATCTCCCTTTTTTGTAAGGTCGAATTGTTGGTTTGTAGATTGGGTCATTTGAGATCCATTTGTTTACCTATTAATTATAATACAATTAATAGAAGCCTACATCCCCATGTAGGAAAAGTAATCTATTGTAATACAATTAATGGTCTAATGACTTTCTCTTTCTACGCATTGAATCAAATCTTTTAGCGTCCAAGCTTGCAGATGCTCTTAGGTAATATTCATCGGTGCATTTACTTTCCATAAATTCTTGATCGAGTGCTGCACGTTTGAGTCCGTATTCTTTCTCGGTCATTTTTTTTGTGCCTCCCTAATTAAACGAATTAAATCTAAATGCTGATTTTTAGATTTTACATAGTTGCTTAAAGCAAGATCATTTTCAATTGGATCATCATTGGTTAATGCCATCCATTTTTTTCTTAGGTCTTCAGCTTCTTGTCCTTTGACTAAAGCATCAAGCCTAAGTTTTTTAAGATCAATGTTCATTTTTTTAAGGTGCTGGAATAAGCATGTGCTGTGCGTGTTCTGAGGTTCTACCGTCTGCCCATTTGACTGTGCAGTAAACACAGGGAGTTCCTTTCTTGTTGGATTTTTCTCTCATTGATATGACCTGCCCAACAGCAGAGCCAATTTCTAAAAACATTCCTTTTGTGGTTCTTCGCTTGTTTACGGAATCACCTTCTTTGTATCTGGCAGTTGCTGGCATTGTTTTTGTAAGTAAAAAAAAGAAAAGCCCCCGAAGGGGCTATGTGATTAATCAATCTCTACGGTTACATTGAAAAACTTCTGGGTGTAAGTCTTCCCCGTAGCTTGACCGTCAAGTACTTCTTGCATTTCACGAAGAAACGCAGCACCAATTTCACAGTAAGAAGGACAGCTTTCAATCCAAGTCCGAATTTTGTCGTTTTTAGTTTGTGTGTTGTGCATGAAGTCAATTTGTTTTGGACATATTAATTATAATACAATTAATTAAGACTGTAAACCACCAAGTTTAAAAAGCTTCTTTAGTCATTTTGAAAAGATCCAACTTATCAACCCAAGCTTCTAAGCATTGGTCAGGGTCTTGAATTTCACCTACATAAGTTTTTTCAGGTCTACTCCAAACAGTTCTACATTCATCAATCTTCATGGCATGGTGATCTATTAGCATTGAAAGATAGGCACCTAATTGTTGGTCGGTGCTGTAGGTGTTAGCTCTTGCTGAGCTTTGTGTTTTTAGATCTATTAACACTTTATTCCCAGTTCTTTTATCAACGCCTAGAGCGTCAAGTGTTCCACCGATAGTGTTCTTTAAATCACAGACTCGATATTCAACTGCAATTGGCTCAAAATGATCGTGTATAAAAGGATGGTCAATTAACGGCTGAATCCAATTTGCATATTCATTGTCTAAAGAAACTACATTACCTTTAAAAAAATTTTCTAAAGCAGAATGAACGGCGATGCCTCGAGGAGCCCACTTATGCTTATGTGCTTCTATTGCTAATCGTTTTTTCTCTGGCATATCAAATCCAGTCACGCTAGTAACTGAATCTGTCATCCAAGTCTGAGTCGGTTCCCAAAGATAGCGATGTGATTCTTCTTCAAAAATAATAGGTAAAGGATCAAGCATAAGATTCTCCTTCAATATGCTTTGTACAGGAGTAAGTGAGACCTTCTTTTTTAGCGTCTCTAATCAATTCATTTTTTTGATCTTCTGAGTAAGCATATTCCTCCCAGTTTGGAGTAACGATAAAAAAGTAATAAGAAGGATTTTCCTCGTTATGCTTTTCCTCTCTTGCTTGAATGTCAAGCTGTTCAAGGTGACGATTTAATTCTGATTCAACAATGCAAGTCATAATAAGAAGGGGGTAGGGATGTAGGAAAAATAAATTAAATAGCTTTTAAGTCAGCCATTTCTAGCCAACCTGACCATTCGGTTTTTGGATCAAAGACACAAACCAAGCTTTGCTGATCTCTTTCAATAATTGAAACAGGTAATCCAGTTCTTTTGATTGTGTGAGTGGTTTTTGTAGATTGAGCCATTTGCCTTTTGTTTGGTATGAATTAATTATAATACAATTAATAGTACTTGTAAACCATTTTCTAAAATTAATTAGTAGCCAGATGTTAGATGCCATCCTTGATCTGGATGTTTTTTGCATTTATAAACTTGTGCATTTTTAGTCCCTCTATCTGACATTAACTTGGCAACTTTTAACGCATCATCTACTGATGAATACATATGCTTTGAGCAGTAATGGCAAGTTGTGGGATAACGAATCTCACCATTAGCTATTAAGGCTTTTAAAGGACCCCAACTTACATTGGCCATTAGTCTTCCTCCTGTTTTACTTCTCTTACATCAACGTCCCATCTCATATTTTTTATTCTTAAATTTTGATTACCAAGTCTTTCAATAGTTATTGCGTGTGGGTTGGAACCGTCCCGCACGAACCAACCTCTTTGCCATGAACCGTCATACATTGTTCTTTCTACTTTTGTCAAAGCAGGAATGGTAACCTTCGGGGGAATAGGAAAACTGGGGGTTTTAATGTCTTTAATGGTTTTATTCCCATTAAAATCATTAAAAGTATTAAAACACCCATTATTTATATCCCCACGAGTAGGCTTGAACAAGGCAACAGGTCTTCCTTTTTCGTTAGTTTCAACCACTCCGTCTTGTTTAACTAATCCTTTTCTCTCTAAGGCTCTAAGCGTTCTTAATGCTTTACTTGTGGTTATATTCAAAATTGAAGCTAACTCGGTTGTGCTTGTGTGTACTTCGTTCTCCCATAATTGACAGACATGGTCGTAAGCATCTCCTTGTCGTCCCATTAAATTATCTTCTAGTTCAGAAATTTTCTCTGCGTGAACTGCTGCTTCACCATCACCATGAGAAACCCAGTAACCATCTACTATTTCAGCCACTAGCATCGCTCCAAGTCCTCGTCCCATGCAACTTATGGAAATTCTTTTATCGGACTGTGCGCTTTGATCTAATGATGGCTTTAACCAATTCATTAAAATGGTTTGGTCAAAAGCAGCAGGAATAGCAGCACTACCACTTGAAGCAATAACAGCATTTCCACCACCAACTGATTTAGTGGTGTGATGTAAGAAAACGCCAGTAACACCATAATCAGCGGTTGCATCTTGGATTCTTCTTATTGGTCCTTGTATCTCTGTCTTATTTTCGTCTAGACCCATTTGAGCCGTAACTGATCTCAAAGTATCTATCAAAATCAAAGCGTTAGGTCTTTTCTTGCATTCTTTTACGATTCTGTCTATTCCTTCTTCGTTTAATTGAATACCAGTTCCTTGTGCCCATAAAGCAATTCTTGGATCAAGTCTTATTTTATTGTTTTCGTTTCTAGTACATAAGCCTTCTCTTAGAAAAAGCTTTCCCCATTGTTTGTAGTTTTGGTCATTTCCAACAATTATTAAGTGATCAAACTTATGACTTATAGGGAGGCCAAGAAAAGTTGACTCCCCTTTAAAGACGGCTCCTGCGATCCCCATCACCAAGGCCGACTTGCCTACTTTAGGCAATGCTGAGATCAAATTCCAAGATTGATACATGAGGACATCTCCCCATACCATTGAGTCTTCTGTTACATCAATTTCTATATCGCTGCTGATCGGATCAGGAATCCCAACTTGTCTTCCATCAGCTCTGGCAAGAATTTTAAAAGCAAAAGAATTACCAATTGAAAAAGATAAATCTCTTTGAGCAAATTCTTTTAATAGTTCAATCTGTCGGTTTTGGTCTGGTTCGACCGAGACGACTCTGCGAGCGTATCCATCTATTTGTGACAGGCGTGATAGATCTTCTTTCAGAATTTCTTCTTCTGTTTCGCTCGTATTTTCTGAGTCGTTTTGTATAAAACTCATTAGCTGCTTTTGTTGGTGAATAGAAATCGTTTTGTGTGTAAACGCCAAGACGTTCAAGTTCTCTAAATGCTTTTAACTCTGGGCTTGATTCGTAAGGATGTTCTTTTTCAAATTCTTCAATTGCTTTATCGCTTCGTTCTTTTTGTGCTTTTGAATAAACACCAAGAGCGGCAAGTTCCCAATCAAATTCTGCTGGGAAAGAATAGGGAACAAATTTCAGCATTTCATAAGCTCGTTTTTCTTTATCGAAATCAACCATCCTGTGTTTTTAAATAGCCTTGATCTATTAATGCTTTTTCCAAAACATCTTGAATCTTGGTACTGACAGTAGTTGATTCGTATTTAGCAGCTACATCTAGAGCCATTGCAACCTCTGGAGTAACTTTTGATTGAAGAACATGAGTCCTTAGAATTGAACCTTTAGGTCGTCTAGCCATTTAGTATTGAGGTGTGTTTAATCATAATACAATAAAAACAAGAGTCAACCATCTTTTATCCATATAGTGGGTCTTGCGTTCCAGCATTTTGTTTTTAATTTTATATAATTATTTTCTTTAAGTTTTTTTCCAAATAATCTACTAATAGCACTAGGTTCATATCTTTGTCCTTTATATAAGTAAGAATCAAAATGGCCAATGCTGTCTGTATTAAAAGCATTTGCAGTTATTAAGATTCTTGTTTTGGTCTTTTCTAATATTAAAGATAAATGATCTATTGGTTCTTCAAAATGTTCAAAGTATTCACTAGCAAAAGTAAGTTCAATTTCTCCAGTCTTATTAAGATTTAAATCGTTGTTAGTTATTAATAAATAATCATAGTATTTCGCTAATAATTTATTAAGATCCCATTGATATGAGTCTTTAACATTAGTAGCTATAAGCTTATTCTTAGGAAAGATTTGGCTTAAAGCTATTGAAGAAAAACCAATACCATTACCTAAGTCCAAAATAGATTTATTCTCTCTAACATATTTTTTTATACCGAAAGGTGGAACCAATTTTGGTTTTAAAATATCTTTTAGGTATTTCCTAGAATAAAAGTCCCAACAAGCCCAAACCTCAGCTAAGTATATTTTTTCGTCATAAACAGAATAATCTGGTTTCTTCTTTATACGAACAGATTGATACCACCTTTTTTCTAATTCAATTAATTCAGGATGAGCTGTCAGTCCTTTTTTTCCTTGTGACTTCCAAAGATTGATAGTGTGCTGAGCTACAAGTCCAACTTGTTTTGAGTCTGTAATTCCTGCTTCATTTAGTAAATAACAAAAATAACTAAGTCCTGAGCGGCTCGTTAGAGCCGTCAGGTTTTGAATAGTTTGAGTTTTCATTATACTGTCACCAAAAATTGTGATTCAAGGAAACTCATAAATTTCGTATTGAAATAACCACGGCCTCCATCGAGTTGGGATCTTAAAGTTTTCTCAGCATTACCTGTGCGACTGTGGCTGCTGTGTTGTGTTGCAGCAGACATTAAACCCCAAGCTGTTCCGTTTCTTGTTTCTAAGTCACCACCAATAAGTTTGTTTTGGTAGATGTCTTCTAGTTGTTTTACTCTTTGTGTTTCACCTTTTGGATCTACAAAGAAAGTTCTTAAAGCTTGTTTTGCTGTTTCCATTGAGATTGGTGTATCAATAAGCTTGTCTTTCACATCTGCATAAACTCTTGATTGAATTAATGCATCTTCAAGAACTGGTGCAACATCACCAAATTTCATTTGTTTTAGATGTGAAAAAGCTTTGAACTTTTGACCAACCTGTTTTGTCATTCCATTTGTGCAAACAAGTTCATTGAAAAGAACCATGACTTTTGGAGCTTTTGATTCTCCGTAGTAATCAGTAACAACCAACCAGCTATCAGTCTTATCTCCAACTTCTTGAAGATTGTCTTTTTCTAGATGGGTAAGTTTTGAAGCCATATAGAAAGTTTTTCCACCGTCAAGAGAGCCAACAAGATCTAAATTGATAGCTTTTTGGCTTGCATCACAGAAATCTTTGAAGTATTGGATGAAAGTTTCAGGCTGAATGCATTGTCTCCTTGATCCAAAGACTCCTAGTAAATCCTGATTGTCTGATCTGTGCCAAAGTTGAACTTCTGGAAATTCACGATCGCCCATTTTGTGTGGGAATCTATTTACATCAAAGTCACATCCAATTGATTTTAGGATTTCTTTGTTGCTCATCCATGAGTGAACCTCGGCAGCCGTACCTCTAAATAATTTGTGGTCAGCTTTTGTAAGTTGTGTCATCTGGGTAAGATTGATTACCCATTAATTATAATACAATTAATTATGCTTGTAAACCATCAGTATTTTTGTATTCAATTAGTTTCCCAGATTTATCAAGAGTCATAATCTTTTCTTCTGCTGGACAGTAAAAGAAATTGTTACTTATAGGTAAAACACCATCAGAAAAGCCAGCATTTATTATTGCTTGTTTTTTCTTATCTTGATCTATTTGACCATAAGCTTCCCATAATCTTATTCTCCTTTTTCTTCTTTTTAGTTCTGTTTCTTTTCGCTCTTCTAATTTAATTCTTCCTCTAATACATCCTGTAAGTTCTGTGGCTGTCCTCCAGTTCACAACTTTTCTAGTTGTATGGTCAAAAATAAAATCAGAATCCATTGGGATTGTTCCATCTTCAAAACCTGCTTCTTTAATTATTTTTATTTTGTCCTCTTTTTTTAATTCTCTTACTTTTCTTTTATCTGCTGCGACTTTTTGTGATTTTAAGTTTTTAATTCTTTTACAAATTGTTTTAGAAGTTTTACCAAGTTCTATCCATTCTTTTTGAGTTGCTTCTGGCTCGTATAAAAATTTATGCCAAAAAATTAATTTAAAATTATCATCATCCCAAATCCATCCATCTTCTGCTGATCCATATTCGTCTGTATATTCTATTCCAGCACTAGCTAAAGCTTGTTTTTTTAATTCATAATTAATAAGATCTCTTTTATTCTTTTTTTTCCATTTTATTCTTGCTTTCCATTTATTAATAATAGATTCTTTGTCTTTATCATTTAAAGCTGCTAATAAACAATTTATAGTTATAGCTAGAATTTCGGGGTCATCAGAAAAGGAATTTAATTCAGTTATAAATCGACCTATGTCTTGTTTTAAATGCAATCTTCTTAAAGCATTGTTGTCTGCTCTTAACTCTTCAATTTCTTCATTCCAAAGCTTGTATTGCTGCTCAAGATGGCCTGTTTCTCTAGACAAGGCAACAAGTTCTGTCAGCCTGTTCTTTGTATAGTTCATCATTTGTTTTGTTTGCGTTCTTGTTCTTGTAACTGTTTTCTACTTACTTGAGCAACAGTTTGTTTCTTTGTGCTTCCATAGCCTCTTCTAGTTTTTCCTGTTCTAGATTCCTTTGCATATCTTTGTGCTGATGCAATTCTTGAAGCATCAATAGCTTTTCGTCTTGTTTTATCTGGGTCATTAGAAGGAATTAAAATTTCTTCCCAACAAATCCAAGCACTATTGTCTGCAGATTCATTTTTTTCTATCCATTTTTGGAAACGAGTTACTTCTTGTGAAGTTAGATGTTTGTAAGTAAATCTTGGATCAAGCATGGCTGCCTTTATGTAAATTAATTATAATACGATTATTAGGACTATCAACCACAGCTATAGTTAGTCTGTTAATTGTAATACTTTAATGCGGCATCTAGTTACAGGTGGAGCTGGTTTCTTAGGCTCTAATCTTGTAGATCATCTAATGATTCAAGGAGAAGATGTTATTTGTTTAGATAACTTCTTTACTGGTAGAAAAGAAAATATTTCTCAATGGATTAGCCATCCTCGTTTTGAATTAATTAGACATGATGTTATTGAGCCAATTCTTCTTGAATGTGATCGAATTTGGCATTTAGCTTGTCCTGCTTCTCCTGTTCAATATCAGTTAAATCCTATAAAAACTACTAAAACAAGTTTTTTAGGTACTTACAATATGCTTGGTTTAGCCAAACGAGTTAAAGCTCGCATATTAGTTACAAGTACAAGTGAAATCTATGGCGATCCTGAGACAAGTCCACAGACAGAATTTTACAGAGGCAACGTAAATACTTTTGGCCCTAGAGCTTGTTATGATGAAGGGAAAAGAATCGCTGAAACCCTTTGTCACGACTATCATCGTGTCCATAAAGTAGATGTAAGAGTTGCCAGAATATTTAACACTTATGGTCCTAGAATGTTAAAAGATGATGGAAGGGTAGTTAGTAATTTTATAAATCAATCTTTAGCAACTCAGCCAATAACAATTTATGGTGATGGAAAACAAACTAGATCCTTTTGTTATGTAGAAGATATGATAAATGGTCTAAAAGCTTTAATGGATTCGACTTATGAAAGACCATTAAATATAGGTAACCCAGAAGAATTAACTGTAGAAGATTTAGCTGAAAAAATTATTGAAAAAATAAATCCTGCATTGCCTTTTATAAAGAAAGAATTACCAATAGATGATCCCAGACAAAGAAATCCTGATATAAGAGCAATAAAAGCTATGACAGGTTGGGAACCTAAGATTTCTTTAGACGAAGGATTAGATAAGACTATTCATTATTTTAAGGAGTTAAATAGTTAGTTTTATGGAAATATTTTTTGAAATTACTTATAAAGATTTATCTTTTGGTTATCTTTGGAATCCTAATAACAGAGGATTAACTTTATCAAAATGGCCTGATGGATCTAAGTCTGTTCGGTTAGTACAAGGGATTTGTATTACCCAAAATGACGCTGAAAAGCTAGCCTTACGTTGTACAAAAAATATGTTTAATGACCCAGTTAGCTTTCAACTCCCAAAAAGTGTCTGTGACGAATGGGGAATTTGATCTAAAAGAGCTACATCCGTATCCAAAAAACTCAAAAAAGCACCCAGAATCACAAGTTAAGGCACTTATTGCAGCAATTAAGCAGTTTGGTTTTACCCAACCGATCATTATTGACGAAAATAGAACCATTCTGGCTGGACATGGTCGATATGAGGCAGCAACAAAATTAGGCTTAGAAAAAGCACCAACTCGTCAAGTAATAGGACTAACGGAGCAAGAAAAAAAGGCTTACGTTATTGCTGACAATAAAATTTCAGAACAATCTGAATGGGATCAAGACAAGTTGTTTGATGAATTATCTAGTTTGTCAAACTTGGATGATTTTGATTTAGAAATAGCCAATTTATTAGATCAAGATACTTTTTCAATTTATAAAATTGAACAAAAGCCTATTTCTGATTTAAAACCACATCCAAAGAACTATAAGAATCATCCTGCAGATCAAATTGAGCATTTAAAAAAATCAATAGCTGATAATGGTATTTATCGAAATGTAATTACAGCAAAGGATGGAACAATATTGGCTGGACATGGAGTAGTTAAAGCTGCCACGGAATTAGGATTAACTTCTGTTCCAGTTTTGCGTTTACAGATTTCTAGTAGTAGTATTCAAGCGACCAAGTTATTAACAGCCGATAACGAAGTTTCGCATCTAGGCGAAGTTGATGATCGTGCTTTATCCAATATTCTTAAAGAGATCATGGAAAAAGATGATCTCTTAGGTACGGGCTATGACGATCAAATGCTCGCCAACCTTCTTTTTGTAACCAGACCTGCTTCTGAAATAAAAGATACTGATCATGCTAAAGAGTGGGTTGGTATGCCTGAGTACGAAAGAGATACTGGAGAACCTAAGAAACTTATAGTCTCATTTGAGTCTTATGATGATAAGAAGCAATTCTGTGAATTAATTAACCTTCCGTTTATTGAAAAGGAAAAAGAATCTACTTGGTTTCCTTTTAAAGAAAGAACCGATATGAAAAGTATTGCCTTTGAGGAAGAAGAATGAAACAACCTAAGTACCCTGTCTATATAATCTCAAAAGGTAGACACAACTGTTGCTTAACCGCTGATTTCTTTTTAAAGGATGGATTAGATTTTAAAATAGTTATTGAACCTCAAGAATATAAACTTTATAAAGAAAAATATGATCCATCTCTGTTAATTACTACTCCTTTTAGTAATTTAGGTTTAGGGGGAATCCCAGTTAGAAACTTTGTTTGGGAGGATAGTATAAAGAAAGGACATAGAAGACATTGGATCTTTGATGATAATATTCGTGGCGTTAAGCGTAAATATAAAAAAACAAGAATCTATTGTAATTCAGTTCCAGCTATTAGAGCTTGTGAATCTTTTATAGATCGTTATACAAATATTGGAATAGGAGGCATGAACTACACATGCTTTGCTGTGTCCAATAGCCAACCACCTTTTTATTTGAATAATCATGTTTATTCCTGTCTCTGTATAGATAATTCCTTACCGTTTAGATGGCGTGGTCGTTACAACGAAGATACAGATTTATGTTTACAGGTTTTATCTAGTGGATTATGCACCGTTTTGTTTAATGCCTTTTTGATTGAAAAAATGCGTACCATGACAATGAGAGGAGGAAACATGGCACAGCTTTATCAAGGTGATGGGCGTTTGACTATGTCTAGGAGCTTGGAAAGAGTTTGGCCTGGTGTAGTTTCAACCAATAGAAGATTTGGTAGACCTCAGCACGTTGTTAAAAATTCTTGGAGGCATTTTGATACTCCCTTAATCCGACGAACTGATATTGATTGGGATAGTATTCCTGAATCAAATGAGTTTGGAATGTCTCTTAAACAAAAGAGAAAGCCTAAATCTGGTGCAAATAAAATTAAACACTTACTAAAAGACTGATGCCTGCTAAACGCTCTACAAAAAAAGAAGTTGAGTGGCGTGTCAGAAAAGTCGCTGCACTTAAAGCTCGTAATGCTAGTAGATCTGAAATTGTCGCTTATGGTGTAAGAGAGTGGGGGGTCAAACCTAGACAAGTTGATGAGTACATAGCTCAAGCAAATCAAGTCATAGCAGTCGATTGGGATATAGACCGTAGACAATTTACTGCTGATGTTTTATCACAATTAGCGACTTTAGCTCAAGATGCAAGGCGAAATAATCAACCGCATGTAGCTTTAGGTGCCATAAATTCAATGGCAAAAATTGCAGGAATATTTGATCAATGAGTATATTAGATGCGAAGGAAGGCACAATCCTTCAAAATCTTTCCTCTGGCAACTCGTTAGACGCTGATCATATTTATCAGAAAATCCAAGATGATTTACATCCAGGTCAACTGTCTTTTGTGACAGATACAACAACTCAGATTATTGGATTATCTGCTGGATATGGTGCAGGCAAAACAAGATCGCTTTGTGCTAAAGCTGTTCAACTTGCTATTGCTAATCAGGGATTTACTGGATGTGTAATGGAACCAACAGGTCCATTAATTCGGGATATTTGGCAGACTGATTTTGAAATGTTTTTGGAAGAATATGAGATTCCTTACACTTCAAGACAGTCACCACTTCCTGAATATATTCTTCATCTTCCAACAGGAGACACAAGAATACTTTGCAGATCATTTGAAAACTGGCAACGGATTATTGGTTTGAACCTTGCTTGGGTATTGGCTGATGAGATCGACACAGTCTCACCTTCAATAGCAGACAGAGCGTTTCCTAGAATCCTTGCTCGTTTGAGATCTGGTAATCAAAGACAATTCGGTGTCGCTTCTACTCCTGAAGGTTTTCGTTGGATGTGGAACACATTTGGTACTGATGAAGCAAAACAAAGAAAGGACAGAAAGCTTATAAAGATGCGTTCTTATGACAATCCGCACTTACCACCTGATTTCATTACCCGACTTGAAGAAAACTATGATTCTGGGTTACTTCAAGCTTACCTAAATGGTGAGTTCTGCAATATCACTACAGGTCAGGTTTACGACAGGTTCTCTAGAGAAGTCCATGTTGACCATGATGTCCATGATTTTGACGAAGAACCACTCAGGATTGGGATTGACTTTAACGTGGGCAACATGTCAGCAGTTATAGGAGTTGCTTCAGGAGATAACTTTTTCGTTATTGATGAGGTAAGTGGTTCCCATGACACAGATTCTTTGGCACAAGAAATCAAGCGAAGGTATCCTTCAAATAAAATCTATGCTTATCCAGACGCTTCAGGAGGAAACAGAAGTACAAACGCTTCTAAGACCGACATCCAAATACTGGAAACATACGGATTCTCAAATCAATCTCCAGCAGCAAACCCACCTGTTAGAGATAGAGTTAATTCAGTCCAAAGGTTATTAGAAGATGGTAAAGGTAAAACACGATTAAAAATAAATAAAAACGCCAAACAATTAATTGAATGTTTAGAGCTGCAAAGTTATACGGAGAAAGGAGAACCAGATAAAGATGCAGGATATGACCACATGAATGATGCTTTAGGATATATAACTTGGCGTTTATTTAATCCACTTCATTTAAGAGCAGGAAAAAGTACAGGTATTAGGCTGTATTAAGACTAAACTGTTCACATAGTGTTGAGGTTTCATCGTGTATAGCGGTTACAACTATTACAGTCGAGATAAAGCTGGTACAGAAACTTTTGTAAATGATCCTAATGCTGCTTGGCAAATACAAGAGCCTCATTGGATTCTTATTGAAGATTTAATGGGTGGCTCTTATGAGATGCGTAAAAAACATAGAAGATATTTGCCTCAAGAGCCTAGAGAATTAGACGAAAGTTATGACAACAGATTAGCTCGTTCTGTTTGTCCTCCTTTTTATCAACGTCTTGAAAGAATGTTGGCAGGAATGTTAACAAGAAAGCCTGTTCGTTTAACTGATGTTGCTGATGTAATTCGGGAGCAATTATTTGACGTTGACTTACAGGGAAATGATCTCAATGTCTGGACTTATGAGACTGCTAGAAAAGTAATTAGATATGGACATTGTGGTGTTTTAGTTGATGCTCCTGCTGCTGATGAAAATGGAAGACCATACTGGGTGACTTATTCGCCAAGAGAAATTTTAGGATGGAGAACTGAAATAAAAGATGGTCAGCAGAAATTTGTACAACTTAGATTGCTTGAGCATGTCTTTGAGCCTGATGGTTTATATGGTGAAAAAGAAGTAGAGCAGGTTCGTGTTTTAACTCCTGGCAAATTTGAAATCCATAGGAAAGATTCTGAATCTGGTGACTATAAATTATTTGATGAAGGTGTAATGAGTTTGCCTGAGATTCCTTTTTCTGTCGCTTATTCCAACCGAATTAATTTGATGGAGTCACGTCCACCAATGGAGGATATAGCGGAATTAAATTTAAAGGCTTATCAAGTTCAATCTGATTTGGATAATCAACTCCATATATCAGCCGTTCCAATGTTGGCTTTTTATGGTTTCCCTCAATCATCAGAAGAAGTTAGTGCAGGACCAGGAGAAGCAATTGCCTTTCCTGCTGAAGGTCGGGCAGAATATATTGAGAGTAAAGGTACAAGTTATAACGCACAATTCCAAAGATTAGAGCAATTGTCTGGTCAAATAAATGAACTCGGATTGGCAGCAGTTCTAGGGCAAAAGCTATCCGCAGAGACAGCAGAAGCAAAAAAAATAGACCGCTCACAAGGAGACTCAACAATGAAAGTGGTGGCACAGCAGGTACAAGATATGATTGATAACTCACTTGCTTATCATGCCCAGTATTTAGGAAGTAATGAAGCTGGAAGTAGTTTTGTTAATAGAGATTTCTTAGCATCAAGACTTGATCCTCAAGAGATTCAAAGTTTGCTTTCTCTTTATACTGCTGGAACTATTACGCAGAAAACTTTATTAGATCAATTAACTGAGGGTGAAGTATTAGGAGATGAGTTTGATGTTGAAGAAGAATTAGAAGCTACTGAAATGGGTGGTTTAATTGATATGGAACAACCACAAGAGGAAGTTAAAAAAGAGATTCCTACAGAATCAGCAGAGCCAGAAGATGAAGCTGCTTAATAAATGCCAACACTTGCCGTCCCACAAATAACGGATGAAGGAACACCAGCCGTTCTGTTTAGAAATGCTATTGACCTAAATAGGTATAGCAATAGTGTTTCTAGGCGGATAATTAATGAATACAACAACATTATTGTTGAAGCTGCTAATCAATTAAAAATATTAGAAGGATCCGATAGCTATAAAGCTCAAAGACTTAGATCTATTATTGCTCAAGTAAAAGAAAGCTTGGCAACTTGGGCTGGTGATGCGACAGAAATAACTGCAAGCAATTTGCAAGGTTTAGCGATATTGCAAACAGAATTTATAGAAGAACAATTAAAGAAGTCTTTACCAAAAGCAGCTAGAAGTATTGTCAGAACAGTTGAAGTAAGTCCACAGTTTGCAAAATCTGTTGTAACTACCGATCCAACTCAATTAAACTTAATAACACTTCAGCAAGATCTTTTTAAATCAGTTACAGGTGCTCCAGAAACTTATAGTTTAACGGCTGGTCAAGGTGCAATTATTACGCTGCCTGATGGACGTACTGTTTCCAAAGCTTTTCAAGGAATAACTACAGCGTCAGCAGATTTATTAGCAAAAGAAGTAAGGACTGGATTATTACAAGGACAAACAACAGACGAAATAGTAAGGAAATTAAAAGGCCGCTTATTGTTTAATCAAAAAGGAAGTGTCAAACAAATAGCAAAAGCAGGTGGAAGTTTAACGGCTGCAACAAACAGACAAGTTACGGCAATTGTTAGAACAAGTGTTAATCAAGTCTCAAATGCTGCCAGTCAAAATGTTTATAAATCAAATAGTGATATAACTCAGAAATACAGATATGTAGCAACGCTTGATAGTAGAACTTCATCTATTTGTGCTTCTTTAGACGGTCAAGTTTTTGAATATGGTGATGGCCCCCTACCTCCTCAGCATTTTAATTGTCGCTCTACTACTGTTGCTGTTGTTGATTATGAAAGACTAAAAGAAATGGGTTTTGAGTTTGACCCACCAAGAGTAGGAAGAAGGTCAGCATCAGGTGGAATGGTTCCTTCAAATATGACTTATGGGCAATGGTTGAAAGATACTCCTGCTGGTAAGGCTGCTCAATTAGATGTTTTTGGTAGTCCTAGTCGTGTTAAATATTTCAATAAAATTTCTAAGAATGGTGGTCCTCAAGCAGCTTTACAAAAAATGATTAGAGATGATGGAAGTGAACTTACACTAAGTCAACTGCAAAGACGCTACGGTAAAGTTTAGTTGCTATTCGGTTATGCCTAAAAAAAGAAAAAAAGGCAAAGGGAAGAAAAAGAGTTATGGTTAGATCACCTAAATAACCCTGTGGGTTTTTATGCCTGACGAAACAACTGCTCCTGTGGAGCAAGCTGTTGATTCCGAAAAAGAGAATCTAAAAGCCGAACTAGATGCAATGCGTAAAAAAAACGCAGAGCTATTAGACGAAACAAAAAAAGCAAAAGCAAAAGCAAAAGCTGTTCCTGATGTGGATGTGCAAGCTTTAATTGATTTCAAGAATAATGCTGAGCAAGCTGAACTTGAAAAGCAAGGTAAGTACACAGAAGCTCGAACAAAACTAGAAGAACAATACCGAGAAAGGTCTTCTGAAAAAGAAAAAAAGATTGCAGAACTTGAAGCTAAAGTTCGTGAATTGGAATTAGTTTCACCTGCTGTTCAAGCTTTAGCTGAAATAGTCCATGATCCTAATCTTGTCTTAAATAACTTTTTACCAAAAGATAAAATAGAAGTTGACAACGGTGTTCCTGTTGTTGTTGATGGATATGAAAGAACACCTGTTTCTGATTGGGCTAAAGGCAAACTTCCTGATTATATTTTGAAACAACCAAAGCCTAAAGGTGGTGGAGCTTCTGCAAGTAGAGCAAGTGGAGGTGATATTCCTGCTGGAACTAAAAACCCATTTGCTGCTGAAAGTTTCAATATTACAGAACAGATGAGGCTATATAGAACTGACAAAGATTTATATGATCGCTTGAAAAATTCAGTTGCACGCTAATATATTGTCATAAGGCAAGGCTGTGCTGAGCCATCGGGTTTGTGACCCACATCGTAAAACTAATTTCTGGTAATTTTTATGGCCACCGTAAGGTCGGACGTAATCATTCCTGAGGTCTTTACGCCGTACTTGATTGAGCAGACAACTCAGCGTGATGCCTTTTTGGCTAGCGGTGTGGTTCAACCAATGGCTGAGCTTAATGCGACTGAAGGTGGTGATTTCGTCAATGTTCCATTTTGGAAAGCAAATCTTTCAGGAGATTTTGAAGTATTAAGTGATAGCACTTCTTTAACACCTGGCAAGATTCAAGCTGACAAGCAGATTTCTGTAATTCTTCACAGAGGTCGTGCTTGGGAAGCAAGAGACTTAGCTGCTTTAGCTGCTGGCTCTGATCCAATGGCTGCTATTGGTGCAAAAGTTGGTGCTTACATTGCTAACCAAAGACAAAAAGACTTGCTTTCAGTATTGTCTGGTGTATTTGGTTCAATCAATGCAAATGACAGCAACTCTGCTTTATTTGCTAACTGTATTGACTCAGAGAGTGGTGATACTCCTACAGGATTAAGTCCTAAGCATGTAGCTAAAGCCAAGTCAATTCTTGGAGATGCTGGCGATCAGTTAACTGCTATTGCTATGCACTCAAAGGTTTACTACGACTTAGTTGAGCGTAAGCTTGTTGACTATGTTGTAGCTGGTGACACTAATGCTGGTGCAACCGCATCTGGTGGTTCAATCGTTTCTGCCTACGGTAGTAATGGTGCTGTTCCTACTTATTGCGGTTTAAGAGTTATCGTTTCTGATGATGTAGCGACAACTGGTTCTGGCGCTTCTACTGAGTATTCAACTTACTTTTTTACTGCTGGAGCTATAGCTTCTGGTGAGCAAGCAGGTTTGACAACTGAGACAGATAGAGACATCCTTGCGAAATCAGACGCAATGGCTGTTGATCTCCATTACACATATCATCCTGTTGGTACTAAGTGGGCTGTTACAACAACAAACCCAACTCGTGCTCAACTTGAAACCGTAGGCAACTGGTCGAAAGTCTACGAGCAAAAGAATATTGGTATCGTGAGAGCGACCAATGTTTCTGCTCAGGATTAGAGGTAAATTATGACTTCTCAATTTGAAGTAACTGCTGGTAAGGGTATCGGCCCTACCACAGGTGGAACTGTTACTCAAGCGACTAACAAAACAACTGGAGTCACACTCAATACTGAGTCAGGCCAGATCACAATGAACAATGCTGCTCTTGGTGACGGAGCAGAAGCCACTTTCACAGTTACTAATGACCGTGTAGCTGCAACTGATGTTCCTTATGCCTGTCATGGGTCTGCTGGAACTGCTGGTGCATACACAGTTAATGTTTCTGCTGTAGCGGCTGGTTCTTTTAAAGTTACTGTTGGAAATGTTTCTGGCGGTTCTTTAAGTCAAGCGATTGTCATTAACTTTGTACTTTTAAAGGGTGCATCTAGCTAATGGGAATGTTCGCATTTAGGCGGATGAAGGAAAGGGAGGCTGCCGCACAGGTAGCCTCTATTCCTGTTGAAGCTGCCAAGCCTAAACAAAAACGCAAGCGTAAACCTAAAGTTTCTTCTAATGGCAATAACGATAGTAGCGACAGCAGGAGCAGCTAACGCAAACAGTTATTTAAGTCTTTCTGATGCACAGGATCTAATTGACGGTCTGATGGAAGATGACGATGTTGTTGCTTGGGGAACTGCTACACCTGATCAAAAAAATAGAGCTTTATATTCCGCAACTCAACGGATTGATCGAGAAAGATTTTTAGGTGCAAGAGCAACAGATACTCAAACATTGCAATGGCCTCGAACAGGAGTCAGAAAGCCTGATACTTATATAAATACTTATGCAACTGGGTTTCCTTTTCGTATAACAACAGATTATTTTACAGATACAGAAATTCCAGACCAAATTAAGAAAGCATTAGCAGTTTTAGCTGTTTACTTGAATAACAATAAAGATGGCCTTGGACTTAGTGGATTAGAAGATTATAAAAATGTAAAGATCGGATCTTTAGACGCAACTCCTAATTTTTACGGTGCTGTTGGTGCTGATCGTGTCCCACCAATGTTTGAAAGATACTTCACAGGCATTAGAATTAGTGGACCTGGTAACATCGCTGTAAAAAGAAGCTAATGGGAATTTCTTATCCTGCTGCAATCATCATCACAGACACAAACGCCCATACTGGGAGGTTTGGAAAGATTACTTGCTTAACAGATTCAACTGTTACTTTAGTGTCTTCAAATGTCACTAAGAATGGTTCTTCAACTGTTTCTGGAATTGATTTAAAAGCAAGTACAGACATAGAAGGAATCTTTACGAGCATTACTCAGACAAGTGCAGGTTCACTTATTGCTTACAGAATCTAATGCCTTTAAAACCGACAGGCTTTATAAAATTAGCTTCAAAAGTTTTTAAGGCTGTTGGGAACGATGTGACAATTCGTAAGGTCACTCATACGTCCTACAACCCAACAACAGCATCAACAGGAGAAATTACATCTGATACAACTATTAAGGGTTTTGTTGAAGGTGTATTAAGCCATGAAGTAGGAGAGTTGATAAGAGCAACAGACAAACGCTTAACAATCGCTGCTGCAAGTTTGACTTATGCCCCGACTAGCGAGGATAAAATTATTATAAATTCTATAACCCATAAAATCATTAGGATACAAACAACAGAGCAAGGTAATTCTCCTATCAGTTATGAACTAATTCTGAGGTCATAATGGCTAAAAAGATCCGCATTGACCAAATAGGAGACTTTGCAGAAGAAGCGTACGATGCAATGCTTCGTGCTGTTGTTTTGACTGCGGATAAAAAATTAAAAGAAGGTACGCCCGTTGACAGTGGAAGATTAAGAGCTAATTGGCAAGTTGCAGAAACATCTGAATCTGGTACATCTAGTTTGCTACCTGGAAAATATCCTTCAATACCACCTATTAAAAAAGTTAATTACACAAAAGAAAAAATAGGAAAAAATTATTTTATTTTAAATAACCTTCCTTATGCTGAACC
>VTLG01016540.1_pt1 | contig 25840 bp, 31 predicted proteins | sample 4694571 | NCBI WGS metagenome assembly VTLG01 (sample SAMN12604809, study PRJNA352737) | marine metagenome | biome: ENVO:00000447; feature: ENVO:00000209|ENVO:00000569|ENVO:01000036; material: ENVO:00002151; isolation source: viral sequences binned using virsorter ...
CCAGAACGATGCAATTTTATCAGAATATGGCTTTAATTTATCAGGAATACTAGTCTCAAAATCATACGGTAAAGGGGTGTTCTTAGGGTTTCCCTCAGACTCCCTTCCGACATCTTCCCCCAAAACACTGATTGAATTTTTTAAATTTTTTTCTTTAGAAGAAAAATTAGAAGATTCAAAGTGTACCTTGTCTTCGTTTACAGGTGTAGAAATGTTTGTATCTAACTTAGTAGATATCTCTTCCGCACCGACACGGTACGCGGGTAGTCTAACTAGGCTGTCAAGGTTGTCAAGACTACTTTCTAATATCATATTTATGTATTTAGATAGTGACAGGTATTCGGGCTTTTTTTCTTTCAATTTAGCCTCTGTTACTTCTGAAATAGTAACTGTAATTCGTTTCATCATAGTGATGCAATGTGATGCAAAAGTATGCAGTTTGCATCATTGCGCATCACCCTGTGGAAAACAAGTTTTATTTTAATATGAATATATGATCTTGACATGATCATATGTGTTAGAGATATTAGATACATGAAAGTAAATCAAAAAGATCTGTCTGAACTTTTTAAAGAGCATCAACAAGATGTACAGACAATAGAAGGTGGCTTTAGATCCAAATATATGACATGGGCTAAAGTTGCTTCAATCATGAACAAAGAATGTCCTGGTTGGTCGCATCATTGCAGAATGAATCCATCAGATGGTCATCCATTATTTGATGCACCAGATGGTTCTATGTATTTTGTTTTTTATTTTAAAGATCCAGAAAACAATGAGTATGGTGATTTTATTTATCCATTAATGTCAAAAAACAAACAGAATGCATTAAAAAGAAATCAGATACACGCAAGAGTAATATCTGATCATCAACGTAGAGGTTATGTTGCTCATTGTTGTCATCAGTTTGGATTGTTTCATCAGTTATGGAGCAAAGAAGAGATAGAGGACAATGAACCACATCTTACTGTTGTACCTAAAACCCAGCTTAAACCAGAACCTATCAAGAAAAATCAGTACAGCAGCGAAGAGCTAGTTAGCATGATTATGAATGAACTGAACGTCAAGATGAAAGATGACGAGCAGAAAAAGTTATGGGTATTGGCAAAAGCAAGTCAGTACAAAATTACAGGTAATGGATCTAAGCTACAACAAATGACAGTTTTGCAATTGCGAAGCTGTTTACAGGAGTTAGAAAATGGAAAATTCTAAAGATTATCCAAAGATCCGTATTAATGCACTGATTGATCAAAAAGCATATAAAAAAATGCAACAAGAAGTGCAGAAAAGATATATTACTGACAAAAAAGTAACTATGTCCTCGTTAACAAACGAGATTATCCTTGCCCACTATCACATTCTTTAATTATGGACACTAAATTTGAAAGTATTTTTAAAGCAAGATTTGCTTTATTTAAAAGTGAAAAGCCTGATCATACAGGAACAATGGAATTAACTTTGCAAGATGCTATGGCATTAGCAGAATGGATTACAAGTCAAGAAGGCGAACAAAACTATCGTGGCGATATGGTTGTAAAAATACCTGTCAAAGCTTGGAACAAACAAACACAATCTGGTAAAGATTGGATTAGTGGACTTATGTCTGTAGACAAAGAAGTTGAGGGAGATAAAAGTGACTATCCGTTTTGATTTACGTTTATTTTTATATAAATTACTGACAACAAAACATCAGCAAGCTGTAGTAAAGCTGAAAACAAGACGTTTTGACCCTAACTAACTTTGTAATTTAGCTAACTCACGCCTTAGTCTTTCATTTTCTAAGGCAAACATAGCTGTTAGTTCATAAGGATCAGAACAGGTACGAACTTCTTGTCGTAGCTCTTGCAAACGAGTTTTTTTGGATTGCTTCATAGCATCCTCAATACCTCTGCACTTATATTGTAACAAATTATTATATTTATTTGTTTATGCGATTATTAATAGCTGTTAGTGCTTTGTTTAACCTTACTACAAAAAACAAAGCTATTGATATAAAAAAGTTTCTTATAATCCTACGAAGTACCCACCAATGTATTATTTGCACTTGTTCTGCCTTTGCAATCGTTACATGAGCCTCTGCCAGTTCTTGTAGAGTTGCTGCAAGAATTGCATCTCTTTTTGCATTGTTACGCAATAGACTTACGCAATACCTTTTTACATAATCTATGTCAGGATTGTTTTCTACTTCCCTACAACGCATTTCTGTAGAAAGTTGCAGTTCTATCGGAGGTTCTTCTGCAAAAATTACAAATTTATCTTTCATAAGTTTCTACCAGGAAACAATTGATGCTCTAGAAAATCTACAGCTTGATCATCTAGCTCATTTGATGTTTGCTTACAAATAGAACGTAATAGATCTACTATTAATTGCTTAATTGCTGATGAGGAAAAGAATTTTAGTAGTATTGGTTTTAAAAGTTTTAACATGGATAGTTATGTGTTACTTCCCAAACATAACAGTATTTGCTAAGTTTGGCATATAGCTGCCTTTATTAAGCAATGGTCATCAGCTTACTCCTCACACTAAGGCAGTTTTTTTTATATGGAAGATCAAGAAGAAAAAGAAGGTAATGGTTTGATTGCCAATGTGGTTCAGATGATTATACTTTTTTGGAGTTTGGCCGTAATTTCTTGGTCATACTTTAACCCTAACCCTACTCGTCAAATTGATACCACCTTCGCGGCTGGACTCCTGAGTGCCGTAACGGCTCAGTACGGCCTAAATATCAAGAAAAATAGTGACAAAAAAAAACCAAATGGTAATGTTAAGATAGTTGACAATAAAGATTCTAAAGTTGGAGTTGTAAAAAAATGAAAAAACTTTTTGCAATTTTTTGTCTATTACCCACAGCTGCATTTGCAGACATAAAGCAAGAATTTGTGACATCTGCGCAGATTACTGTAGATATGCCTTATGTTGTTACGAATAAAGTAGGAACTACTTATAGTCTTAGCGGAAATAATATTACACCATCTGTAACTGTAGGAGATACCACAACATCAGGAAAGATTGGTGGGATCAATGTTGGTTCGTTATCAAATGGCGTTCCAGCAATGATTCAGACAGATACTACAGTAACAACATCGGGATCAGCGTTCTCAAAGACAGAATCGGTAATTATGGGAGATGCTACACCATCTGCCGTAACTCCTAGTTCGGGTATTGCAGCATTACCAGTATTGGGTGGTCAGACTACTATTGGATCAGGCGGTACTGCTGGATCTCTCGCTTTAACGTCATTGAGTTCTGGAGTCCATACCTGTACCGCGGGTGGATCGGGTACAAGTTGTATAGGATCAACTAAAGTAACAATCACCATTGACTAAGCTTTGGTTATTATTTTTATTACTATTACCTGCAAGAACAATTGCAGTTCCTATTGTGCCACAATTTCGTAGTGGAAGTTCCAGTATTTCAAGCACAACTGAATCAGTTATAAATGAAACTATTACAAGCCATCAATACAGAACTGGATATAGCTACTCTGCATCAGGACATAATATTGAAAGTGCAGATACAAATAAATACATCAACCCTACAGCTACAACACTTACAGAACAAACAGTTGGAGGAGTAAATTTTAGTTGGACTTCACCAAACCTAGAAGCAGTACCAAGATGGACAATCGTAAATCCAGCAGGTGCATTTTCTCTGCAAGAAACATTGATAACACCAGGTCTAGACACAGTGACAACAATAACAAGAACAATAAATACAAGCACTACAACAGAAACTACAACTACCTTTGGGCAGTAGCGTTATTGCTTTGCCCTGCAAGAATTTTGGCTAATACAACAGTTGCAAGTCCTAGCAGTAACGCACAAGGCGTTGTAAATAACAATGCGACTATGATTACGCCAAGTTCAATGCCAAGTTTTAGGATGAGTCAGGGTATTGTCTGTGCTTCTCCTAGCCTTACAATTACACCTTATGTAACAGATGCACATTCGTTTTCTTTACCTAGAGAAACTGTGACCAGACAAAATATATATGACGAGAATACTGGCGAAATAAAATATGTACAGGAAACACCCAGATTTGAAAAGGAAAACTTTAACCTCAATTATGGTATTTCTGCACAGATAAACATACCATTAGGAAAATCACCTGCACTTTGCCATAAAGCAACTGAAATAAATATAAAAAATCAAGAATTATTATATAAAAAACTAGCGATGGAGGTCAGTCTATATCGTCTTCAGATTTGTTCAGAGCAAGCAAAACTTGGAGCTACGTTTAAACCTAATACACCTGGTGCAGTTACCTGTGAAGATATTGTTGTTAATATTCCACCAAATCAAGTTATCCCACATACTCACGAAATAAAGAAGTAAAAGGTGGTATTTTAAATAAGAACGACCTTGCCTATTGAGTGTTTGCTGTGAGCATTAAGAGAGAGCCTAGAACCTCTCAAGGGGTCAAATCCTTTTACTAATATTTATTATACACAAAATTTGCAGTAGACAAGCTACAGGAAACTTGCCTACCTAGACACCCTATTCATTGCCTTTTAAAATAGGGTATACTTATTTTACTTTTCTTTTTTCTTTTTTGTAAACTTATTTATAACTTGTTTTACAAGTGGTTTTATAACATTAAGTAATAATGGAGTAGAGGCAGCAACAGTAGCAATAACAACTGTATTAACAACAGCACTAGTAGTTGGGATGTATTGATCGATAAACGGAACGTCTTCATAAATAACAATACATTCAATACCATCCTCTCCCCTCTTATACCCTTTTACTCTTTCTGTACGCAACTCTGATGTAAACTCTCCTACCCTTCTGTCATTTTTACCAGGACAATCAGGTATTACAATCTCCTCTTCTTTTTTTTCTGGTATTGTTGCATCTGGTGCTTTTGCTTCTGGTAAAGGTGGTGTTTCGTTATTAACAGGTGCTTGTTCTGTAATGACAAGATTCTCAGGTGTATAGTCAAGAGGAATATAGCTAGGGAATGGAAAATCGCACGTTGTAAATACACCATTAGGATCTTCCAGCAATAAATTACGATTACCTGTATTTTTTATATCACGATGTTGAAAGGTACAACCAGGTACATCAATATCAGTTGGTTTTGCAATATTTATATAATGTTGGCTATATGGTTCTGGTATATCAGGTACATATATTTCTGGTATATGTATCTCAGGTATTTCCATTAAATAGGCAAAGACTTACCAGTTACAGATGGTAATTTTTTATCTATCTGTCCTGGTAATATTTTTTGTACTTCTTGCATCACCTCGTTCATAACTTTTGTTTTAAACTGTGGCGAAGAAAAGTATCTGTATGCAAAGTATCCACCTCCAAGCATTGACGTTGATAACAATAATGAGAGGATAGAAGCAACCTGAGTTATACGAGTCAGCATTATGTGGAAAGAATTAATTAATAAAATGGTAGCACCACTTACTCTGATGATGCTGCTTCTTCTTGTAGGGTTGATGCCTCTGTATCTGATGGCTGGGTTGATTCGGGTTCAGCTTCAAGAATCTGCTGCTCCAAAATCTTCATCGCACCAGTAATTTCAATCATAGCAACTTGTAAGTTTTGTCTTTCTTGTGCAAGTTGTTGTAGTTTTTCTTTAAGATTCATAATTTAGTAGAGTTTTTTACCAGCAGTAATAGCAGCATCTATATCTGTAAAATCTTCTGTTGTCCAGATAGATGTCGTTCCATCAGTTTTTGTATAAGCCTTTATAATTTCAAGATGTTCTACATTTCTTTGAATCATATCTTTCCATGATGTTTCGGTCATATCTGACCCTGTTCTTGAAACATAAGCTGAATGACTTGCATCTGTGTTAATCAGAGTCACGCTATCGGCAGCATTTTTAAAAATTGTTGCGATTTCTGTTGCCGTTTTTTCTTCCATAATAAAAAAAGAGTAGTTGTTTACAGTTTACCCTGCTTCGAGGGCTGTAACTTTTGCGGATAACTCTTTTACAGCATTTACTAATGCCCATAATATTGGGTCAGTATTAACTGTTTTTGCTCCTCTATCACTTACTTCAATACATTCTGGTAAAATCTGTTCGATTTCTTGTGCTATAACCCCTGTTTGTGTTTCGCCTTCTTTGCCTTTACCAATTACCACTTGAAACGGTTCATCTGCTAAAGGAAACTCTGACATATCAATTTCATCTTCTGTTCTATATAAAAAATTAGTTACCCTCATTTGATTTACTTCTGTAAGCCCTTTTGTATTATCAACAATATCTTTCTTTAAACGTCTATCAGAGGTAGTTGTCCAAGAAGAACTATTATTACCCTGAGTACAAGCACCATTACCGTCACCATAAAGCCATGTCGAAGCGTTTGCAGCAGCATTATTGTCTCTTGCTATGTAACAATTATTATCTCCACCACTAATTAATTGTCTACCAGCAGAATTTCCAATACAAACATTATTACTACCATTTGTAATCGTACAACCAGCCCTTCTTCCTATCAAGGTATTATTTTGACCTACTGTAATTGCTTGACCAGCAGCGTTATTATTACCTTGCTCTCCCCCTCCAACGCAAGTATTTTGAGAACCAGTAGTACAACTCATTAATGCACCACTACCTACTGCTACATTTTGATCTCCTGTTGTCATATTTAGACCACATTCTTCTCCTACAGAAGTATTATTTTGACCAGTAGTGCAGTCACGCAGAGATTCTTTACCAACGGCTGTGTTAGAGGATGCAGTGGTGTTATCTCTTAAAGCTGTGTAACCTATAGCAGTATTACCACTCCCAGTAGTGTTATTTTGTAATGACAAACTACCAACTGCTGTGTTGTTACTAGCAGTTGTGTTCGTTTCCAATGCTTCATTTCCAACAGCAGTGTTGCCAGTTCCAGTTTGGTTTGCTTCTAAAGCCTGTCTACCGAGACCAGTATTGTCATTTCCAGTTGTATTTGTTGTTAAAGCACTTTCTCCAACAGCAGTGTTACTTGCTCCAGTAGTGTTATTTCTAAGTGCTGCATAACCAAGACCAGTGTTATTACTTGCTGTAGTATTTTTATTTAAAGCAAATCCACCTAAACCAGTATTAAATGTTCCACTTGTGTTTTTTCTAAGTACAGCTTTACCACAACCAACGTTATCACTAGCAGTATTATCTTCTAATGTTTCATAACCAATAGCTACGTTACTAGCTCCTGTTGTAACATTTTCTAAAGCATAATTACCAATAGCAATGTTAGTTGAACCAGTTGTGTTTGCCCCTAATGAGTTATATCCAATAGCTACATTATTTGATGCCGTCGTATTAGCATCAAGAGCATTAGCTCCCACAGCTACGTTATAAGCACCTGTTGTGTTGTTTTGTAATGCCTGATAACCAACCCCTGTATTGCTACTTGCAGTTGTATTTTCTTGAAGGCATTGTCTACCTATTCCTGTGTTATTTGTTCCAGTTGTATTTTTTTGTAATGCAACAGAACCAAAAGCACTGTTTTCGGCTCCTGTAGTAGTAGCTCCCAATGTTCCTGCACCTACAGCAGTATTAGCACTTGCAGTAGTACAAGCATCTAGGGCAGAAGTTCCTACCGCTACATTATTATTTGCAGTAGTGACTGATAACATAGCATCTTTACCCACAGCTACGTTACTAAACCCTGTCGTACTTGCAGCTAATGCTGATTTACCAATAGCGACATTATCATTGCCACTTTCATGTACATTTAAAGCTAATCTACCTACAGCAGTATTAGATGCTCCTGTAGTGTTAGTTGAAAGGCATGAAACTCCTACTGCTGTATTTTCTGAAGCTGTAGTATTAGCTCCTAATGCGTTCATACCAACTGCCACATTAGAACCACCAGTTGTATTTGCATCTAGAGCAGTAGAACCCACAGCAGTATTGGCAGCACCAGAGGTGTTTGACGTCATTGCAGCGTTACCAATAGCAGTGTTATTATCTCCAGAAACAGAAGCGTCTAAAGCACCAACACCCAAAACTGTATTAGCAGCAACAGAGTTTGCTCCTTTACCTACAGTTACAGAATTTATTGTTGCATCAGCAGTTGTCGTAACACCACCAGTTAATGTTCTTAAATCAATCCAGCCGTCATTAGCTGAATTTCTCATCTTCAAAATATTGTTACTCGTATCAGCCCAAAGCATATAGGCAGCAGTCGTACTAGGAGCAGAACCAGAACTGTTATTTGTTAATATCGCCTGTAGTACATTATTTAAATCAGTTCGGACATTAGCTCCAGTGGAGTTATCTATAACATAATCGTGAGTAGCCATTACCTAATCCAATTTTTTATCTAAGTATATCTTAATTCAATACTAACTACCACGCCCAAATCCCGTTGCAGCATATTTGAAATTTCTATTAACAAAACTAGAGCCATTCTTTATATCAATAGTAAATCCACTTCCAGAAATGCTGGACAAGGCAAAGAAATCACCTGATTGTGCATTTTCTATCGTAATTCCAACATTAGGCAGATAAGCAGAAGTAGATCCTCCAAGTGCAGAAGTTCCTGTAAAGAAAGCGTGTTGGAACGTAACTGCTTTACTTGAAGTTCCAGATGCTATTGCAGTATTTACAGTTTCAGTTCTACTATCAAGCTCTGCTGTATAGCCTAGTTGATCTATTTCAATAGATTGTGCAGGGTCATCTGAATCCATCTGACATCTAAATCTAAATCCTCGACCAATAAATGTTCCATTGGCAAGTGTGTTGAATTTAGTAAATCCTGCTCCAATATTACAGTTACTACTTGAAATTGTTGCACTAGATGATGCTGTAACAGTAAAAGTACTGCTACTTGGCACGGATTGAACTTCAAAATATCCATCAGTTGCACCACCACTTGTAAAATCAATATCGACAAAAGTACCAATACTAAATCCATGACTAGATTTTGTTACTGTTATTGTCGTTCCAGATTGTGTATAAGTTGCTGAATCAGATGTAGCTGGATCACTGTCAGTTGTTGCCACCAATAGTTTTGCATTGACATCAAATGCAGTAGCACCATCAAAGTCTGTCCAAGTATCTATATTTGCAGTTCTTTTATCAATCAGATCATTAGGATAAAAACCCTGTGTAACAAAATGACGTTTTAATCTAAGTGGTTGCTTGCCACCTAAATCCAGTTTGGAAGCAAAATCATAATGACCACCTGTAATATCAACAGCACCTAAGAAATCAAAATCAGGAATAGTATCGAAGTCAGTTACATCATCTAATGTTTCTAACGATCCAAGGACAAGGCCATTTACATCATCAGAAAAGAAACAATCAACTTTATCTCCAGCAAAAGGTGTCGCATCAGTATCTTCTCTATCTGCTAATACAAGTAACTTAGGTACAGGATCAGGAGTTGTTACAACAACAGAAGTTTCTCCAGAACTTAGTCTGCCACCATCATCTCTGAACTTAAGAATATACTCTCCATCTACTGCTGGTACTAATGTCTCAGATACGTTTCCTGGTAGAGCAGGAATAATATCAACAGAATTAGTAAATGTTCCCGTTCCATCTGTAAGGTTACTATGTCTGACAACTACGTTTCCACCATGCGTAACATCAATATCTGTTGCTTTATCAAAACGTAGTCTTACAAATTGATCTGATACTGGTTCGACTAATAAACCTGTTACATCTTCTGGTAATGCTGTTTTACCTAATGCTTCAAAAGTAATATTAGTAGATGTTGCTGATAATTGATCTAAAACATTATATGAAAATACCTGTATATCATAATTACCCTTTCTGCTGTTCATTATTTCAAAGTCAGGTCTAGATACTTTTTCACTTATAAAATTGTCATTACCAAATCTATAATTAACTTGATACTGTGTTACACCTACTATTGGTTGCCAACTGATTACAATTTTTGATACAGCCTGATTATTAATAGGAAATATTTGTTCACTAGCAGCTAATCCTACTGGTGGTTCTTTTAGGTCAGTTAGTTTTGAAGTTACACGTGCTGGTAATGTTTCACCATCTTCAATAAATGCATATTTACCTTCAACATAAGAAAGTGCAGTAATACCATAATTTATACCATCTTGTTCTTCTACTGTTATTACTCTAAATAATTGAGATTGTGTAGTGACATTTGATATAAGAAAGTTTGCATTAACATTTGGTGTTTGTGAAAAAGCAGAACTAACAGTGATAGTGCCACCTGAGACAGATGAGATTGTACGACTTTCAAAACTACCATCAGGTAAAATTACAGCTAATTTCGCATCACCAACAGGATTACCACTAGCATCTACAGCTAAATCAGTTGCTTCTGTATCATCAACAGTAACTACAGTTGTAGAACTTACAGCAGATAATCTACCACCTCTTCTAACCCCTGCCCTTACAGGATCTTGTATTTCTATAATTGCACCTGGTCTTACAACAGCACCAGAATCAATAGAAGTAGAAAAAGCTACTATTTCTGATTCGTTCTGTTCAGCAAATAATACAGCTTTACCTAATCTTCTTGCCTGTCCTCTTGATGTACAAGCAAATGCACTTATCTGCTTAACAACAGTACCTATTTTTGATATTGCAGTTGCATCTTCTACTACTTCATAATCTATTTCTTGACTATCCATATTAAAGTAAGCAACTGATACAACACTATGTCTAGTTTTTAAGCTGCTACCAGAATATGAAAAACCACTATCTGTAACATTAGATAAAGTAAATAGGTAGCTAGGGTCAGCAGGTTTATCTTGTGTAATTGTAATTGTGCCAGCAGACCAAATTGGCATACAACGCATTACACCAGCTAATGAATTTATTAATTTAAATGCTTCTTGTGGACTCTGTATATTTACATTGCAACTAAACCTAGCCTCCTGACCACCTAAACCATCATCTACAAGAGTATTAGCAAACTTACTAGCAGCTACAAAACTAAATAAATCTAATGAACTGTCTGTTATATGATCTCCAAATCCGTACCTTGAAGTTGTGAGAAGGTCAAGTAACACCATTGCAGGGCATGAACACCATGTAGCCGCTCCCATAACTCCATTAAAAATATACCCATCAGGGTACACAATGCGACCAGTAGCAGAATCGACACTTGGCGTACCAGAACTAGATGCACCTGCACCTGGTATTCTTACTTTTATGCCCCTAATTCTAAATTTACGTCTAGGTATAGAACTAAACTGCATTGAATCTAGTCTTATCGAACTATATGCACTATTCAAATAAGTAGAAGCATCATCTATAATTTCTCCGAAACTTGTCCATTGGAAACTATCTCTTAAATTAGTACTTGTACTATCTGCTGTAACTCTGCTAACTCTTATATCTACTGGAAATACACCAGTTATTGCTACACGATAATCTTTCTGATAAGCGTCACCACTTCTACCTTTAATTGTGTCAGTAATAACATCAGTAAAACCACCAGAATTATATTGAACAGCTATTTTTAACTGTACTTCTGAACCTAACAAATCACCTGCATCTGTAGCTTTTTGCAGTTGTGGAAATGTAATAGATACTTTAACAGCATCAACATTTGTATTTGTTATCTGACGAGTAACAGGGGTACTAGCAGTTACTTCAACACCTACACTTGTTGTAGATACACTACTTTCAATACCTGAAATTTTTGTTTGTGAACCTGTACCAAATCGTGGTGTAAACTTTACATCTTGAAAATTATAATCTGTAGTTTGTGGATTTGTTGAATCTGCTGAAGCTCTTAATACTGGTGTGTCATTAAGAAAAACATCTTTTAGTGCTGCATTATTATATGCAGTTGTACCCTTTGTTCTACCTTCTTTTGATGCTGTTGCAAACCCTTCTATCTCACCTTCTGATACAAGATCAAGAAAGGTTGCAAACTGTCTACTATGTAAAGTATCTGGTTCTCTTGTAGGTTGTGGTGGTGATGGTGGTGGGTCATTACCTTTTGCACCTCTAATAAGATGTTTCTTTTCAATCATGCCTGTACCTGTTCAGTATCAATACCACCACTAATAACAACACTACCAGTAAATATTTCACCATATACTAAAGGTACTGGTGTGCCAGCCCTGCCTGTTTGCTGCGTGCCTCCAAAACTAAAAGATAGTCTAGGATCTTCTGGGTTTTCAAGATTAGGTATTTCTGGTAGAGGGAAAAGCATATCTGAAACACCACTTAACACTAAAGCTGTACCTAAACCTACAGCAGCCTTTCCTAAAAAACCAGAAAATGCTATACCTGTTATTTTTCCAGCGTTAGCTAATGGTACTTGTGCAAATGTAAAACTAGCACCACCAGTAGCAAATGCTAAACCTATTAATGCTGCCCCTAAAAGTATTTTTCCAAAACCTCTACCTGCACCACTTATGACAGGTATAAAATGTATATCTTCTCTACCAATGGGGTGTGCAAATTCATTTTGATCTACAGAATAATCACCTACGTTTACCTGATAATATTTAGGACTCATAAATTTTTCTATACCTTGAAAATTATTAATTAAAAAACTTACAGCATGAGCTAATGTATCTGCCTTAACTTCAAATTCTTTGTGTCCTACAAAATCTGCAAGTTCACCATATAATTTTATCTTACGTAACATACCTGTACCTCTTTCCAGTGCATTTTAATAACCATTGTGAGTAAGGTTCTTTACAACTAAGTCTATCTGTTAAATGGTGTAATACATCATCACCAATAAAAATAGCTACATGATTTAAGGTACTATCCAAAATACTCATTAACAATACATCACCAGTTTGTAATTTTTCATCAGGTTGTAGTTCTCTAAATCCTGTTGTTTGTGCATACTGTTCAAATAATGGTTTTTTCATAAATTCTTCTGGTGTTATAGGTCTTTCATAATCAACAAGATTTATACCTTTTTCTTTTTTGTAATAATCTCTTACTAATGACCAACAATCTGTAACGCCCCATACCCATTGCCGACCAAGCAAAGGTGCTTCATATCCCTGCGGTTCATAATATCCCCACTCTTTTGTTTTAGGGTTGACAATATGATAAGGCAAGTTGGCAGCCTCACAACTAACCATATCTGCCTGACTAGCTATAGGTGGAGTTGTAGGGTGACTATGAACAACAGCAGTAACTTCACCTATATTTGTTGCCTTTACATAATCTTCTGGATCTAAAATAAAACATTGATGTGCTGTCATTGATAAATTTCTACAAGGATAGTATCTTTGTTTACCTCTAATATTTAACAAAAGTCCTACACATTCTTTTGGATCCTCCTGTATTGCATGATTAAGTGCAGCTTCTTGCCAATTCATGTTGCAATAGTACCAATAGATGGAAACTCTGCCCTTGTACATTGTCTTTTAGGTGATCTAATACCAGCTAAATCAAATACAGCAGCTAATTCAAACTGTACAACTTCTCTATTTTCTGCTGACTTTCTATCAATTTTATAAATTTCCTGTGGGAACTCTGCTGTAGAGTCTGGTGTACCATAAGGGTTTACATTACTAGGGAAATTTGCAGCATCTAAAAATCTTGCTAAAGTTCTAATACGAGTAACAGTTGCACCAGTAAGATCATTACCAGCAGTTGTCGTATTTACACTAAGCAAAATAGCTGTAATAGTTCCTAGTGCATTACTGACAGTTAATGTCGGTCTTGGTAACTGACCTTTTTTAAATGCAAAACCTTCTGCCTGTATTGGAAATCTTTGGTAACTATTACCAGCCCAAATTATTTCACCATTATCTTTTAAAGATGTACCTGCATGAAATCTATATACAGTAGTAGCACCATGTAAATTATTATCTAGTTGCAATGTGAATAATTCAATAATTGCTGATGGATTTACATTTTGTAGATTACTAACAATAGCTGTAGTACTCATGGTTCAAATACCTGCCTAAATGTTGTAGTTATTGTTGCTCTGTTTGCATAATTTATTGTTTTATTCCATGTTTCACAAACAAATTTTTTAGCACCTGCTAATGTAATTGACACATTACCGCTATTTGTAGCACTAGCAGCAGCAACTACAGTAAATACATCTTTATCAGTTACAGAAGCAACAACAAAAGAACCATCTACAGCACTACCAGATGTGTAATCAATAGTAAGTACATCATTTATAGCAACACCATGATCTGAAATCGTTATTGTCACTGTTGTACTGCTTGATTGTGAATAAGTACCAGTTTTTGTAAAACCTTCTGATGGTGGGCTATATGTAAAACTTGCATTATCATTAGCTCTACTTCTTAGAAATCCTTCTATAACATCTGAATCTGATTCTGAAATATTGTTAAATGCAAGATCATATATCTCTGGGTTTTGATGTGCAGCTAATCCAAATAAAATTCTATGTTCATATCCATCAGCAAATTGGATAATACGTGTCTTAGGCTGTGATGTTTTTCTTAAGCCATAACTAGGCTCTATAGATGGAAATGTTGCCATTATGCTAATAAACCTCCTGGTCTTTTCTGTTTAATTAATTCTGTTTCTATAGCTGCTGATAATGCAATACCTAATGCTCTACCCTCACTTTCATTACCTTCAACATTACTACCAGAAGCATCTACATTAACAACAATATTACCAAAACCACCGCCAGATGCCTGTACACCTAATTTTCCATTACTACCTCTGCGTAGGGGTAAGATTGCCTCTGCACCTGCCTCACCCATGAGACCCATACCATTAGCCATAGGAAATAATGTAGGTCTATTAACTACACCGCCATAAGCATATTTCTGTACCTTTCCATCTACAAAAGCATTACCATCTGCATTTTCAAAAAGACCAGAAATAAAATTAGTAAATGGTTTAGTAATAGTTTGCTGTATGGCAATACGAACCATATCTGAAATTATAGAGTTAGCTAAGTTTCTAAAACTAATTGTACCTGTCATCACAAACTTAACTAATGCATCTTCCATACCTTTTATACCTTTAACAACAACATCACCAAAGGCTTCACCAACACTTTTTATACTTTCTTTAAATGTATCAATTTTTGCAATCGCTTCCTGTCCAAATGTTTTTTCTAAAGAATCCTCTGTTTTTTTACCATATTCTTCACTTGCTTGAGAAACACCATTATATATACGATCATATGTCTCTAAACTATTTTTTGCATCTTTCCATGTATCTACAAAGTATTTTTGTATTCTTTCACCTGCCCCTTTAAAATCACCTCTAGACAATTTATTTAAAGTTTCAAATATTGCAATTAAATATAATCCAACAGACTCAAAACCTTTATACATTGTAAATACTGTAGCTGCAAGAGTTTCTATTGTTAACTCTAATCCCTTAAATAATATTTCTAAATCTTTACCTTCTGTATTTATATCTCTAAACATTTCAGCTAAATTATTTAATGATGGTAATAGTGAATCTGTAAGTTGCTTACTAAATCCTTCTGCTTTAAAACCTATCATTGTTAGTTGGTCATTAAAATATTCTGCATTTTGTGCAAAATTCTCCGATACTTCAAAATTAAACTCTTCTAATGATGCTTTACCATTATTTAAAAGGTTAACCATACTTGCACCTGATCTACCGAATATTTCCATAGCAATAGCTGTTTTTGTAACGCCATCTTCCATCTTTGTAAATGCATCTGATATTTCACCTAAAATTTGTTCATTTGTTTTTAAATTTCCATCTGTATCTCTAAGAGATATTCCCAAATCATCAAAAGCATCTTTATAAGTAGCAACTCCTTGATCTGCCTCCCTCATAGATTGTGCTAATCTTCTTAAACCTTTTTCTATCGTTGCTTGTTCTACACCTGCTAATTTACCTGCATTAACATAAGCCTGTAATGTGTTTGCTGCTATACCTGTTTGTATTTCTAACTTTCCAAAAGCATCTGCTGCATCTATAGAACCTTTTAACATACGTACAAAAGCACCAGCAGATAAAATTAATCCTAATGTTGCAAATGCTTTATTAAGGCCAGACATTGCCATACGTAGGTTTTTTACCCTGCCCTGTACGCCCTGCATAGAATTGCCAAGACGTTTTATAGACGCTGCACCTACAGTTTTTGCTGCTACTACTAAATCAAACTTCGCAGCCATCTATTTATTCTCCTTACTTATTGTCTTTAATATTGATGCTTCTATAACTTGTATGCTTTCCATTAAGTCTATAGGTTTATCTGTATACAGTTTAATCATTTCTATCACAGATGTATAGTCTAAACCAATAATTCCACCCATACCTACACGCCATTGCGTTTGCACTTTTAAAAACAACATAACAGCTTCCCAATTTTCTCTATAGACGTAAAAATCTTTTTGCACTTCTTTTTTTTCTACAGTAACACCTAATACTGCATCATCTTCTGCTGTTTTATCTATGACAGTTGAACCAGAAGCCCAATATTCACCTGCCCCTATAAGTTTTTTATGTTCTTATTTTTACAAGATTCAACAAATGCATAAGATATTGCAGTTGCAACACCTCTTACATCTAATAACATATCTCTATTTTTTTTATTAAATTCAACTTCCGTACCATCTGACATTTCCATACCTTCCCAACCTACTAGTATTTCTTTTGCAACATCTACATCTAGCATTTCTTGATTTGCAACCTGTCTCATCATTTCCTGTAGTCTAGATTGTGAAATGTTTTTAAATTCTGCATAAAAATCCTGTGTTTCAGTTTTCTTACCAACAGGTACTTCTATTTCTACTTTGCATTTGTAGGTATTGCTTTGATCTAAAACAAAAGCCATTTAATTAATAGTATCTACAAGCTAGGGTAAACCCTTTTTATAATCTATGCAACTTTAGGTATAGACTAAACTAAATTCATTATTAGCTGATGCTGTAGGTGTTGCCATAAATGGAAGATTAAGCATTGTAATACCATCTGATTCTGAATAAGTAGGCTGCCCTAAATCAGTTTGTGGACAAGATACAGTAACCTTATTACCTGCTGTAGTTCCATGTAACCATGTGTTTGTGCCAGTTGATGTGCCAGTATAATCTGTAAAAAAGTTATGGCTGGATAATGCAACAGATTCTATAACTGCTGTACCTGATGGTCTGCGGTCTGTAATTAATACTTCTTTTGTACCACCTACTAATTCTCTATATATAACTTCATTATTGAAATCTAAATTCCAAGATTGTAATGCTGCTGCAAAACCAAATATAGAAAAGTTAGAGGTACTACCATTTTTAAATATTAGTGGTGATGCCTGATTACTTACTGTTACAGTTGGTAAAGCAGTATCAGTAGGTGCATTAAATATACCTGTTAAAGAAAAAGAAATACGTGGAATGTTATTTACTTCACAGTTAATACTGAATGTACCTCTAGCACCTGTAACTTTATGCCTAATGCCATCATAATTAACAAATAATGTAACGCTATCAGAAGGTGTGGTTACTGGTGCATAGGTAACTGATGTAGAACTAACAACTGTTTCTGATAATGCACACGCTTTTAATATTGCACCATATTTAGGTGCTGTACCTGCACTTCCACTACCTGCCATTTCTACATCAAAAGTTACATTAACTCTTGTATTTGCAGGTATTACTTCATAGTTACCCATGTATGGTCTTATTAAATCTCTTGATACTTCATCAGATACTACTGGTTCTATATTCAAATCTATAACCTGTACATAATTAGCAGAACCAGTTGGTGTAGGGTCAGTACCATAGCTAGATTCTGCTTTAGCTAATATGCTTCTTTTTCTGTGTAGCTTAGGCATTGTTACATTAAATCAGTATGTTTCTATAATATAGGTTTTTAGTAAGAAACACCATCTATTGCGTTAAATCGTCTATTTCTGTTCTATATCGCACTATATATTCCACACCTATAACACCACCAGGCTGATCTGCGTCTAATAATTCAAAAGAGGTATCAGATGGTTGTACATCAATAGCTAAATTATTTACTGTCAGATCTGCCATTACTTTACTATGCAAACTTTCTACAGTTGCATCTGCCACATTATCAGGAACATTACCCCTTACTATTACACTTATTCTTACTGTTAAAAAATGGTCAAGTGTAGGTAATGATGTATTTTGTTCAACAGTATCACTAACAGGTTCTAATACTAATGCAGGTGATTCACCTCTAGTTAATGGTACTACTCTACTTCTATAAATCCTTGTACTTACTCCTGTTGTATTAGCAAGTGTTGTAAGTAACCTTGCCATAATCTGTTCACGTTTAGTAGTCATGTTTTCTGTATTGCAATTTCACAAAATGCACCATCATCTAACTTTCTTACTTCTCTAACTGTATATGCAACAGAATCAACAGTAATAGAAGCACCTGCGACTAAGCTACCAAAGTCACTAACTCTAGCTGTAAGTTGATAATCAGTACTTATAATCTGGTTGCCAGCTAAAACTAGATCAGGTTGTTCTAATATTGCCTTTGCCGTAGTACCACCTGATGTACAACTAACACCAAAATCAGCTAAATATACTGTTTGATCTTCACTTATTTGCATTAGCTTTAGATGCTACTGTTTTTTTACCTTTTGGTTTTGTTATATAAACTTCTGCCCTACCCATTGAAATTAATAATTCTGCATCTGATTCTGACACATCATAAGTTTGACCTGCTTCTAGGCTGTTGCCACTAGCACATACATTTTTTAAACATTTTATTTTCATAAAAAAAAAGGGGCTGTTACACCCCTTATATTAAACCACTTATGTGGTTACGTCTAAGATCGCTGCAAATGATTGTGCATGACGAACAGCAACATCAAATGCAACTACACCTTTTACAGATGTTAAGTTCTTTGCAAAGTCGTCACTATCCTCACCTACAGTTATTTCTATACCAGATCCAAATAGACCTAATATTGCCTGTGAGAAGTCACCCATAACAACAGCAGAACACTCACCGCTAGTACTACCTTTTGTAAGGTTGCTAGGTACTTGGTTTGTCATAGCTAAAGGATAGCCGTTAACTGCTAATGGTGTACCACCTCTACCAATCGCTGTAAGATCAGTATTAACTAAGAAAGCACCATCAGTTGCACTAGATCCACCTGCTCTTAATTTCTTTAATGCACCAATCACTTTAGCGTTTGTTACATAAGAAATAGAATCAGCGTTAACACCTGCATTATCTTCCATAATTGCAGTTTCTAAATCTACTAATGCTTCTACTGTTATTGCTGCTCCGTTTGTACCCATTGCAACAGAACCAATGCCAGAAGTTTGCATGATTCCAGTAGGTTGACCTGATGAACCAGTACCATTAAGGATACCTAAGTCAATTCCAACATTTATCCCTGCCTGTAGGTCAGACCTCACTAATTCCTCAATTCCTGGTGTTGCTTGTATAAGCATATTTCTAGAATACTTAGACAATGTACCAAGTGTTTTAGGTGTCATTGTAACCTGATCAAATGTTGATTCAGCCTGTGATAATGCACCTGTTTCTGAAGATAGATAACCAGTAGAGGCAACACCTGATCTTCTAGGAATAGCAACATCACCAACAAGTCCAGAAAGTGTCTGTACTCCCAAGCCAACCATTACAGTTGAATTGCGTAATGCTTCTATAAAATCATCTGCCAAAAGGTCTGTAGCTACGATATTTCCACCAGTAGTAGCACCTGATGTAACGTATGTAGCTCTTTTTGCTAATGCTCCAAAAGGTACAAATAATGATCTACCGCTATTTGATCTCTGAGAATCTTTTGCAATCTGCTGTGAAATTTCTCTAGCAAAACCACTTCCAGAATTAGACCAATCTCCTGTAAGTAGACCTTTTAAACCAGAAGTAATCTTGTAGTCTCTTACATATCTCTCTCTTTCTTTTGGAGATAGCTGTTCTTCAATAGGCTTTGCTGTTTCTACAGGCTTTGCATCTATTCTTTCTAAAATAGCTGCTCTGCAAGCATCAACAGAAGAACCATTACTTACCAACTGGTCTGCAAGATCAGAAAAACCACGCTTAGTACACATGGCATTAATTTCTCTAATTCTTGTGCGTTCTGCGGATTGAGCCTTTTTAGTAGCTTCACTACGCACAACTTCTAAATCAAGTTGTTCTTTTTCCATAGTTAGTTGTTTTTTAGGATTGGACAGTTGTGCGTCAGATGACGCTGCGTATACACGCTTACTGTCTACTATATCTTGTTTTTCTACACTAGGCATAGTGTTCTCATCAATTAATCCTCTTGAGATCCCTACATCTGGTGCTGCTGGACTTGCAACAACTGATACCTCATGTGGCTCCCATCTTGTAGCAAGAAAAGCGTTATTTCCATCTATTTCACGTTCTTCCATCTCTAAAATGCGGTATCCTACGCTAATTGCACTTAAAATTCCGTCATCTATATCTCTTTTTACTTCTTGAGCCTTTGCATTTCTGCTTAATTCAACAACTGCCCTACCTTTTTTCTTTTCCTTATCAAGATATGCGTTACGAACAATACCTATAACAGAATCCATATTATGATTCCATAACACTGGTGCTACTCCACCATTTAGCCTTCCAAAATCTATAGCACCCTCGTCATGGCTTAGTATTTCAGTACCAAATGATCTTTCTACAGGGTATGTACTACTAAAACTAAATTCGTATGTGTTTTCGTCTTTCTCAGAAAAAGATGTTTCACCACTACGTTTTAATACTTTTGTAACACTTCTTAATGAATCTATCTTAGTTAGTGTGCTGAACTTATGACCTACCTTTACATCTGTTGCTTCATATTCTCCATCATCTTCCCTATAAACAGTAATTAATGCAGCAGGGTCATCTTCTGTACCAGTAATTTCAAAACTAGAATCAGGAACATTTATAGTTCCATCACGTTCAATAGAATCTATAACACCTCTTGCAACACCACCGCTTGCGTTCCAACGAACTGAATCGCCAACGCTTAATTCATCTGGTTCTGCACGTTTAGCTTTTGCACGTTTTGTTTTAGGCATTGCATCATTGTTTCTTAATTCTTTTATTCTAGCTGATTTTGCATCAGAAAAACTTTTACCTGCATCACCACCCCATGCAGCCCACGCTACTCTGCCATTACTAGGGTAGCCATCTTCAACAGGTCTAAATCCTTCTGCCTCTTTATCAACTTCATGTCTAGCAAACCATGCTGACATAGCAATTACAACATCAGGTGTTAATTCATTGCCACTTAATATTTGTGTAGCCCTTCTTGCTGCAACTTCTGTACCACCACCTTCACCTTCTGATTTCCAATCTCTATATCTTTGTGCTTCTTCCCTCATACCTGCTGTAGGCATAAGGTCTATCTCTGTACCATTAATAACTGCCATCTGAACCTTCTGCTACGTTTTCTGCATCTTGTCCTGATGGTGGGTCAGTATCACCAAAAGGGTCTACAGTATTTATCGGTTTATATTGACTACCACCAGATTTATTTGTAGCTGATGGGTCACTGTCTGTAATTATGTTCATTTCATCAAGTTTTGCCAGTTCTGTTTGTCTAGCAATAAGCAGTTCTTCTATATCGCCACCATTTTCAGATACCACATCTGTTAATGTTTTAAATCCACACCTTACTGCATCTTTCATTGCTGCCACTTCTTTTTGTGGATCTACATAACTGTATCCTCTACATACCCATCTAACCTTTTCATAAACATCAGGTGTTGTTGAATATGTTGGCAATGTTAATGTGCCACTTAATACAGCCATTTCTAACCAATATTCATATATAGGTTGGTAGAACACTTCTTTTAACATCTTCTGTAATGTTCTCCAATGATCTCTGTCCTGTAACATAGCTAACCTGCTACTACTGTAATTAGATTGTGAATAATCAGAACTAATAGCTTCAAAACTGCAACCTAAACCACTAGCCATACTACGTAACATAGCCCTTACAAATGGTTCAAACTCACCATTAGCTTTATCTAAATCAGGTACAGATATTGATTCACCTGGTGCTAGATATTTAAAAGTGCCTGGTTCAAATCCACTAACACGTTCATAATCGTATACCTCACCACCTGCATCTAGTTCACCTTCTGGACTTGTAATAAATCCCATTAATGCACTACTTGCACGTTGTCCTACAACAGTTGCTTCTATATATCCATCTAACTGATGAAGATGATTTATTGCACTAGCTAAAAATGGTACACCCCTATGCTGTCCTGGTCTTAGTGGCAAAAATAAATGTATTACATCTTTTGCAGGTACAATAATATGCCTTCTTTCTTCTGGTACTGTTGCAAAATTTGTATCACCAGGGTGTTTTTTAAGAAAGGCATAACTAACAGCCCTACCTTCTGGACTTAATTCAATACCTAACCTCCATACATTTTTATTACTTTTTTTTATGCCTTTATAATCTTCATCTAACTGTTCTGCTTCTAGTATTTCTAAACTAAAAGGTATTTTACTTCTACCATACGCTTTTCTATGAATAATAATAAAACATTCACCGCTTTCAATCATTGACCTTACTGCTAATCTTTCCATTTCAGAAAAACATAAAACACCACGTATATCACAGCTATCTTTTCTACCCCATTTACTCCATTCACTTTCTATAGACTCATTTAATCTAGTATTTGGTGTGCCGCCACGTTGACTTTTTATCTGTGCTTGCATAGTTACACCCTGTCCAACTATTTGATTAGTTGCATATCTTATAGCCTGTGCTGCATAATTATTATTACGTACTAAATCATGTACACGTTTTCTTAGTGTATTAATAGAGTTTTTATAACTTTGATCTGGTGAAGATAATGGTGTTACCCAACTAAGGTTAGTTCTATCTAGTCTTGCACCTGCATACATTCTTTTTAACCTATTTCTACGGCTATTTAAGTCGTTATTAGATGTAAATAAGCCCTTCCAAGCGTTTCTTAAGCCCATTTAACTCTCCTAAAAGCGTACATAAAGGTTTTTAGGGTCGCCTAAACCCTGACTCTTTAAACTATACCTCTTTTCGCTAAATACTCTACTTTTTAATTCTGCTTCTCTTGCTCTAAGTTCTTTAATATCTATCCTTTTAAATGTTCTATTACCTATGCTGTATTCCTGTGCCTTATCTTCTATCAATGCTCTAATACAGGCAGTAACAGCATCTAAATCTTTTTCTGTTTGTGTTCTATTGTCTATAGCAGCAGGTGTATCAGAATATTGTAAAGATTGTTTTACCTCTAATTCACCTGTACCTATCTCAAAAACCTTACCACTCTTAAATGCTCTAGCAGCCCAAAACCAGTTACCTGCATCAAATGCAGCACTATCAGTAGCACTTATAGTAAACTGCCAACCTGTACTGTTTGAATATTGCGTACCAGTTACAGTATGACCTTCACTAGCTGTATTTGTTCTTAGGTAATATTCTAATGTCCAATCAGGGCTACTTATAGTTTCATTTATTCCAGCAGTAGTTGCCTCATCTACCCATTCAATAGTAGTACCAGCAACAATAATACTAGGCAAGTCAGATTTAAACATTTAGTTCACCAAGAATTAACAAAATCTTTTTTAGGTGCTGTTCTTATTGTAGCTCTTTTAGGCTTAACTACATTATCAGCGTTATTTAATTTATCTTCTAACTGATTCCACACTGTATTTCTATTGAATTTACTTATATAAAAACACATTGCTGCATAACTGTATACCCAAGTGTCTAAACATTCATTTCTTGTATTACCTTTTTTAACCCATTGTGGAACCTGAAAGCCTGATTTATTTGTTTTTAGTATCTGCCTTTCTGCTGTTATCTGTTTAAAATATTCTTCACTTGTACTTGCATGAAAATGTATATAGCCAGCACTACCTATTTTATTATTCTTTAATCTACCCATCAAAGTATTTTTTATTGTATCTACCCCTAACGGATAAACTAAACCACCTTTTTTAACAGCTTTATTTCTTCTTCTAAAATTAATATCTACTCTTGTAGGTCTACCTATTGCAGGTTTATTTGCTTGTGATTGTCCTTTAATAGCGATAACACCCTGTGCTACTTTCTCTCTAGCAAACTGGTAAACCTCTGAAGTATGTAAACCACCTGAGTCAATAGCAGTAATAACAGGTACTAGACTTTTGCCATTCTCATGCTCATATTGCTGATTTATTACTATCTCTAATTGTTTCCATACTTCTGCCTGATGTGGATCACCCCATAGTTGTACATGATCTATTAAAAATGATTCTTCACCTTTACCCCAACCCCATGTACTAACTTCTAATCTATCTATCTGACAATCAACACCCTGCGTAATAAATAAAACCCCTTCTGGACAAGTAGCCTGTTCATAACTTTCACATCTTTTTAATAATCCTTCTGCACTCATAGCACTTACATAATCTGTTTCAAATGTCTCTGCTAAACGTGTATTAACAAATGTCTTAATTAATGGTGCATCACCTTTTGCCTTATTAAATTCCATAACTGCTTCTTTCCAACTAAACCAACCTAATGGACTATACAAACCATTTAATCTAAAACCTGCTGTAATACCATCACCTTCTTTGTTAGCCCTCCATTCACCCTGTCTTAACATTTTTGTTTTATGACTTTCATCAAATAAACCTTCACAATGTATACATTTATATTGCACATTATTTACATCATCTTTCTGTAATTGTTTCCACCTAAGATCCTGATACTCACCGCAGATAGGACAAGGCACATAATATAGTCTTTGGTCACTTGCTAAATATTCTGCCTCTATCCTTGAAAAGTCCTTAATAGTAGGTGTAGATGTAAGTAATACTTTTTTACGTGTACTAAATGTTGTTGCCCTCTTTTCCGCAAGTGCTACAGGATCACCTTCACCTGACGCATCAGATGGAAACGCATCTACTTCATCACAACTTATATAACGGCATGGTGTTGATCGTAGTCCTGTTGCTGAATTTGCTCCTGTGATAAGCATCATACCACCAGGAAATTCTTTACTAAACAATGTATTACCGCTATCTCTTGTTCTTGCTGGTGCAATCTTTTCATTAAGACAAGGTGTATCATTTATCATACTTTCCAATCTTTGCTTACTTAATCTTTTACCCATTTCTACAGTAGGTTGTACAAGCAACATAGGTGCAGGGGCATGGTCTATTACATAACCTAGCCAGCAGTTCTGTGCCTCAGTTTTACCTGTCTGTGCAGCAAACATTAATACCACACGTTGTATAGGACTTTGTGTACCTAGACAATCCATAGGTTCTTTCAAATATGGTGTTCTACTTGTTCTCCATTTACCTGGCTCACTACTAGCTTTACTAGACAGGATTCTATAAGTATCAGACCATTGACTAACAGATAATGGTTTTTCTGGTTTTAGACCTGCTAAAAATCCCTCCTCCCATGCGTTCATTGTGCTAAATTCTCTAATGCTTCTCTATGTTCTGTAGATAATAAATTATGTATAACAGTTGCATCATCTTCACCTGCTAATTGATGACTTAATCTATCTGCAAGATTAGTTAACGCCTCTCTTATAGATCTAGCCTTTGCAAAACTGCTTTTTTTTATCTCATCAACACTAACTAACTGTTTTTTCTTTTCCTCTACATCTAACTTTGCTAACTCTGCTAAATAAAATTCCCTTTTTGCTTTACTTTCTGCAAAATCTGGTATGGAATCAGCAGGTAAACTATCTATCTTTTCTTTAAGTTCCTTTTTAACTGTTGTAACAACTCTTGTATCAGCCATATCCCATAATCTGAATGCTTCTTCTTTGTTAACCATTTTTCTACCATTGTGGTTAACAACTGCACCATGTAATTTACCAGATTTGATTTTCTTTGTAACCGCAGCCCTAGACACGTTTTTCAACATTGCTAATTCTGCAAGACTAATTAACATACTGCTTTTTTGTTAACCTACTTTACTTATTATAATTAACTTGTTAACTACATATGTCAACTGACGCTAGATAATTTCGGAGCTTTCAGATGACC
>VTLG01000899.1_pt1 | contig 25838 bp, 41 predicted proteins | sample 4694571 | NCBI WGS metagenome assembly VTLG01 (sample SAMN12604809, study PRJNA352737) | marine metagenome | biome: ENVO:00000447; feature: ENVO:00000209|ENVO:00000569|ENVO:01000036; material: ENVO:00002151; isolation source: viral sequences binned using virsorter ...
TTATTATGAAGATACCCCACATCAACTATTTGATTTTACAGAGTATGACAATAAAATTGTAAAAGTAATTGTTCGCCAAAAAACGAACAGTAGAAACTTTGAGAGATTTATAGATAAACTTTATTCCTGTGGGGTACAAGATCTCAAGATAGTTGAGAACTTTCAGTTGCAAGAAAATGAAGAATTTGCTATAAGTGAAGAAGAAAATACAATTACCATATTGAATCGTTATGTAGATGAATCTGAAATAGATCTTGATAAGTCTAAAATTAAAGGTATCCTTCAAGATATCTACAAACTAGCTCGCGAGGTAGCAGAATAATGTATATGCTTACTCTTAAAGATCGTACTACAGATGGTGCATACGCTGTTAGCGATAAAAACGGTCAAAAAATACTCATTATGTTTGAGGATAATGATGATGCTGAAAGATATGCTTCATACATGATGAATGATGAAAAGTATGATAATGAAATGGTTGTTGTCGAAGTTGATGATGAACTTGCTGTAAAAACTTGTAAAATGAACAACTACAAGTATGCGATTGTAACACCTAATGATTTTGTTCTCCCTAAATTATGATTATTTTTAAAAAAATACGTTGGAAAAATTTCTTGAGCACTGGAAATCAATTTACACAGGTTGATTTTCTAGAGTATCAGACTAATTTGATTGTTGGAACAAATGGTGCAGGTAAGTCTACAATACTAGATGCTCTTACTTTTGCCTTGTTCAATAAACCATTTCGTAAAATTAATAAATCTCAATTAGTAAACACTACTAATGAGAAGGAAACTCTTGTTGAAGTTGATTTTGAAGTTAATAAAAGAGAGTATGTAATTCGTAGAGGAATAAAACCAAATATATTTGATATTCAAGTAAATGGAGAGTTATTGCATAGAGAGGCAGACGATAGAACTAATCAAAAGATATTAGAAGAGAATATATTAAAAGTTAATTATAAGTCCTTTACACAGATTGTTATCTTAGGTAGTAGTGCATTTGTACCTTTTATGCAATTAACTGCACCTAACCGTAGAGACGTTATTGAAGATCTTCTTGATATTAGAATCTTTTCATCTATGAATAACTTCCTTAAGGATAAAGTTAGGATAGAAAAAGAACAAATCAAATCTTTGAATTTAAAAAAAGATAATATTAAAGATAAGATACTTATGCAAGAGAACTTCATGAGGGAGTTAGAAGAGCAAGGGAAGACTAGCGTAAAATCAAGTAAAGATAAAATTGTTACCCTTTTGGAGGATTCAGAGTATTGTTCAAATTCTAATGAAGAGTTAGAAGTTAAAGTTTCTGATCTAACAAAAGAACAAGAAAAATTATCTGGGTCTAGTCAAAAGTTACTGAAACTTAACAATCTAAAGGGTAAAATTACTCAAAAAGTATCGACAATAACTAAGGAACATAAGTTTTTTAGCGAGAATGTAACATGCCCTACATGTACTCAAACAATAGAAGAATCGTTTCGTTTAAATAGAATTGACGACGTTCAATCTAAAGCAAAGGATCTCAATAAAGGTTTAAAAGAACTGGAAGAGACTATAGAATCAGAACGAGAAAGAGAACGTCTCTTCACCAAACTATCAAAGGAGATTACTAAACTCAACAATGGCATTTCTCAAAACAATACTAGGATATCTGGATTCCAACGACAGATCAGGGATCTGGAATCTGAAATTCAAAGAATTACCGAACAATCTAAAAACAGAAATACTGAACATGAGAAACTAAATGAGTTTAGAGAGAATCTTCAAAAGACTTTCGAGAACTTAGCAGATAAAAAAACAGAAATAAACTATTACGATTTTGCGTATTCCCTACTAAGGGATGATGGTGTAAAGACGAAGATTATTAGAAAGTATCTTCCCTTTATTAACCAACAGATAAATCGTTATTTACAGATGATGGACTTCTACATTAACTTTACACTTGATGAGGAGTTCAAGGAAACTGTACAGTCTCCTATTCATGAAGATTTCTCTTATGCCTCTTTCAGTGAAGGAGAAAAAATGAGAATTGATCTAGCATTACTTTTCACTTGGAGAGAGGTTGCTAGAGTTAAAAACTCTGTTAATACTAATCTACTAATCATGGATGAAGTATTTGATAGTTCGTTAGATGGTTTTGGAACAGAAGAATTTTTGAAGATAATTCGCTATATAATTAAAGATGCGAATATTTTTGTTATATCACATAAGACAGACTTGTTAGACAAATTTGAAAGTGTCATAAAGTTTGACAAAGTTAAGGGATTTTCCCGTAAAATATCTTAAGAACCCCCTAAGAACAATGAAAGTTCCAAATTGGCAACACCACTCTAAGAAAGAGCAAAAGCGAACGCTCAAACCCCAAGCAATGCGACAAGCTAGGGCAAGAGTAAGACAGTTAAAAAAGTGTCACATTGACCGCCCCAAGGGGCGGTTTCGTTGTTATTATGGATATATCAGATAAAAACACACATGACAGTTCAACACGAAATCAAATCTCAACTAGCAAAGTTACTTGCTACAGAAGATCTTATTGTAGAGCATAAGAAAGTAGAGACCGCATTTTTTAATGTCTCCTCTCGTGTTCTAACACTTCCTCTATGGGATAAGGCAAGTAATATTGTGTATGATATGCTTGTTGGACACGAAGTAGGACATGCTCTATACACACCTGATGAAGAGTGGTGGAAGAGATATAAAGTTCCCCCAAGTTTTGTTAATATTATTGAAGATGTTCGTATTGAGAAGTTAATGAAGCGTAGATATGCAGGACTTTCTAAGTCTTTTTACTACGGATATCAAGAGTTGAATGATGACAATTTCTTTTCTATTGATCCTGATAATCTTGAAGAAATGGGTTTTGCTGATAGAATCAACTTACATTTTAAAATTGGTAATTTTGTTGATGTGCCTTTTTTAAATGATAGAGAACGTGAAATTGTTTCTATGATAAATGCTACAGAATCTTTTGATGATGTATTAGAAGCTGCACATGTTTTATATGAATACTGCCAAGAACTTCAAGATGCAAAAGAAAAAGAAGAATTAGAACTAAAGATAAACGCTAATGATTTAGGATTTGATGGTGAGTCTAGTGGCGGTAGTTCTCCATCAGATGATGAATTACCAGATTTTCCAGAAGGAGAAGATCTATCAGAAGGAAAAGGAGGATCAGGAGAAGGAGATAAGGAGAATAAAGAAGTAGATGCAGATCCAGATCAACACATCATAGATCCAAATCAACCTTGGGATCAGGGAGAGATGGATGAAGCATGGGCAGGAATGGAAGGTGGTAATTCTGAGTTAGAGTTAGATACTGTTAAAGCATTTGAAGAAGCAATGAAAAAGTTATCAAACATGGCATCAGGACAAGAAAGTGTTTACGTTGAAATGCCAAAGGTAGATGATGAGAAGTTAGTTGTTTCAAATGAGTATATTCATAACTTGATAGATGCAGATTGGATCAGACAAGAAGCAGAACATCAAGAAAGATCATATAAGAATGAAATAAATGGTTTAAGACCTTCTAAACCATTGTTTGAGAAAGTAGATGCTGATTTTGTTCAGTTCAAAAGAAATGCTGCAAAAGAAGTAAGTTATCTTGTTAAAGAGTTTGAGTGTAAGAAATCTGCATCTGCATATGCTCGTGCTACCGTATCTAGAACTGGAGTTCTTGATTGCACTAAACTTCATACTTACAAATATAGCGAAGATCTATTCAAAAAAATTACAACTCTACCAGAAGGTAAAAATCATGGTCTAATTTTTCTCTTAGATTGGTCTGGTTCAATGTCTCATGTAATGATGGACACAGTAAAGCAATTACTAAATCTAATATGGTTTTGTAAAAAAGTTAATATACCTTTTCAAGTATATGCTTTCACTAATTCATTTCCTATTCATCAATACAGAGAAGAAGTTTTTGGACAAGAAGTTTGTGGAGAGTATGCTACTCGTAGACCAGATCCAAAAGTCTATGAAAAGAAAGAAGGAGTATTTCAAATAGATGATGGGTTCTGTCTAATGAATTTACTTTCAAGTAAGGTAAAAACAAAAGAGTTAGATAAGCAAATCAAAAGTTTATTCCGAATTGCTTATACCTTTGCTTATAGATCATTTGATTACAACTATCCAGTTAGAACTCCTTATGCAATGGGATTATCAGGAACACCCTTAAACGAATCATTAATTGCATTCAATTCTATTATTCCAAAATTTCAAAAAGAAAATGGAGTTGAGAAAGTTCAATGTGTTATTCTTACTGATGGAGAGGCACATCCATTATCATACCATCGCGAAGTACAAAGAGATTGGGAAGAAAATCCTTACTTAGGTACAAGACATGTACATGATAATTGCTATGTAAGAGATCGTAAGACAGGACATACTTATCCTGTAGACTCAGATTACAAATCATTTACTGAAGTTATATTAAGACATCTAAGAAATAGATTTCCTGATACTAACTTTATAGGTATTCGTATTCTTGATAGTAGAGAGCATGGTTATTTCATTCGTCGCTATGTTGGTGCATTTGGTACTGCATTTGATAAAGCAATGAAAGATTGGAAGAAAACAAAAAGTTGTACTATCTCAGATGCAGGCTATAACAAGTATTTTGCATTATCTTCATCAGCACTCTCTAATGATGCTGAGTTTGAAGTTAAGGAAGATGCAACTAAAGCACAAATCAAATCTGCCTTTACTAAAAGTCTAAAAGGTAAAAAGATGAACAAAAAAGTCCTAGGGGAATTTATAGAACTTATTGCTTGAATAAATATTCTTGAAATATTACGTTAGAACCATGAGTCATTTTGGAGATTTAATAAGAGGAGGTAAGCAAACTCCAGAGGTGGCACCACCTGCACCTGTTGATACAACTCCTGCATCTGTAGAACCAGATGAAGAAGTAGATTTTAATACTATGACTAAGATAGAGTTAGAAAAATTTGGTCGTACAATAGGTATTGAGTTAGATCGAAGAAGAACTAAAGATGTTTTAATAGAGCAATTGTTAGAAAAGATGGGACAATAAAAAACCAATTAACAAACTGTCACACACCCCCTACACAAGGGGTGTTTTTTTGTGTATTATAATAATAGTTACATACATACATCATGGCGACACCCGCACAATTCCAACTTAAAATGACTAAAGATCAAGCAATTGATGGACTTAGAAACGCATACGGAAACGAACTAACTTCTGCTGATATCAAAGCATTCTGTGCAATGAATGATATTGGATATCCAACAGTTTGTAAAAAGATAAAAGAATTCAAAGTATCTAAAGGTAGATGGAATCTTACCGTTAAAGAGAAGAAAGAAAATCTTGAAGCAACTTTTGCTGCTCCTGCAGTTGTACCTGATGCGGAAAGAAGTCTTGTTCCAGAGAATGACGGTACTTTTGTTAAGTTTGGTCCTTTCCCAGATATCAAAAAGATTATACAATCAAAGCAATTCTATCCAACATTCATTACTGGATTATCTGGTAATGGTAAAACATTCTCTGTAGAACAAGCTTGTGCTCAACTTAAGAGAGAAATAATTCGTGTAAACATTACAATCGAAACAGATGAAGATGATCTTATTGGCGGTTTCCGTCTTGTTAATGGTGCCACAGTCTGGCATAACGGACCCGTTATCGAAGCACTCGAACGAGGTGCAATCTTGCTCCTTGACGAGATCGACCTTGCCTCTAACAAAATCCTCTGCCTTCAGAGTGTCCTTGAGGGAAATGGCATTTTCCTTAAAAAGATTGGCAGATTCGTTAGACCCGCCAGAGGATTCAACATATTTGCCACCGCAAATACTAAGGGTAAAGGTTCAGACGACGGAAGATTTATTGGAACTAACGTGCTCAACGAAGCATTCCTTGAAAGATTCCCAGTAACATTTGAGCAAGCATATCCTGCACCTGCACACGAAGTAAAGATACTAAATAACGTTGCTGAATCTTTGGGTGTTAAAGAACTTGATTTCACAAAAAGATTAGTTGATTGGGCAGACATTATCCGTAAAACATTTTATGATGGTGGTGTCGAAGAGATAATCAGTACTCGTCGTTTAGTGCATATCATTCGTGCATATGCTATCTTTAATAAAAAGGATAAAGCAATTCAAGTATGTGTAAATCGTTTTGATGAAGAAACAAAGCAATCATTCTTAGAGTTATACGATAAGGTAGATGCTGATGTTGATTTTAATAATGAATCCAATGAGACACAGAATTAATCCTAATACCTATATGAGATCTGGTTGGGACAATCCTGCCCCAGTCAGATACCGTAGAGGTAACTTAGAAAACCGAATTAGTATGACAGTACTATGGGTTTATCTAATCATCTATTTCGTTATGTTCTGGCGAGGACTTGCTTTATTTGTAATCAAACTCTCTTACCAATGAATATCTGGGAAAACTACAAAAACATCTTACACGAAACGTTCCCTCTGCATAACGCAGCAGGGAGCGTTTGGGCTAATTGGAAGTCTAAAGATACTAACCTATTAGCAAGAACTTATACCACACAGTATTTTATTAAATCAAGGGAGGTAGAAATCTGGAATGAAAAATCTTGCATTTATAACAACATCATCTATCCTAAAACAGGCAGTAATCTTCCATGTTTTGGTATGGATCTTATGGGATTCTTTGACAAGAAAGTCATTATTGTCTTTGACTTCCAACATCCTGTAGAAAATTATTCATTCTCTGTAGAGGGATTACCTGTATATGAAGGAGATTATAGATTCTTTGAAATTGGAAATCATTTCTCAAAAAACATATACATTGCTAAGTGCACAATGTCTGAAGTTGATGAACATCTCGAAATGTTTAAAACTTACTTGACAAAGTACAGAGATATGATAGAATTAGAGAAACCAACTGGTGTAGATACCAGTTTCTACAAAGACTTTGATACTTATATGACTAAACTTGATCCTGTATCAGGATATCTGAAAGGAAAGTTTGGTGGAGATAAAGCAGAGAGTCTTGTAAATGATTTCTTATTTACCTATGGTTAATGCATGGAGTTTAGCGTGGGAGACCCTATTCGGAGATATGGACAAAGAATATCCAATTATTGACACTAATAATGTCGGGGCAGGTAATACTGCATCCCAAGATCCTGATAATGATAAAGGTTATTGTCAAGATGATGGTCTTGATTATGAAGTCAGTTTAAATGACGGTTCTGCTGATGATTACAATCTTAGTTGCTCTGCTGATGATTATAATCTTAACTATGGAGATGCAATGGCAAACATAGATGATATGTATTCTCATCATTTTACAAATGCAAATTCTCCATATAACGATGGGTGGACACAAGAGTTCCATCAAAAAGAATTAGAAAAAATGGACTACGAACCAAAGAGAGCACATTACTACAAATATCATGAAGAAGATATTCTAAAAGATATTGAAGAATATGTTTCCTCAACCTACCAAGGACACTATACAGGAACAAAGCATGAGTTCCGTAAAGTACAAACTATCGATTTGATGGCAGCAAGAGATATTGCATCACAATTCTGTCAAGCAAACATACTAAAGTATGGAAGTCGTTATGGAAGCAAAGATGGTAGAAATAAAAAAGACTTGTTAAAAGTCATACATTATGCTATGCTGTTATTACACTTTGATGGGCATTATGGAGATCAATCTATGCCATCTGGTAATTTTGATCAAATGCCTTAACAAACAAATAAATTATGAAACTATCTGACAAAACTCTAACCATTCTTAAAAACTTTGCAGGAATTAATAATTCTATTCTTGTAAAAGAAGGAACACATTTACGCACTATTTCTGTTGCTAAGAATATTCTTGCAGAAGCAGAAATTAAAGAAGAGTTTCCTAGACAATTCGGTATATACGATTTAAACCAGTTCTTAAATGGATTAAGTTTACATTCAGACCCCGATCTTGATTTTACTAAAGATACTTACCTTGATATTAAAGAAGGAAAGAGAAGAGTAAAATATTTCTTCGCAGACCCTAATGTAATTATTGCACCTCCAGAGAAAGATATATCTCTTCCTACTCAGGACGTATGTTTTAACTTAGATAGTACTTCTCTAGAGAAACTATTGAAAGCAGCTGCAGTTTATCAACTCCCTGATTTTTGTGTTGTTGGTAAAGATGGTGTAGTTAAATTAGTTGTTAGAGATAAAAAGAACGATACATCTAATGAATATGCTATTGAAGTTGGAGAAACAGATAATACATTTGTATTTAATTTTAAAGTAGAGAATATAAAGATTATACCTGGTTCTTATGAAGTAATAGTTTCATCAAAACTATTATCCCAATTCCAGAATACACAATATGATCTTAAATATTTCATAGCATTAGAACCAGATTCAACATTTGGATAATGCAAAAGGAAGTCTTTTTCACAGCAGAAGAAATGCAAATCATACGTGTTTGTTTGCATAATGCACCTATCCCTTATGATCATGGAGAGGGTGCTAAGAAATTAAAACAACTGCAAGAAAAAGTAGGTGAACCAATACCTCGAAAAGGAGAACCTTTACCCTTAGTTGAATGTGATTTAACCAAGTACGAAAAATGAACAATGTTGGATTAGAAGTTGTCTTTTGGACAATACTAGCACTTTATCTTTTAACAAAGTTAGGAGTATTTAAAAAATGATTTTACCAGGTTCTACTGTTAAAGTTATTGATGAAAATTCAATATACCGAGGGTATGTTGGATGTGTTCAGAGAATACAAGGTAATAAAGCAGCAGTTCTCATGGATTCTCATACTCCTTGGGATAAGATGATTACGTTTAGACTTTCTTCACTTAATGAAGTGACAGAGGGTTTCCAATATTATCCTAAAAAGAAAAAATGAAACAAGGATTAATAGCAATCATTTTTATTGCATTCTTACATTTAATAGGTATGTCTATATCAGAATTTAACACAAACTCGAATGAAAGTGAAATTTTATGGAGAGATGAATGAAACTCACACAAGAACTAATTGATAAAATTCAAGAGGCAATGTTACATACCAACTTGAAAGGTGAAATAAACTGGAAAGATGGAGATGATATTGAAGTGCAGATTGCAGGTACTTTTGCAAAGGATAAATTTATTGTATTGAAAAATGCATCGAAGAACCCTTTTGAAAATGCTCAACCACACCCTCATTTTGATTATGAGAAGAAGGTGTTTACTAAAGATGGTAGAGAGGAATATATGAAAGAACAGGAGAAGTTAAAGAAATGAACTTTGAATACCTTGAAGAAACAATCATAGACCAGATTGAAATTCTAGTAGAGGAATTAGATGGAACTTTAAAGAAATCATTAAGATGTGATAGTACTGGTAGACAGAGTAGAATAATTACGATAGAATATAATGTAGAAGGATAAAACTACATTATGAATATCTTTGTTACTGATCCATCACCAACTGTATCAGCACAAGTATTACCTGATAAACACGTTGTCAAGATGCCTTTAGAATCTTGCCAGATGCTTGCTATTGTTTGCTCTGAAAAGTGGGGTCATGGATACGGTGAAATACACAAGAAAGATGGTGAACCATACAAAACAGATAAAGGTGCATTTAGAGGACATCCTTGCACTGTATGGGCAAACGAATCCAATATAAACGCTTGGTGGTTAGTTGCCCACGCTATGGCACTCTGTGAAGAGTACACACATCGCTATGGTAAAGTCCATAGTTGTGAGAGCACCGTTCTCGAAGCAGGACATCTCATTCCATTCACATTGGAGAGACCAAAATCATTCGCATTTGCAGGACCCGATGAGTTTAAATATGACACAAGCATTGACACTTTTACTGCTTACAAACGTTATATATCGTCCAAACCTTGGGCTGCATCTAATTATCTTCGTGACCCATCCAAAAAACCGAATTGGTTATGAAGCACGTTCTATTTGAATTAGAAGGATGCCCTTCTCCTACTTTGGATAATGAAGAGCATATAAAATTCTGTTTGTTTCATGCAGCAGAAGCATCATATTCAAAAGTTCTTAAAATAGAAACTCAAAAGTTTGTACCACAAGGTGTAACTGGATTTGCATTATTAGCAGAGAGTCACTTAAGTATTCATACTTGGCCAGAAAAAGGTATTGCATATTGTGACATTTTTACTTGTGGGGATCATTGCCAACCAGAATTGGCAGTAGAATATTTAAGTAAGTGGTTATCATCCACAAATACAAAATCTCAATGTTATGAAAGAATTTGATTATGACCTTGATTACAAAACCATTGATTTTACAGTTGAAGAAAATCGCAAACTTTATCGCATTGGAAGGGGAGAACAAGGAGTGTTACTGGTTCGCCCTTATACTAACGATATATGCTCTCATTGGAGATTTGTAAATGAAAGTATTGCTCGCAAATCTGCTAATAAAATCTACTCCATGTTTTGTGACTATAAGGAGCAACAGGATTTTATTGGAATGGATATGGCAAGGAAGTTTCTTGAAATGGGATTTACTCGCTCCCGCAGGTATGCAAATCATCCTAGTGGACAAAAGTACGCTAGAGATGGTTCCGTATCACCACAGTCGCCAACCGCATTACACTGTGAAAAGTCCCGCTCTGCAAATGCTTTCAAAAAAATGAGAGATAAAGCAGCATATGATGAAACTTATCAAACTATGAGAAAAGAATGGAGAGCATCTGAATGACCGACTTAATTGAAAAAAACGATCCACGTTACTTTTCTCAAACAAGTAACGAACCTTATGATAGACATCATTATAAGATAGTCTCTGCAACTAAAACTTTTATTGTAGAATCTTGGGAAGAAGCACAAGAATGGTGGTGGAATAATTGTCATTCACCAACAATTAAAGGTGCAGTTATTCATGTTATTGATAAACCAAAGAAAAAACCTAAAGGATTTTAAATGAGTATAAAAATCTGTCCAAAGTGTAGTGCAAAATGGATAGGTGGGCAGTTCTACTGGTCTACAGGTAAAATAGGATGCCCTCATGATTTAGCAGGATTAGTTTGCAATGAAGCAGATCATGATGAATGTATAAACCCGTGTAAAGGATCTACAAGTGGACAGACATGGGAACAACGTCGTTATTATTTTGATAGACTTAATGATTTGGGTACTGAGAAGGATGACGATACTTAAATGTAAAGATTGATTGCACAAATAACCTATTTTGGTTACAATATAATCATACATAGTAAATATAGAAAATTATGGAGATTTTAAGAATGATGTTATTTGCATCGCACCCATCTGTTTATACGTTACCAGGTACTTGGGAAGCACAACCAATGGTTTCAACAGATGTTATTTACAGCACAACAATTGGTATGGCATCATTTGGTATAATCACAATTACAGCAACAGTAATATCAATATTAGCATTAAAAGGAAAGAGAAAAAGAGTTTGACTTATTGATCTTTTTATTATATTATGTGTAAATGAGTGATTTTATATGGGTCGAAAAATATCGACCTCAAACAATTGAAGATTGCATTCTTCCAGAAAGCATAAAAAAGACATTTAAGGATTTCCTAAATACAGGAGAAATACCTAATATGTTACTAGCTGGACCTCCAGGTGTAGGTAAGACTACTGTAGCAAAAGCACTATGCAACGAACTGGGAGCAGATTTCTATGTCATCAATGGATCCGATGAAGGAAGATTCCTCGACACGGTACGAAATAACGCAAAAAACTTTGCATCTACTGTATCGTTGTCTTCGGAGGCGAAGCACAAGGTCATCATCATTGATGAAGCAGATAACACAGGGAACGATGTACAGCTCTTACTTAGAGCGTTTATTGAAGAGTTCGCAGGGAATTGCCGATTCATCTTTACGTGCAACTACAAGAATAAAATACTCGACCCCTTACACTCAAGGTGTGCTGTGGTTGAATTCAACATTAAGGGCAAAGAGAAACAAGAAATAGCAGCAAAATTTTTTCAGAGATTATTATATATTTTAAATAAAGAAAAAGTAGAAGCAGATAAAAAAGTTTTAGTAGAATTGATAAACAAACATTTTCCTGATTGGAGAAGAGTTCTTAATGAATGTCAGAGATATTCAGTTGGTGGTAAGATAGATACTGGTATATTAGCTGCTTTCTCAGATGTTGCTGTAAATGATCTCCTTAAAAATCTCAAAGAGAAAAACTTTTCTGAAGTTCGTAAGTGGGTTGTTTCCAACTTGGACAATGAAACTTCTATGCTATTGCGTCGTATTTACGATAGCTTATATGGTGCCTTGGAGCATAGTAGTATACCTGCTGCTGTCCTTATTATTGCAAAATATCAATTCCAGATTGCGTTCGTCGCAGATCAAGAAATTAATCTTTTGGCAGCGTTAACTGAAATTATGGTGGAGTGTCAATTCAAATGAATGTAAAACTAATTCGTATGTGGTCTGGCGAAGATGTAATCGCCAACCTTGTTAAAGAGGATTCTGAATCAATAATTATTACAGATCCAATTGTTGCAGTTCCTTCACAACAAGAAGGGCAAATAGGATTTGCTCCTTGGTCTCCTTTACTTGAAAAGGACGAACTTGAAGTTGTTAGAAGGTATATTGTATACATTGCAAATCCTCAAGAAGAGATTGTCGAACAATATAACTTAATGTATGGTAAAATACAAAAACCTACTAAAAAATTGATTATTTAATTATGACTAAATCAACATTTACAAAAAGAAAAGCACAAATGAAATCATCAAGTTATTATCTATTCTGGGGTATCGCAACAGTCGCAGTTGTTGCAGGTCAAGTTTATGTCGGTACTGGATATCGTCAGATGGCAAAATCAATGAATAGATGGTTTGAAGAAACTATCGATATTATTACCATGCCAAGAAGAAATAGTGGAGGATATGGAGGAGTTATACCAATGGCAGATCCTGATGATTATATTATTTGGGAGACAACTGAAAGTAATGTTGATGTCAACTAAATCATATAAAACTCCACTTCGTTATCCTGGTGGTAAGTCTCGTGCTTGCACTAAGATGGATCAGTATTTTCCTGATCTTAGAAACTATACTGAGTATAGAGAACCTTTTTTAGGTGGTGGTAGTGTAGCAATTCATATTGCAAAGAAATATCCTCATCTCAAAATTACAGTAAATGATTTATATGAACCTTTATATAACTTCTGGATTCAACTTCAACAATTTGGAACTGAATTAAAAGATAAACTAGTTGAATATAAATCTCTTTATCCTAATCCAGATACAGCAAGAGAATTATTTGTTGAATCAAAAGAATTAGTCAATGATGAAACTATTGATAGTTTAGATCGTGCTGCTAGATTTTATATTGTTAATAAATGTTCTTTTAGTGGACTAACAGAAAGTTCTTCATTTTCTCAACAGGCATCTATTTCTAATTTCTCATTGAGAGGTATTGAAAAGTTACCTGGTTATCAAGAAATAATAACTGGTTGGAATATCAATCAATATTCTTATGAGTATTTGATGAGAGAAGATATTCATGAAGGTATCTTTATGTACTTAGATCCTCCTTATGATATTAAAGATAATCTATATGGAAAGAAAGGATCAATACATAAAAGATTTGATCATGATCAATTTGCGATAGATTGTGAAAATTCTGAAATTGATATGATGGTTAGTTATAATTCAAGTCAATTAGTAAAAGATCGTTTTAGTAATTGGGATGCTGCAGAGTTTGATTTAACTTATACTATGAGATCTGTTGGAGAATATATGAGGGATCAACAACAAAGAAAAGAAATATTGTTATTAAATTACCAAAAAGAACAAGCAAAAATACAATTTAGTTTTGATGGTTGTTATAATTATGATAAATTAAAGAAAGAAGGTTACATTAATCAATAGAAAAGATTTTATGTCAGAGTTTATTCAACGTCATATAGGACCCTCAGAGGAGGAGCAAGCTAAAATGTTATCTGATTTGGAACTTAGTTCCATTGATGAACTTGTAAGACAAGTAGTTCCAGATTCTATCTTATTAAGAGGAGATAATAAATTACCTGATGGTTGTAGTGAACAAGAAGCATTAACAGAATTAAAAGAATTAGCAGGAAGAAATAAAGTTAAAAGATCATTGATTGGTCAGGGATATTATGGCACGATTACACCTCCAGTTATACAAAGGAATGTATTTGAAAATCCTGCATGGTATACATCTTATACACCATATCAAGCAGAGATATCTCAAGGTAGATTAGAAGCATTATTTAATTATCAAACACTGATTACAGAACTTACTGGATTACCTGTTGCCAATGCATCATTATTAGATGAAGGAACTGCAGCTGCAGAAGCAATGATACTTGCATATAATCAGGGCAAGAAAAAAGATTTTATAGTTGATAGTAAATTATTCCCACAAACACTAGAAGTATTACAAACAAGAGCAAAACCATTAGGGATTAATATTGTTGAAATTGATTTTGATGCATCAATACCAATAGCTTTCTTTAGTGATGCTTTTGGAGTCATCATACAATTACCAAACAATCATGGCAATTTAAGACATCGTAGTGGATTATTAAGATTAGCAGAAGTTTGTAAATGTATGAAGATTGCGATTGTTGATCCAATGGCACAGGTTCTTATGCAACCTGTAGGTGAAATGGGATTTGATGTTGCAGTTGGTAGTATGCAAAGATTTGGTGTTCCTATGGGTTTTGGAGGACCTCATGCAGCATTCTTTGCAACCACTGACAAATATAAACGTAAGATTCCTGGACGTATTGTAGGGCAGTCTCTAGACTCCCAAGGTAATAAAGCATTACGACTAGCATTGCAAACAAGGGAACAACACATAAGACGAGACAAAGCAACGTCCAATATATGCACTGCTCAAGCACTTCTCGCAAATATGGCAGGTTTTTACGCTGCTTACCACGGTGCGGAAGGTCTGAAAAAAATAGCAAATAGAATACTAAGATATAGAGAGACGTTAAAAACAGCATTAAGATGGTGTGGTAAAGAAGTAGAAGACACAGAGGGTTTTGATACTATTCGTATAAAAACTGATATTGATTATTATAATTTCTTGAGTGATAAGTTCAACGTCAGGTATGAAGATGGTTGGATGATGATAACTTTAGATGAACTTACCACAATACAGGAGTTGGATGAAATAGTTCAAACACAAATTGTATTCAACGCTAGTTCCAATACAATAAATCATGTATATGATGCGTGTAAAGATTATGTATGGAAAGATATACCTCAAAGAAAAGGAAAGTGGTTAGAGCAAGATATTTTTAACAAGTATCATAGTGAAACAAATATGATGAGATATATTAATGAATTAGTATCTAAAGATTTCTCATTGGTAAATGGTATGATGCCACTTGGTAGTTGCACAATGAAACTCAATGCAGCATCAGAGTTAATGCCAGTTTCTTGGCCAGAGTTTGCAAACATACATCCATTTGCTCCTAAGAAACAAACAGAGGGTTATCAGATTATTATTGATGAGTTAAAAGGTTGGTTATGTGAAATCACTGGATTTGATTCTATATCCCTACAACCAAATGCAGGATCTCAGGGGGAGTATGCAGGTCTTCTAGCAATACAAGAATATCATAGAAGTCGTGGAGATGTAAACAGAAATGTTTGTTTAATACCCACAAGTGCACACGGAACTAATCCTGCTAGTGCTATTATGGCAGGTATGAAGATTGTAGGTGTTAAGTGTGATGATGAAGGTAATATAGACATGGAAGACTTGGAGAAGAAAGCGATAATGAATACCTTTGAGTTGTCTTGTATTATGATTACATATCCATCAACTCACGGTGTATTTGAACCAACTATCAAAGATATATGTAAAATTGTTCATGATAACGGTGGTCAGGTATATCTCGATGGTGCAAACTTAAACGCTCAAGTTGGATTAGCAAAACCTTGTAATTATGGTGCCGATGTATGTCATCTTAACTTACATAAAACATTCTGTATTCCACATGGAGGTGGAGGACCAGGTGTTGGTCCTATTGGGGTTGCAACACATTTGACACCTTTTGTAACACATAGGGTATCTTCTTCTCTAACAGGTAGTGCTAGTATTCTTCCAATCAGTTGGATGTACATTCGTATGATGGGAGAAGATGGATTAAGAAAGGCAAGTGAAATTTCATTATTATCTGCTAACTGGTTAGCACATAAAATAGATCCTGATTTTAAAGTATTGTATAAAGCAAAAAATGGTAGAGTCGCACACGAATGTATTTTTGATTGTCGTTCATTACCAGTTACAGCAGAAGATGTTGCTAAAAGGTTAATGGATTATGGTTTCCATGCACCCACATTATCTTGGCCAGTTTCAAATACTATGATGGTAGAACCAACTGAATCTGAATCATTAGATGAGTTGCAGAGATTTGTAGATGCGATGGCAATGATAAGAAGAGAAATATACACAGATAAAGATATCTTGAAAAATGCACCTCATACTGCTAGAATGATAGCAGGTGTTTGGGACTATAATTATAGTAGACAACAGGCATCTTTTCCTGTTAACCAGAAAAATAAATTCTGGCCAGCAGTATCAAGGATCGATAATGTATATGGAGATCGAAACCTTGTTTGTTCATGCACAGTGGAGGTTACTGCGTGATAGAATTAGATTATGACCAATTGAAAATGCTTCGCAACCATTTGAGATTTGTAAGATCTTATATCCCATATCAAGAAAGAGGAGATATGCCATTTAACGCAACAGTATGGTATCCTTATCATCAAGACCTACTTGATAAAGTATCAAATGAATTAAAAAAATATGAGCACTGAATTAAAAGACTGGTTAAATTCAATAAATCTATCAAAGAAGAACCTAATAGATGAAGATCCATCTCTAGAAAAAGACTATCCTGCCTATATTATTAATCGTTGTTTCTCTGGTCATCTTGATGCAATTATGTTTGCAAATGAGATGAATATGAATCCTTTATTACAAAAGAAGCTTCAATATGATTTTTTACTAAATACACTCAGAACTAAGAAGAGATACTCTCCTTGGCTCCGTAAAGATACGATCAAAGATCTTGATTATGTAAAACGCTACTATGGATATAGTAACGAAAAGGCAAAACAAGCTTTGAGAATTCTAACACAAGAACAACTTGATTTTATAAAATCTAAATTTGAAACTGGAGGAAAACGATGAGTGTTGTTAGAGAACCTGAAGTGACGTGGTCGCCAGAGAAGATGGTAGAAGTCTTACTCAATGAACCAGATGATTTTCTTAAAGTTAGAGAAACTCTCACAAGAATTGGTGTAGCAAGTAGGAAAGAGAAAAAGATATATCAAAGTTGTCATATACTTCATAAGCAAGGGAGGTATTATCTTGTCCACTTTAAAGAACTTTTTGCTCTTGATGGGAAACACGCTAACCTTACTCCTAACGATGTTCAGCGTCGGAATCGTATTGCTCAGCTTCTTGCTGATTGGGGTTTGATTGGCATCGTAGATACTGACAAAATACAAGATATTGCACCTTTGAATCAAATCAAAGTATTAGCATATAAAGACAAAAATGATTGGATACTTGAGACAAAATATAATATAGGTAGTAAGAAGAAAAAAGTAGAAGAAGACTCATAGTATAATTTTCTTACAAATTTTAGTTTAAGGAGTAACAAAATGAATGGCAGACTAGACAAAGTTGCTATGACTAATAGACTCATGCAACTTAAAAGAGAACTACATTACAAATGTGAGATTGGAGAGAAAGGACATGGTTTTTGTAATGGAGCAAATGAATATTTAAATAAAACTTTTGATGTATTAGACGAGTATTGGCAATGACTATTAAAGCATCAGATAAACTACCTTACGATCAGTGGTTTGATGAGAACCCTCTTAAGGACACTAAGTACATAGAGAAGGCAGAATATGAAAAGTGTGACATTTCAATACATAAACAGATGTATGATTTTGCTACAGCAGCAATTAATAAGTTGGGAGGATCAGAAGAGTATTGTCAGTAATATTAATAATTTCTTAAGGTTTATAGGGGTTGACACTTTTTTGTTTTGTTGCTATATTATATTTGTTGGACGCAACATGGGAGTGACTGAATAAACTTACTGGCAACCGCTAGTTAAGGTGATGAGACACAGGTGGTGCTGCTACGAAAGTAGAACCGACTCAACCAGTCGGGTCTCAGGCAATAACGTTTTTACTACTGTAGTAATGCCCGTTATTTGTTGGTACACAGGAATCCAACCTCCCTCTTTTCTTTTTAGACCTAAGATGCAACTCAGAGAGTGGGGCAGATGGTCTTATTTTTTTATATGGAGTAAATGAAAAAATATATTTTTGATGTTGATGGTACTTTAACACCAAGCAGACAAGTAATCGAATCTGATTTTTTAAGTTACCTTTTGGCATTCGCTTCAAATTGTCAAATGTATATTGTTACAGGTAGTGATAAAGAAAAAACAATAGAACAACTTGGAGAAGAACTTTGTAATAAGTGTCAAAGAGTTTATAATTGTTCTGGTAGCGATGTATATGAACAGAGTAATAATGTTTACAAATCTGATTGGGTATTACCAGAGGAAGTAAAATCATTTTTACAAGATGAATTAGATCATAGTCAGTTTCCAATAAGAACTGGTAAACATATTGAAACAAGACCTGGTGGAATTAATTTTAGTATTCTTGGTCGAGGAGAAAATGATTTAGATGAAAGACAAATGTATGTTGAACACGACCATGTTACTAATGAGAGAGCAGATATTGCAAATAGATTAAGAGATAGATTTCCATACCTTAATGTTCAAATAGGAGGTCAAACTGGTCTTGATATATCAAATGTAGATAAGAGTCAGATACTCAGAGATTTTGATCCTAGTGATGAAATACATTTCTTTGGAGATATGATGCACGAAGGAGAAAATGATTATCCACTAGCAAAAGCAGTTGAAGAAAGGGGCGGTTTTACGTACCACGTTAAAGATCATAGAGATTGTTTTTTAAGGTTGATGGAGTTATAACCGAATAGAAATGTAGGGAATCCAACATTCCCTTTTTTTATGTAATATGTTTAAATAGTATTGGATGCCGAAAGGATCCACAATCAACACTCGCTTATTAAGGAGAATTATGACAAACATTCAAAGGTATACTGCAAACAATCTTTCAGAATTAATGGATAAGATTGCAAGAAACAGTATTGGACTTGACTCATACATTGATCAGGTCTGGGGAACAACAGCACAAACTTACCCACCATATAATATTGTGCAACATAGCAATCATGAATCAAGTTTAGAGATTGCACTAGCAGGATTTAAAAAGAAAGAAGTTAAAGTTTACACAGAACACGGTAAACTACACGTAGAAGGTAAGAAAGAAGAGAAGAAAGAATCCGAATACGTACATCGTGGTATGGCACAAAGATCATTTGAAAGATCTTGGCAATTGTCTGAAGATGTAGAGATTAAAAAAGTTTCTTTTGAAGATGGTCTTCTTACTGTTGAATTAGGCAAGGTAGTTCCAGAGCATCATGCTCGAAAAGATTACCTCTAAATAAAATATCAAGGGATCTTGACGATCCCTTTTTTTATGTTATAATATAAGAGATGTAGAAAACAAAATGTCAATTAAACTAATCTTATTAAAATCAGGAGATCAAATTATCTCTGATGCAAAAGAGTTAGTGATGGGGGAAGACGAATCAAAGCAAAAGATTGTAGGATATCTTCTTAACAATCCTTTTAAAATTGTTAGTCAAAGACCCCTTCTTCTAACTGAAGAAGCAAGCAATAATGATACTTCAGTTGAGATTACTTTATCTCCTTGGATTCTTTTATCATCTGATAAATCAATTCCAATCAAACCAGATTGGGTAGTAACGGTTGTAGAACCATTAGACTCTGTTAAAAAAATGTATGAGGATCGATTAAATGAGCTCAAAAAACAAACAAGTGAAGGGACTTCTACTAAAAGTTGATAATGTTGTCATCTGTGAAGTAGAAGAAATTCAAGCAGAATTGGGAGAACCTGATTGTAAAATAAAAAATCCCTATCAATATGATAAAGATGCAGGTCTTACACCTTGGCCAGATTTTGCAGGGCAAACTGAGATGATGTTAAGATCAGATGATATACTAACAATGGTAGAACCCAAACAAGAAATTATTGATGAGTATCTTGAACTAACAAAATAATGCGTTTTTATACTAACGTTCAGATGGTTGGAGACAACTTCTTAGTTCGTGGTTACGAGAATGGAAAACATTTCGCAATCAGAGAGAAGTTTTATCCAACTCTTTTTGTTCCATCTAAAAAAAGAACAAAACAAAAAACACTGGATGGTGACTATGTTGAATCTGTAGAACCTGGTACTGTTCGCGATTGTCGTGAATTTATCAAGAAGTATGATGGTGTTGAAAATTTTAACATCTATGGAAATGATAGATACATCTATCAATATATCTCAGAGAAGTATCCAGAGAAAGAAATTAAATTTGATATCAGTAAGATCAAACTCTTCTCGTTAGATATTGAAGTTAAGTCTGAGAATGGATTCCCAGATGTAGAATCTGCTGCAGAAGAAATATTATTAATTACAATACAAGACTATACAACTAAAAAGATTATTACTTGGGGACAAGGTCCTTTTAATAATACACAAGAGAACGTAACATATAAACAATTTGGTTCAGAGTATGAACTTCTAAATGCATTCATTAATTGGTGGATGATAGAAGATAATACACCAGAAGTTGTTACTGGTTGGAATATCCAACTGTATGATATTCCATATATCTGTCGTAGATTGGATCGTGTCTTAGGAGAGAAACTAATGAAACGATTTTCTCCATGGGGATTAGTAACAGAAGATGAGGTTTATATTCAAGGTCGTAGAAATATTTCATATGATATAGGTGGTATAACTCAACTTGATTACTTAGATCTTTATAAGAAGTTTACTTATACCAATCAAGAATCATATAGATTAGATCATATTGCTAATGTTGAACTTGGACAAAAGAAATTAGATCACTCAGAGTTTGATACATTCAAAGACTTTTATACAAAAGGATGGCAGAAATTTGTAGAATACAACATCATTGACGTGGAACTTGTTGACCGTCTGGAAGACAAGATGAAACTAATTGAACTTGCTGTTACAATGGCACTCGACGCAAAGGTAAACTTTGTAGATGTGTTCTATCAAGTTCGTATGTGGGATACTATCATATACAATTATCTTAAACAAAGAAATATTGTAATCCCTCCAAAAGCAAGATCAGATAAAGATGCAAAATATGCAGGTGCTTATGTAAAAGAACCAATACCTGGTAAGTATGATTGGGTGGTTTCATTTGACTTGAATAGTCTATATCCGCATTTGATCATGCAATATAATATCTCTCCAGAAACTTTATTAGATCAAAGACATCCATCGGTTACAGTTGATAAAATACTTGCTGAAGATATAAACTTTGAACTATACAAAGATAGTGCTGTTTGTGCAAATGGTGCAATGTATAGAAAAGATGTTCGTGGATTCTTACCAGAGATTATGGAAAAGATATACAAAGATCGAACAGTATATAAACAGAAAATGCTTACAGCAAAGCAAGCATATGAAAAGAAACCTACTAAAACTCTTGAGAAAGAGATTGCTAGGTGTAATAATATCCAGATGGCAAGAAAGATACAACTTAACTCTGCCTATGGTGCGATTGGTAATCAATACTTCCGTTATTACAAACTTGCAAATGCGGAAGCAATTACTTTATCAGGGCAAGTTTCTATTCGTTGGATAGAAAATCGTATGAACACATACTTAAACAAAATATTAAAAACGGAGAATGAAGATTATGTTATTGCTTCAGATACTGATTCTATCTACCTTAACCTTGGTCCTTTGGTGGAACGTATATACAAGGGCAGAGAGAAAACTACTGAGGGCATTGTTTCGTTCCTTAATAAGATCTGTGAGGTGGAACTTGAAAAGTATATTGAAAGTTCTTATGAAACGTTGGCCAACTACGTAAACGCATATGATCAAAAGATGTTCATGAAGAGAGAGAACATCGCAGAACGTGGAATATGGACAGCAAAGAAAAGATACATTTTAAATGTATGGGACAGCGAAGGAGTTAGATACGAAGAACCCAAACTCAAGATGATGGGTATTGAAGCAGTTAAGTCTTCTACTCCTGCACCTTGTCGAACTATGATTAAAGATGCTCTCAAACTAATGATGAGAGGAACTGAAGATGATGTTATCGAATTCATTGAAAATGCTAGAAAAGAATTCAAGTCTCTTCCTCCAGAAGAGATTGCATTTCCTCGAACTGCATCTAATGTTCAGAAGTATAAGTCTTCGTCTGACATTTATGTAAAAGGAACTCCTATACATATACGTGGTGCATTATTGTTTAATTATTATCTTAGGAAGAAAAAGTTAACCAATAAGTATTCTGCTATTGAAAATGGAGAGAAGATTAAATTCCTCTATTTAAAAAAACCAAACATTATACAAGAGAATGTGCTATCATTCATTCAAGACTTTCCTACAGAGTTTGGTTTATCGCAATACATTGATTATGAATTGCAATTTGAAAAAAGTTTTGTATATCCTCTAAAAGCAATTTTAGATGCGATTGGATGGAAAGTCGAAAAAAAAGTTACCTTAGAATCATTTTTCTCCTAATGGATTTACCAATTAACGATAAAGAACTTGCCACTATAGTAAAGTCACTGACTTTAGGTGGAGATACTGCATTATATCAGAAACTTAAAATAGTTAAAGATGTTAGAGATGCAAATCCTGGTGGTCCTTATAAGAAAATAATTCGTGATACTTATGGAATGGTAATCTAATGTTTTTTGATAAAGTGAGTTTAGTTACTGGTGGATTTGATCCTATTCATAGTGGACATATAGCATATTTTAAAAGAGCTAAAGATCTTTCTAATTATTTGGTTGTTGGTATTAACAGTAATGAATGGTTAACCAGAAAGAAGAGTCAATACTTTCAATCTTGGGCAGAAAGAGCAGATATTATCAGACATCTTGATATGGTAGATGCTGTTATCTCTTGGGATGATAGTGATGAATCTGCCTGTGGTGCTATTGCTAAGTGTTTAGATATTTCTAACACAGTTGTTTTTTGCAACGGTGGAGATAGAAAGAAAGGAAACACACCTGAGATAGATGGTTATGGTAAAGATCCCAGAGTTCAATTTGAATTTGGTATAGGTGGAGAAGATAAAATGAATAGTAGTTCATGGATACTTCATGGTTATTTTGAAAGACAACGTAAATTATTAGGAATATGATTAAATCATTTGGTTTATTGATTCTAAGATTATCAATAGGAACTATGCTCATACATCATGGTTATGAGAAGACAGCAGACATAGAAAACTTTGCTGATGCATTTGTAAGACCTATTGGAATACCTTTTCCAATCATAGCATCTTACATAGCAGCATACTCTGAAATTTATGGTAGTTGGTTATTAATTGCAGGACTGTTGACAAGGTTTGGTGCATTAGCAGTCGTAGGAACTATAACAGTTGCAATATATCATGCTATAGTTACAGCAGGTTTTAACATATACCTTTTAGAACTTCTTGTGCTATACTTTGGAGGAGCATTCTGTATCCTTTGTTATGGTGGAGGAGACTTTGCTATTGATAGACTTCTTAGAAAGTTTAGAATAAAATTTAGTAGACCACATTTACCTTTTGAATAATGAACTGTTGGCATTGTAATACCGAATTAATTTGGGGTGGAGATCATGATCTTGACGATTATGAAGAAATGGAGTATGATATAGTTACAAACTTATCATGCCCAAATTGTCAATCTTATGTTGAAGTTTATCATAAGATAGAAAAATAAATTATGTCAACTCATTATGGAGTTAATCTTTGGGAACCACTATTAACTCAAGTTGATGTGGTAGATAATTTTTTACCACCCGAAGTATTTCTTCAAGTACATAAATGGTTTACGCATGAATTACATTGGTTTTATAATCCGTATGTAAATAAGGAAGGAGATCATCCTGATGATTATCAATTTCAACATGTGTTTTTACTTCCAGATCGTGGAGTTGTATCAAACTACATGTCTTACTTACAACCTTTCATGGGGAGAATACCTGCCTCTGAATGGATCAGGGTTAAAGCAAACCTAAGAACAAAATCTGAGAAGGTAAGAGTAGGGGGATTTCATATAGACTATGAAAATTGTATTACCTCTATATTTTATTTCAATGATAATGATGGGCAGACAACTTTTGAGTCTGGAGGTTATGTAAAGAGTGTTGCAAACCGTTTAATTACCTTTCCATCTAATCTTAGACATTCAGGTTCAACTTGTACTGACGCAAAAGCACGTTTTGTGCTAAACTTAAATTATATGCCACCAACTTAGTTATGGATTTTTTAAAAGAAATAGTAAAAGAGATAGGAGATGAATATACGCAAATTGCGTCAGAGATTGATGAGACTGAAAGATTCATTGATACAGGATCCTACATTTTTAATGGACTCATTAGTGGGTCTATTTTTGGCGGGGTTAGCAGCAATCGTATTACTGCTATCGCAGGTGAGTCGTCTACTGGTAAAACTTATTTCTCTCTTGCTGTTGTCAAGAACTTTCTGGACACTAACCCTGATGGGTATTGTCTCTATTTTGACACTGAAGCAGCAGTCAATAAAGGATTATTGGAGTCTCGTGGAGTTGATACGACACGGTTGGTTGTTGTAAATGTAGTAACAATTGAAGAGTTTCGTGGTAAGGCACTTAAAGCAGTTGATATATACTTAAAATCAGATGAGGAGAATCGCAAACCTTGTATGTTTGTGCTAGACTCTTTAGGTATGCTTTCTACAGAGAAAGAGATTCGAGATGCTTTGGATGATAAGCAAGTTAGAGACATGACCAAATCTCAACTTGTAAAGGGTGCATTTAGAATGCTTACTTTGAAACTTGGTCAAGCAAACATTCCCCTTATAGTTACAAATCACACTTACGATGTTATCGGATCTTATGTCCCAACTAAAGAAATGGGAGGAGGCTCTGGTCTCAAATATGCCGCGTCTACGATCATTTATCTCAGCAAAAAAAAGGAAAAGGATAAGACAGAGGTTGTTGGAAACATTATTAAAGCTAAGACGGCTAAAAGTAGACTCTCAAAAGAAAACAAACAAGTAGAGATAAGACTCTACTATGATGAAAGAGGTCTTGATAGATACTATGGTCTTCTTGAATTAGGAGAACTTGGTGGTCTCTGGAAGAATGTTGCGGGTAGATACGAGATGGATGGTAAGAAAGTATATGCAAAAGAAATATATAAGAATCCAGATAAGTATTTTACAGAAGAAGTAATGCAGAAGTTAGATGATATATCAAAAGAAGAATACTCATATGGTTAATGTATATGATAATACAATACCAGGTAAAATCTGTAGAGATTTAATTTTATTATTTGAAACTAATACTGAAGAACAAGAGTATGTTGATAAGGATCATTGTCCTTGTTTCACACAAATAAATCTTAACAGGGTATCAAACGGTATTGTAAAACTTCTTACTCCTATTGTACAACAAGTATATTATCAATATAAAATTGATACTAAATCAAAATATATTCCTCAGTTTAAAAAGTTAGAAGAATTTAGAGTTAAGAGATATTATAATAATGGTAATGAAAGATTTGATGAACATGTTGATATAACTGACTTTTACTCTTCAATGAGAGCACTTGCTTTCTTGTTTTATTTGAATGACAATGATGGAAATACTTTGTTTCCTTCACATAACTTGAATATTGAACCAGTATCTGGTAGAGTAATAGTGTT
>VTLG01002556.1_pt1 | contig 25835 bp, 29 predicted proteins | sample 4694571 | NCBI WGS metagenome assembly VTLG01 (sample SAMN12604809, study PRJNA352737) | marine metagenome | biome: ENVO:00000447; feature: ENVO:00000209|ENVO:00000569|ENVO:01000036; material: ENVO:00002151; isolation source: viral sequences binned using virsorter ...
AATGGGAGGCCCCTCTAATGGGAGGCCCCTCTAATGGGACCCCCCCCTCTTGGGTCCTTCCACACCCCCCAAAGGTGGCCCCCGGCCCGCGAACTAGGTTTCTGGCAACATAAAATTACCTAACCCATCCTGCGCACCTTGCCTTCCCTGCCCCGCGGTGGAGACGCTACACGACAGCCGGTGCGATTGAAGGACATTCGTTCGGAATAACGACAACCGAACGAATTGCAAAAACACCGAACGAATAAATCAGTGAAGATTTTTTTTTCTGCAGGGGTTTTTGTCGGGAAATCCCGCATTCTTCATAGGCACAACGAGTGGAATGCCCGACAGTTCGTCGCAAAACACCGAACGAACGCAGGGGTCTATATGGGCGTGCTACCGTTGCGTGAGCGTTGCGTCGCAAAATGAAAAAACGCCTTATTCTAAGGCACTTACTGAAGAAAACGTTGCGTTGCGCGTTGCGTTGCGTGTTGCGTTGCGTGTTGCGTTGCGTGTTGCGTTGCGTGTTGCGTTGTCTTATTTAGGTATCGCTTTAGTGCGGTTTCGGTACGTATGTCGGTGGTTTGTCGGTGGTCAACGACGGGTGTTTGCCGAGATTTTACCCATCCCATGGAGGGGTAGTCATACCCTACAATAGGGTCATGGGTACACCCGATGCCACGGAGGGGAGATCGACGGCAGATTTCGCGCAGCGGAACCGCGAGAAATCGTCAGCGTGGCAACGCGCGGCAACTCAGCGAGCGAACGATATTGGTGCAGGCATGCCTGCGATCGTTGATTCGGCGCGGCGGAAGGCTTGCGGCGAGTCGCTCCAGGAGTTTTGCCAGACGTATTTCCCTGATCGATTTTGCCTGTCCTGGTCGCAGTCGCATATCGTTTTCATTGACGAGATTCAGCAGCGGATTTTGGCTGGCGGCAAGAAAGCCAAAGCCATGCCGCGCGGCAGCGGCAAGACGTCCCTACTGCTCGCGGCAGCTGCCTGGGCCGCGCTCTACGGATACCGGAAATATCTGTTCTTTGTGGCGGTTTCGTCACAAAAAGCAAAACAAGCGATCGATACCCTGAAAACGGATCTGGCCTACAATCCTACGCTGCTCGCTGATTTTCCCGAGGTTTGCTATCCTCTGCGCTCGCTTGAGAATAGGGCGATTCGGTGTATCGGTCAGACGTGCAACCGGATACCGACAGCTTCGTCTTGGGAAGCACATAGGATCGTCTTGCCTCAGATCCCAATTGAGCCTGTTCGCCGTCGAATCGCCGCAGGTGAGAACGTCGAGAACATTATTTGGTCGCCGGCGAGCACTGCGTGTTTTCAGGCTGCCGGCATCACGTCTGGAGATATTCGAGGCGCGATGATTGCTACTCCAGGCGGCGAAACGCGCCGTCCGGATTTTGCCATAGTGGACGATCCACAAGACGATGACGTTGCCGCGTCTCGAACGCAATGTGCGAAACGCGAAACATTGATCGATGGTGCCGTGTTGGGAATGAGTGGTCCGACAACCTCGATCAGCGCATTTTTGGCATGCACTGTCATCCAAAATGAAGATCTGGCGAGTCGGTATCTCGACAAAAAAACAAAGCCCGAGTGGCATGGTGATATCACTCAGATGATGCCCAGCCTGCCGAACGACCTCGATCTGTGGGACGAATACAAGACTCTGCGCGATGCCGATATCGAGCAAGGCGGCGACGGTCAGGCCGGCTTGCAATTCTACTTGGAGAACCGTGACAAGATGGACGCTGGCGCGAGCGTGAGCTGGGAAGAACGAATCGAGAGCGGTTGTGAATCGGCGATCGAAACCGCGATGCTGAAATTTCTTTACACGCCCGTGACATTCGCTGCAGAATACCAAAACCAACCACTGGCGGATGAGACGGCGAGCGTTGGGATTCTTCCAGCGGGAGAGATTGCAGAGAAGGTCAGCAGCTTGCCGGCACTGCAGGTCCCCTCAGAGACGCATACAATCACTGCGCACATCGACGTGCATCAGAATCTGCTGTACTACGTCGTCGTCGCACTTCAAGACAACTTCAGTGGCGTGATCACGGATTACGGTGCTTGGCCGAGTCAGAGGTCGAATTATTTCACGTTGTCTGGTGCACGCAAGACGATCGAGACAACGCATCCTGGAGTCCCGCGCGAGGCGGCACTGCGGCAGTCGCTGATGGAACTGATCGGTCATGTCGAGGACCGGACGTACCTTACGGAAAACAAGCAGGAATTGAATTTCGATCTTGGGTTGATCGACGCAAATTGGGGCGAGTCAACTCCGATTATCAGGACGCTGTTACGCGAACAAAAGTATCGCGGTCGATGGTTGCCGGCACATGGCGTAGGCATCACCGTCACGAAACGTGCACTCAACGACAATAAGCCGAAACCTGGAGAGCGGCGAGGCACAGGCTGGCAAATGCGGAGCGTCCAAGGGATGCCTCTCAAGCAGGTGATCTTCGATTCCAACTCGTGGAAAACCTTCGCACATGCTCGCCTCGCCACTCCACGAGGCGCACCTGGTTCTATTGAGTTATTCGCTGGCACGCCGGCTCGTCACCGTCTCTTTGCTGAGCATATGCATGCCGAATATCCTCAAGACGTTAGTTCACTGGGGCGAACGAAAAGGCAGTGGCGGATTCGACCTGGAGATCCAGACAATCATCTGCTGGACAGTTTTGTTGGTGCGTGCGTTGCGGGCGCGATGCAAGGCATCTCGCTCGACGTCATCGACCAAGGCCGGCGAGCGGTGGCGCGTCAATCACAAAGGCCAAAATCGATTCGCGAGGTGCGATCATCGGGTGTTCGAAAGCGGAGATCAAAAAGATGAAGCAGCGTGAGAAATTGGCGGCCAAGCGGCTCCGGAAGCTCCCATGCCCTGAATGTCTTGGAAGAGACCTTCAGATTGATTTTCCGTCGCGAAAGATTAGCTGCGTAGATTGTCAGTGGTCGAGTGAACTTCCCGAAAGCCCCGGACGAGGATTGCGTTGCCCGCGCTGCGAGAGCCGGCTGAACCGAGTTCTCGATAATAGACGCCGTCCTAATACGATTTCGCGGGTGCGGATCTGCCTGGATTGCGGGGATCAGTTTCGGACCGTCGAGACGCTGGTTTAAAAAAAGCGACCGGTCGGAAAAATTATTGCCATTTCTGGATCGAATCAATAGCTGCCTGCGACAATACAACGTACCTCCTGCCCAACCGGGGGCAGCACTCGCGTTTACGCTAGTGTGCGCCCCTGCGCGGGTGCGAGCTGTTAAAACACGGAGAAAAAAAATGTCAGGAAGAAACGCGACGATCGAGTCATCCAAACACTACCCTCTTTGCACCCCAAGCGATGACAACGACGTCGCGCTGTACGAGGGGCGGTATCCAAGGATTTCGGTTTCGGCTGGCACGCTAGTCGTACACGACCTGTCCGGTGCGACTCAAACTTTTGCGGACGGCGATCTTCCGGCGACAGTAATCATCCCGATGTTTGTTAAGCGAGTGTTATCAACTGGAACATCTGCCACCGTGCGACTGTGGTACTAAGGAGGTGATGAATGGCAAGGGATTTCAGTACGAAAACGGCTGATGAGATCGTCACTGATGCGCTAGAGCGACCGTCGTCGGCAGTAGTTGATGGCGATAGTGCGAGGCAGCACGATCTATCAGATATTATGGACGCGGCGAGGATGGTCGCCGAAGAGCGAGCGAAAGCCTCCAATAAGCTTGGCATCAAACGAATGTTTTTCCGAAGCAATGGGACGGTGCGATGAAATTATTCGGTTTCGAATTTGGACGGCGATCAGAACCTAGTCCGCAAAAAAACGATATGTTAGTGGCGGCGCGGAATCGCTATAAACAACTTTCGGCGAAGTACGACGCGGCGATCAATAGCTCTGAACATGATCGGCACTGGGCGAATGCTGATTACCTAAGCCCAGCAGCAGCTGCGGATCCGGAGATTCGGCGGAAGCTGCGATCGCGAGCGAGGTATGAACTTCAAGAGAACTCGTCGCTCGGGAAAGGCATTTGCCTGAAGAAATCGAAAGATGTAGTCGGAACATGCCCGCGACTACAGGTCGACCTCGCGTCGATCTCCAGAGCGTCTAGCACGGGCACTGTCCGAGACGATAATCGGATGGTCGAGGTCGAGTTCAACCGCTGGGCGCGGGCGGTAAAACTCGGCAACAAGCTGCGGACGATGTACTTTCAATTTCAATGCGACGGCGAGAGTTTTGCCGTTGAGTCGAGCAATCGTTTCCTGCCGTCACCCGTAAAGCTTGATTTAGCCCTGTATGAGGGTGATCAAGTCACGACGCCTTATCTATCGGGCAAGCCTAATGAAATCGACGGGATCACTTTTGATAGGCACGGTCAACCTCGCAACTACACGCTGCTAAAGTCGCACCCTGGAGGGAACTCGTACATTATTGGGGACGAGACGATGTCGGTTCGCGCCCACAGCATGATTCATCTATTCCGCGAGGACCGGCCTGGGCAGAGAAGAGGAATCCCGCACGTCACGCCGGCTCTACCGCTATTCGCTTTTCGCCGCCGTTTTCTGCTCGCGACGATCGCAGCGGCTGAGATTGCCGCAGATCATGCTGGTGTTCTGCAAACCAAATCCGGCGCGTTCGACAGCAGCGAAAATACATTCGATGCCGGCGTTCAAGTCGATGACATTTTTGACATCGACCGTGGAATGCTCACAGCACTCCCATACGGCTGGGAGATGAAACAGATGGCAGCGGAGCACCCCACAAGCACGATCGAGATGTTCGATAAATGTTTGGTTGCCGAGATGGCGCGATGCATGCAAATGCCGTTCAATCGCGCTGCCGGAAACAGCAGCGGTTTCACGTTTGCTAGTGGGAAGCTCGACCGCGATGACTACCTGGAAACGATCGAGGTTGAGCAATTCGACTTAGGAACCTCTGTTCTGGATCGCGTGTTTCATTGGTGGGTGCGAGAGGCGGCATTCGCCACGGGAGTACTGCCAATCGGCCTATCGGAGCAGCTGCGGAACGGCTTGCTGAAGCCGGGAACGATCTCCAAATCTTGGCATTTCGACCGCAAGCGGGAAACGGACCCGTCGAAGCAAGCGAATGCTGACGTCACGTATTGGAATGCTGGATTGCTTCCAGACGACATCTTTTTCCAACGAATTGGGATCGACCCTGATGATGCATACCAAAAGCTCGGGACCATGATGGAACGCCGGATGGATGTAGGTGCACCGCTCCCAGGCCGGCAGCAAATCCCATCGGCAATCGATGAGTACGGCGAAAGCGAGGACGATGATGATTAAGCAGATATTCGTCAAGCTACTTAGTTCGAAAAAAGCCACCCTTACCATCGCGAGCATCATAGTGGCTGCATGCGCGAAAGTGGGGCTGACCGGTGAGTACGCGATCGATGCAGAAAGTCTTGCTGTGATCCTCAGTCCCGTGCTTGCGTATATTCTTGGTCAGAGCTACGTGGATCGCGAGATTGCGAGGTCAGAATGAGACCTAGACGCGACCGTCGCCGGCTCTTGCCGCTACTATTTTTCGCAGCGATCGCAGCTGCCCCAATCGTGTTTGCGGGCAACCCGATCGTTGCCAGTTTACTTGCGATTCTGGCACCGAAAATCGAATTAAATATACCTGACATCAAAGTGCCAGATCTAAATATTGAGTTCCCCCGCGTCCGATTCCCCACCATTGATCAACTACGGTGAGGGGGGTGGTCCGATGGAAATGAATCGTCGCGAATTAGGTTTGGTAGCCGGCACCTTAGCCGGCGGATACTGGTTTAGTTCTCAGCATGCGGTCGATTACGCACCGACTGTCTATCGGTACAGCGATTTGGTCGATAGCTATCCGCTGGACTATTTTCCGGGACCGCGTTCACTCAACGAATCCTCCCGATGCGTGCATTGCAGTGTACAGCACATCTTGGCGGCTAGTGGCGAATACCGAGAGGCACGACGATGGCGATACGATGGAGGCGAGTACTCATCGAGGCTTGCCTCGCGGTTGGATTCGCGAGGGATTTCTTTTGCGGTAACGACCACCGGCGACGTGAAATTTCTCGACTGGGTAGCCGGGAACCTGGGCGGCGCGCATCGGATGGCGGCAGTCACGCTTCTTGGCGCGCATGTACTGAACATGGTCGCGCTCGATCCAGAAGGCAGCAGCGATCCAAAGGCGTATTGGTTAAACAACTGGCATCCCGCGAGCGGGCACGGATACGATCGCAAATTTGCAGAGACCGCAAGTCGAAAGTGGTTCATTGACGATTGGCGAAGGCGAGGTGGTTGGGCGTTCACTCTGTTATCTATACGCGGCGCGGATGGCAAAGAGCGGAAAATCGCCCCACCAATACCACGACCTGTAATATCGGACGATTCAATTTTCACCGGGGAGGTGCTGTGATGAAGATGTACGCGATTGGCGTTGGATTGGTGATACTCTCGCTCGGTGCCTACCAGCATCGAGATGATTTTGTGATCGAGGACACAACCCTTCCGATCCAACCGATTCCGCCAGACCTGCAAAACACTGGCACGATTATTGATTTCCATCAAGACCCGGAATCGTGGCGAACCTATTACGGTAGCTACGCGGGGACGTGCCAAGACTTTGCTGGCGAGTACAGGACACCGTTCTGCGATCACTTCGCACCTTACCGAGACCTGGTCCGCTTCGAAACTCACCACGGCGGTAAGGTAATCAGCTTACCGCAAGATAAAAACAAGCTCCACTTGACGATTATTTACCGATCCGATACTTCCGATGTTCCCAGCGCGCATGTCCGAAACATGTTCACGACTCACCCGTGGCTCAATTGGTTTTTACGAAATAGTCACTACCAGCGGTGCGACGATAAGCAGCCTCGTTACGAAGAGTTTCTTGAACAGTATATTTCTCGCGATCAGTTGCCGGCGATCCTAGTCACTCGACCGAAAGCCGGGACGCGAGAGTATGTCGGCGAGGTGGTGATGTTCGCGCCCAAAAAAACCATCCCCATAAATGCAGACGAACTCGCTTATATGCTGGCGCAGCAGCTCGCCAAGCACCTTGATACGCCGGCTAAGTTTGAATGGCCGGTCGATGTCGCGTACAGCAGTCACGATCCCTTTCGCGAGTATGAACAAGATTACGCGCCCAATGATCCCGAACCGGAGTTACTGGCACCGTTGCCACCGGTACTGCCGGACGGCAGACCAACATCGCCTCTGAACTCTCAAGATATCGCTCTCGTTTTGGCTGCCGGCCTATTGGCTGCCGGCATTCTCGTCGCAAAAAAAAGGAAGGTCTAATCATGGCTGTATACATCGTACTGGCGATCGTTGGCGGCTACGCTGCCTGGAAATTCTTGGAGGGCAGCCCGACGATTCACTCTCGCAGGGAAGACGCCAAGACTCTCATCCCCCTGTTAGAACGTCGTGGTTTGTTTTTTGCTTCTCAAGTCCTGGACGACTTCGTGGAAAACAGCTCACAAGACATGGCGATGGAGCGACTGAAGACTCTTTTGCGGCAGTTCACGGATGAAGACAAAGCGACTCAAGAGGTGATCGTTCCGATCTTTGAAGCAAATATGGAAAAGATCCTGGGGAATCCCAGGTTCCGGGCAGCGTTGCATTCTGCCATTAATGACGGCGGATACGACTTGGTTGAATTGGTTCCTCCTGGGAAAAAGTAAAATGTATGTTGCAATTAAAAGGCTGTTGATCGTCATCGTGATCGGTGGTGGGCTCTTGATTTCAGCCGCTGCTTCCCCGCAGCCTGCTTCACAGGTCGTCAAAAAGCCTACACCGTGCGATTGCCGACATCAGAAGCCTCGGCCTGTGCGTATTATTCAACGACCGGATCGTCGACCGGTAGTCGTGATCGAGCGGGATTGCAAAAAAAGGCGAGCTTGGTTTCCGCGATTACGTTTATTTTTAAGCCGGCGATTGAGGTGCTGCAGATGAAAGTGTTAGTGGCGAGTGCCTGCGTGCTAGGGATGACGGCAAGTGCCCAACTGGAGCAGTTAGCGGAGCTTCTTGGTGTAGGGTTGAGTGGCGGATGTCTCATATGGTATCTCTGGTACTCGCTCAGTACCGTAGAGCCGGCTCGTGCGAGGGAACTAGCGGAGGCGAGGAAAGAGTTCCTTCAGGCACTAGAGAAGGAGCGGCAATCTCGGATAGACGAGGTTAGGGAGCTGATGCAGCTTCCCCATCGCCCATGCCAGCGGGAGGAGGGGGAGAGAAATCAATAAGATTCAATCGTGGCTCGTCGCGGGTTTCGTTGCGCTCCAGGTCGCGCTGTACGTCGATCTTCGGATTCGCCACGAGCTGTTACTGACGCAACTAGAAACTTTGATTCTAACGGTGCAATATCTGGAAGCAGGGCTCGACCATGGCGCAGGAATTCATCGCGAATATCAACGGAAAGAGATGGAAGATCCGCACAGCGGTCAGCAATCTGGCAGTGAGAGGCGACTGCGACGCGCCGGACGTCAAGAACAAGCAAATACGAGTATCTGCGTCGATCGCAGATGACGAACAGTTTTGTGAAATCCTTACTCACGAAATTTTGCATGCGGCGGATTGGCATCGTAGTGAAGAATGGATCACGTCGACTAGCAAGTCGATAGCGAATATTTTGAAAAAGTGTAACTTTAGGAGGGTATGTGATGATTAAGAATACAAAAAGGTCGCTCTTGATTTCTCAGGCAGAGAAACACAACACTCGCCATTCGCAAGCGTGGCATCAACGGCTCAGCCTCCAGAAACCAGAGCTGATGTTGGAGGTTGAGAGTATTGTGATCGACTATATCTCAGGTGGTGAGATTGCCCATGCGTTTGCCGACGTGCAGTCTCTGTATCGAGGGCTATCGGATGAAGAGGTCAATCTTTTGGATGGCGTCTCGTCGCGGCAGTTCGCAGACTACGTGAGGAACTTGCGTGAGCAGCAACAAAGAAAAACTGCTAAAGGCAAGCGATCGGCAGCGGAAAAAGCAAGCCGTTGAGTCGCTTCCGCCTGAGAGCATTTCGATAACGGAGAATGCGGGAACGGATACTGAACTTCGAATCCTCTCGCATGTGGAAAAAACAGAAGATGAGGTCATTGCGGAGAGCGGTCTTGACCGTAAACGATGGTGCCTCGTTGAAAAAAAGAAGTGGTGTACGACTTTGAAGCTCCGGCGAGCCGGCGAGGAGCAGGCAGTCTCGGTCTGGAACTACGCATTTAAATTCAAGGTCCGCGCCAATCCGGCGATCCTTGACGCGGCAGACTGGATACTTGCAGAGTGGCAACCCCCGAAGCTGCCGCCGGCTAATCGCCGACGAAAAGCGACAGATCATTTGTGGATTTTGGCGTTGTACGATGCCCACTTTGGCAAGATCGCTCGTGAAATTGTCACTGATGATATCACCTACGATCTGCCGGCAGCTGCGCGGGACTACCGAGATACGATCGTAGCGTTGTGCGACCGGATGCAGCATTGTGCGCCTGAACGCATCGTCTTGCCAATCGGGCAAGATTTTTTTCACGTCGATAACTTCGATTTAGAAACCTCAAATCGCACTCGCGTTGAAGCTACGAGTGATCATCTAACGAAGATGTTTCAGGTTGGTTTCGACGCAGTCGCGCAGTCGGTCGAGTATCTGCGATCGATCTGTCCGCAGATCGAGTTAACCTATGTGCCTGGTAACCATGATCGGCAGATGTCCTGGCATCTTTGCCACTCGCTGGCAATGCGGTTTAAAAACGACAAAGCGGTCCAGGTCGATTTAGTTCCAGACTTTCGGAAAACTATCATCTGGGGAGATTGTATTCTCGTGCTGACGCACGGAGAGAAAATGAAGGCGGAAAAAATCGTCCTGACTGCCGCAGCTGAAATTCCTGGATTTAGTGACGGCAAATTCCGCGAAGTCCTCTGCGGGCATCGGCACACTCGCCAAGGCTACGCTTTCGCTACTGAGCACTCGGGGGTTTTGGTTCGCTATCTTCCGTCGCTTTCTCGTCCGGACGACTGGCACCACTCAAAAGGTTACGTCGGCAACTTGCGAGGCAGCAGCGGCTTTGTTTACAGCCGCACGGATGGGCCGATTCTGGAAGCTTCGGCGTATCTCCCCGGCTAGTCTCGACCCCAAAGTATTCATATTCACTGATGCTCATATCATCAATAGTCCATTCCATACGCAGACTCCGCACATCGCGAATGCAACGAGAGCGAGAGCCTGGGATGATATCTGTTGAATCTTTGTTGCAATGATCGCCACAGTAAATGTTTTGAGCAACCACATTCCGGCTGGCAGCTGCATGCTCATTCGCATGAGCGGATTAAACTCCTCCATTTCTGGAAGCGTTAAAAGTGAGGTTGTTAATATGCCATCCAGCAGCGTAGCAGTAGCGATAGTCGCGAGTAAGAAATACTTCATGCTCCCAGAATAGACGCTCGCCTCGCCAGCCGATTTACTTCGCGCAATGAATAAACGAGCGGTCGGAAAATACAGACATTGATCGTGAGCTATTCGGCTGGAAGATGCGTCTGAAATCGTAGACTGTCGGGGGGCAATCGCGTGCACGCAAACTCTGGGACAAACATGGCGAAAGTGGTTTCGTTTCACACGACGGCGACGAACGGAGTTGGTCACCTGAACACCGACGCGGCGAAAATGTCCGTGAAAGCATGGGCCGCGCGCGGCGGAATTTTCGACTTATTGGACGATCGAGTAGCGAGAAAGTTTCGGCTGGCATTTGCGATCGTGCTGAATAGCGGTCGAGAAATAGAGGACTACCGCATCATGCATCACTACGCTATCTCCAAATCACTGGTCACGAACGAGCCCCTCATCCGATCTGCGTTTGAAGAACTGAATAAGCTCCGAGACGACGGTGTTATTCCGCCTGACGTGAGCTTTCGAGCGCGAAAACACCTGATTCGCCATCTCGAAGACTGCCAGAAAACGACGGCAATCTCAGCTGCCATGTCCGACGAGAATCTGATCGAGGCAGTGGGTGGCGGCGAGGCGGAATTCGAGCCGGTCGCGGCATCTGAATCCGGACCAAGAAAATTCAATATGTTTCCGGCGTATTCCGGCGGAAAGCTTCACGTCGGTGCTTACACGCTTCCAGTGGTCGCCGACATCGGTGGGATCGAGTGGGATCGCCTGCCGAAGATACGGCGAAACCACGACGTTAATCAAATGGTCGGTCACGCGACATCCGTGGACATCATCGATCGCGGTGGCAAAAGCGAGTTACATGTGTCTGGGGTGGTCAGTGCAGCGACTGCAGTCGCCGAAGAGGTTGTCGCGTCTGCCGCACAAGGCTTTCCGTGGCAATCGAGCGTCACCCTTCAGCCGCTAGAGCAACCAGAGTTGGTACGCGCGGGGAAGAAATTCTCGGCAAACGGGCAAGACTTCGAAGGTCCGGCTTATTTTGTAAAGAAATCGAAATTGATCGAAGTCAGTTTCGTCGACATTGGGGGAGACGCATCGGCGTCTGCCGAAATCGCAGCCTCTATAAAGAAGGACGAAAGCATGAGTTCTCGATTTGAAGAGTATCTAGTGGAAGCCGGCTTTGACGCGCAATCACTTGAAGCGGGGCAGCTCGCCGCGTTACAAGCAGCGTTTGACGCACAAGAGAAAAAAAGCGAGAAGATCGAGCCCGTCGCTGCTACCAGCGAATTCAGTTCGGACCAACGTCAAGAATTGCAAAAGACTTGGAACGCCGAAAGAGCCGAAGCGATTGAAGCGCAATCGCAAATTTCCGCCCTCTGCAAACAATACGATTCACCAAAGATGGAACTCGACGGCAAGGAAGTGCCGATCGAAGCAGCGGCAATCAAGCACGGTTGGGACCTAGCAAAAACCGAATTGGAATTGATTCGTGCCGCGCGTCCCACAAACGCTTCGATTCATTCGAATGATTCCGCCAGTGATCCAGAGGTCGTAGAAGCGGCTCTCTGCGTTAGTAGCGGTGCCCTGAGTGAAGGCGACCTTGGCAATCATTATTCGGACGTCGTCTGCAACGAAGCGGTTGCTGCGAAGAACCGTCAATACAGCCTCCACTCTCTGATGTACGACACCATTCGCGCCAGTGGCGGATCGAGCCGTCCTGGTGTTGTCAATGACAGTGTCATCCGAGATGCCTTAGCTGCAGACTCAGCGTTGATCCAAGCTAATTTCAGCACGATTAGTTTGAGCGGAACGCTGGGCAACGTCGCGAATAAAAGTTTGAAAGCTAGTTTCGGTTCGCCGGACGCTACGCTCGACGCGATCTCTTCATCTCGCGACGTGAACGATTTCAAGTCCGTTTCGTCGTATCGGATCTCAGGCATAGGCAAGTTGGAGGAGCTAGGTCCGTCTGGCGAATTGCAGCATATGAATCTGGAGGAGACGAGCTACAGTAATCAGGCAAAAACCTACGCCAGGATGCTCGGGCTCACTCGCCAGATGATGATCAACGACGATCTTGGTGCGTTCGCCAATCTTGCCGGCATCATGGGACAGAAAGCTCGGGTCACGTTCAATCGAGTCGGGTTCACTCAGTTCCTCGACGATGCTGCGTTCTTTACAGCCGCACGAAATAACCTGATTTCTGGAGCATCATCTGCTCTCGATATCGGTAGCCTCTCGCTGGCGGAACAGCAGCTGGTTGAGCAGACGGATGAAGATGGCGATCCCATCAACTCGATGGGTGGATCGATTCTTCTCGCCGCCCCCGCGATTCACAATACCGCGCGGCAATTGGTTCGCGATCGCGAGGTCAATGAGACGACCACGGCGAATAAGCCCAAGCCCGTCTCCAACCCGCACGCTGGCAAGAACTGGAAAGCCGTCACGTCAGCTTATGTTGGCTCGTCGGTTGGCAGTTCGCTCGGTGCTACCGACACCAACTGGTGGCTGCTCGAAGGGCCCGCTGCCCCCGTTTTGGAAATCGTTTATTTGCGTGGCAATCGCGCCCCAACGGTATCCCAAGCTGACACTCCAATCAATTTCCTTGGCCGGCAATGGTCTGTGGTTTTCGACTTTGGATTTGCTCATCACGAATATCGCGGCGGCGTAAAGTCGGCTGGTGCGTAATGAATAACTAGAAACAAGGCTCGCGCCGGCTCTTTCGGCGCGAGCCTCTTCCTGAATTTCAAAAACGGAGAATAGAATCATGGTCGCAGTTGCAGCAATGGAAGCTCGTCATCTTTACGGCGAACAGCTCACACTTAATTACACCGATAGCTCAGCCCGATCGGCTGGCGAGATCGTTACTCTCGGTGGAATCGCCGCGTGTTACAACGAAGACGTGGCAGCAGATACTTTGGGTCACCCAGCGGTCACGGGCGTGTACAGCGTCATCAAAGACGGCACCTCGGGACCAGTCTTTGCCGTTGGTGATGCCGTCCAGTGGGACGCAACAAATAATCTAGCCGTTGCATCCGGTGATTTTGCTATCGGCAAATGTACGAAGGCGGCGGGGACGAATGAAGATCGCGTCGAGGTTGTTTTCTATTTGGCCTAACAGGTGATTCCGAGTGACGGATTTAATCCAAGAGGCAGCCGAGTGGTTGCAGACCGAGGTAAAGCTTGATTCGCTCGCTCAGAGCGTGCGCTACACGACAACGGCGGGAACCTATATCGATGTAGCTGCCACGCTGGGCGAGTCCGAGGAAGAGATCCACGGTGATGGGTTGTCACTCACAATTCGTCGCGCAACTTGGACAATCCGGAAAGCCGGCTTAGTCATTGGAGGCACGCAGCACGTGCCGGTCAGGGGTGAAACGATCACATGGACATCCCCTGCCGGCGAGGTGCTGACGTTTGAATCGACTGGAACAGCGGAAGATCCAGTCAACGATTCGGATCGATATAGATTTGTCTGGGTGATCAGGACCGTTGTGACGGGAGTTGCGTAGGCATGGCAGCGAGATTGCGAACCATCGCCGATGCAGTCGTTACAGCACTGAACGCTCAAACTTTTTCGCAGAGCTTCACTGCTACTCGTGTTTGGGAGGAATTTGAAAGTTTGCCAGATCTTGCGACTGGGTACGATGTAAAAGTTCGACCGGTCACGAGCTATCAAACTGAACTACATTCGCGATCGGCAACGGTCGCGGAATACCAAATCGAATGTTGGATACGCGCAAAGATGACTGCTGACGTGAGTAACGACTTTAAATCGCACATCGACGAAGCGGTCGATTTGGTTGAGGAGATTCGCGAATTTGTCGAGCCGAATCTCGCATCCAGTAGCGAGCTGAATCCTGCCGGCGCGAACTGGTCGGGAACCGAGGCAATCGTTGTTTATGGCGAGCAAGTCCTGAAGCGTGCAAACTTCTTTGAATCTCAATTAACTTTCACTTTCTCGGACTACAGATAATAGAGGAACAAATTATGTTTCGCGGCGGCACAGCAGAACTCAGTTTAGATTCAGCATGGACAAACTATACCGATGTGAGCGGGACGCCGACTTACACGGTCATTGATCAAGCGGTCGACGTTACATTTGATTTCGACGGCGGCTCCGCTGACGTATCAAGCAGGATTTCAAATAACCAATTGACGGTCGAGTCGCTCAAGAGCGCAAAAATCAGTTTCGGTTATCGCCCGCAAAAGGGTGCGAGCGAAACGATGGCAGACACTCTTTCGACGAAATTTACAACCGACGCGCCGATCCGCGTGATGATTACAGATGGCGCAGCTTCGAGCCCAAACGGATGGGTTGGGATCTACCGGATTGCCTCGATCTCGGAGTCTCAGCCCAATGCGGACGGCGCGATGATAACGTACAACCTGGAATCGACACCTGGTTTTGATGGATCGACTCCTCCAGCGTTAATTGACATGGCGCGCGTTTAATCTGCAGGCAGTATCGTGGAGACTCCAGAGATGGCAAAAAATCAAGAGATCGATCAAATTGCAAAAGCAATTTTCGAAGGCTGCTCAGCGAGTCCAGCAAGCAGCGTGAAGGTCGAGAGATTAGCTGTTTTGCGGCTGGCGGCGCATGTGTTAGGTCGCGATGTCGCAACCGGGACCACGTCTAAGCCTGCCGCAAAACCGAAAAAGGAGGGCAAGAAAGATGGGGACGTTCCGGGATAGCGCAGATCGCGAGTGGGAAGTTGACGTGAGAACCTCAACCTTGATCAAAATCGAGGAGGAGGTGGATATCAGTGTGATCGATATCCTTCAGGACCCTAGCGTGATTATGCAATTGGGTAGTGATCTCACGTTAGCGAAGATCCTCAAGGTCGTCTGCCGTAAGCAGATTTCCGAGAGGGGGCTGGCTGCTGACGACTTTGTCGACGCGATGAACCAGGAGTCGCTGGCAGCGGCGCGGGAGGTGTTCGCGGCTGCCGCTGGAAATTTTTTCCGCGATCCGGATCGCGAACAGGTGACGGCGATCCTAAAGGAGGGGGGGAACAGTTTGGCAGCGACGGCGATTCATTTGAACGGAGCATTTCAGAAACTGATGGAGAAGATGCAGATGTCGCCGGATCTGACCGGCCTAATTCCGGAGGAGCCTGCCGACGAATTGATCTCTGGAAGCTCGTCAACGAGTGTGCCGGCATCTGCGGAGTCGACCCCAGTGAAATGAGGCTGAGAGAACTGATGCCAATGGCGCAAGCGCGAGTCGATTCAGAGTGGCAAAGGACGCAGTGGCTCAGCTACATGATTCATGCGTGGAGCATGGCGCGGAAAGATTTGCTGCCTCTAGATCAGTTCGATCCGCGTGTCAAAAAGCCTACTGCGGGTAGCGAGTCTGCCGGTCCTAAAAACAAACCGTACACAAAAGGTGAGTGGGACGCGATCGTCAACGCTATGACGCAGGAGGCACCGATCGGTCAGCGTAAATCGAGCTATCGGGTCGTTCGGCAGGACGGCACCTTGGTCCGGGAGGTCGACCATGGTTAGGCGTGGAAACCCCTTTGCGCTAGGGTCAGATCAAAATCCTGTCCGGGCACGTCGGGTTCGCGGGCCAAGCCCGTTTGCCCGTGGCAGGAATCGCTGGTTACAAGAGCAGCGAGATCCGTTCCGTGCGGGTGCCACCATCTCGCACGGTGGGGTGTTGGCTACGCAGGTCCGGGTTCACATGCATTTCCGGCACAAAGATCGCAGCCCGGAATTGATCCGCCGAATCAATAAAAGTGTGGAGAGAGCACTGGACAAGATGGGTGCGTTCGTGCGACGTACTGCCAAACAACAAATCCGCCGGCGCAACGCACTTGATAAACGACAGATGCGGCGGATCATGAACAAGAATCTACCGACAGATACTCGCGTGACGGTGGCGAAAGCACTTGGTAAGAAGATACAAAAATACGGAACGTCGTCGGCGGGTCGACCGCCGTTCGCGCATGCTAGAGGAAACAGTGGGCTGAAGGCGATCAAGTATGAGAACGCAATGAAGTCGGGACGTGGAAATCACGTCGATATTTTATACGTCCCCTATCCACGAAAAACACGCGCAGGCGCATCGCTTGAACAAACTGATGTGCGTGGTCGACGGCTAAACCCGAAGACTAAGATCGACGGGAAAATGTTGTCGTATGTTCGTTTGCTCAATTGGCATCCCTTCAAGAGCAAGAAAGAGGATCGCGATTTCTTTTACAAAAGCGGCAGGCCAATCACAGTGCGTGGCATGAGGCCGAATCTAAAAATGGCGTTACAACGAAACATTCCAAAAATCCGATTAGAGTTCCAAAAGATAGCGCGGCGATAACATGGCATTGAACGCAGGCGAAGCAGCCGTCCGACTAAGCGTTGATTCAACAGTTGCGAAAGATCTCGCGAAGGCGCAGGGTCAATTTCGTGCCTTTGGCAGCCGAATCGTTAACATGCAGCGATCGATGCAGTCGAAGATGGCAACCGGCATGGCAAGCCTTGGCCGGCTAGGGATGGGACGTGGCGGCATTGGTGGCATGGCTGCTGGCATGGGACTGGGCATGGGTGGCATGGGGGCTGGTGCCGCAATCGCCAGTTCACTTACGGAGTTCGGGAAGCTGGAAAGTGCATTGGCCCGCGCGCAAATGTTGTTTCGCGAGAACACAACTTCAGCGGTCGACTTTTCGCAGTCGCTCGCTGAAGGGCTCGGGCGTAGTCGCCGGCAAATCCTAGACACTCATTCTACTTTTCAAACACTTTTCGTTGGTTTGGATTTTGGCGAAAAGCACGCGACCACTTTTTCGCGAGCGATGACGGACCTCGCGTTGAATTTCGCTGCCTTTACGAATGAGTCTGATGACTCTGCAGTTCGCCGTTTCATTGCGGCACTGGCGGGATCTCCCGAAGTTCTTGATCAGTTTGGTATCGATATCAAACAGGCGTCTCTGGATCTGAAGCTGCTTGAGATGGGGTTGAAAGATACGGCTAATGGTGCGAGTGAGCATGCCAAGACGCTCGCGCGTGTTGCGATCATCTATGACCAGATGAAAGCCACTGGGGCGATCGACGCGATCATCGAAAAGAATGACACCTGGTCGGAAGGAATGAAGAGGCTCAACGCTCAGATTGAGGAACTTAGAATCAGTGCCGGCTCGGCACTAGCTGGCACGATGAAAGGTGTTGTTGATGAGCTAACGGAAGTTGTCAAGGCTGTTCGCGGACTCATAAACGAAAACCCGCAGATGATAACCAGCCTGCTGAAGGGGGCTGCTGCAATAACGGCTGCCGGGGTTGCGATGACGGGGTTCAGCATGGCAATGATGGCGGCGAGCCCCTTGATCATGGCATTCAGTGGTCTCGTCGCCACGGCATTGGCTGCGCCGCAGGTTGGGGTGCCTTTGATGATGGCAGCGACTGCTGCAGCAGTGACAGCCGGCTTTGCGCTGATGAGTGAGCAAGGCCAGAGCGAGCTGAATGATTTCGTCGGCATTTTTGAGAATACGGGTCTCGATATCGTTGAGGCAATGAAGCTGGGGGATATCGAACTAGCGTTTGATGCGCTTTGGGTTGGGGTGGTTGATTCCGCGATCAATGCCATGGAATTGTTGGGTGCCGGTATCAAAGCTGGAGTGAAAGATTCGGCAAAATATATTTCACCCGCGTATGGAATGTACGACTATATCGACGGTGCCTGGGAGAGAGTCAGCGGCGATATTAAAAAAGACTGGGACAGTTTCAAGAGGGGAGACATTGGCAGTGTCCTCGAAGGCTTTTTTGATTTCGGTGGGCTCGATCCCGCCGGTGATTCGGGTGGTGGCGATAGCCCCTGGCAAGACTTCCTGAAGAAGCACGAGGAAATGAAGGCAGACGTCAGTGACCGCATTAACAGGGGGCAGGTTACGAAGTCTAGACTCGAAGGTTTCTCGCAACAGGGGGTCGGCGACGTCCTCAATTCATTGGACGCAATGTTGAAACCGGGAAAGTCTGGTGGGGGCGAACTAGCGAACCGCACTGCGAGGGAGCAAAAGGTAATTGCAGAGGTTATTGGTCGCGCGATGAAGGAAGCTATCCCTGATGCGATGGGCGTTGTTGCCGGCCAAGTGCAGATGAAAGACGGTAGTACGCTCATCACGGATCGTAATCGCATCACGAACTACCGTGAGATGAACACTCTGCGAAATAAGGCACTCGCTGGGGAATTGGGTCCGGCTGACATGACGAAGTCTTTCGCGGGAATCTTTGGGGGTGGTGGGCAGTCGCCCATATTTAAAGCTATCGAACAAGTTCGAAAGGATGCTGGCAGATTGCTCCCCAAAAAGTTGACCGAAACAGAAAAAATTGACCTTGGCGTGCCGCTGGGAGATCTAGTGTCAGCAGAGAAAGATCGGCAGGACGATCCTGCAATCGCAGCACGCGCGAAAGCGACGACATCCGAGATGATTTCTGCAGTCAAGCAAGGACGGGCATACTCGCAGGAGTTAGTCGACCAGCGACTGAACTTAGACAACCTGGTTGAGCAATTTAAGGCAGCGGACGATCCGGAGATTGGCAATCAGATTCGGAATGTGGCGGCCAAAATAAAAGAACTCGAAGAGGCTCTTGGCGAGCCAAAGAAACTACGCGAAGCGATGGAAAAACGTGAGCGTGAAATCATGGGCGCGGCTCTCGGTGCCGAAGACTTGGACCCTGCGAAGTTCCGCAAGAGGCTTGGACTGCTCGGAAGGCAAGCAACCCTGCGAGACCAGATTGCGGATGCGGCGAGGCGGGGAGTTGACGACCCTATGCAGCGTGCGGCTCTTGCCGGCGTGAAAAAGGAAATCGGGCTCCTCGATCCACAATTCCGAACCGACGCGATTAATAAGGTTCTTGGAGATAAAACTCTAGACGCGACAGACGTTGATCGCATCACGGATGCACTCAAAGAGTTGTCCGGCATCATGCTCGAAATGCAGAACGCACCGGCAGCCGAGATGCAGGGTCTCCTAGACCGTGCAGCGGAAATTCGCGCGGAGCTGGATGGTGGATCGTCCATGCTGACGCAGACGCTAACGTCGGGTGCGCTGGGCCGATCATTCGCCGGCATGGACTCGCAAGAAGAATTATTGGATGCGACGAAAGTTGGCTTTAAAGAAGCGCAGAAGCTTCGCCGTGACATGTACCTGGAAATGAAGCGTCAGCGAGGCTTGCCTGTAAAATGACTCACGCCCCAACAACGACTAGCACGACGACTACTGGCGGACCAACCACAACGTCCGGTCCAACCACGACTACGCCAACTTTCAATGGTCTGGCAGCGGAACGGTGGAACTCTCGCGTTGAGACTGTTTCCGAATCAGCCACGTTGCGATACGTCGTGCATGGAACGAGCGATCGGCAAGTTGTCGTTGACCAGATCAGCGCAATCGCGCCGGCAAGTTACGGCGGCCTTGAGCGATCCGGGAAGTTCTCGATCGAGGAATCGTCGCCGCAGGTTTGGGATATCGACGTCGAATACCTAGATCCACAGGGTATGTCGATGCGGTCGCCGGCTATTGATCTCGAAGTCGACGACTGGTCGATCCGGTTTGAGGCACGCGGTCGGATGGGCCGAGTGACGTATGGTTACAGCGAGCGCGCATACCCAGCAGCGACTGCCCCTGACCAGAAAAACATGATCCACGTCGACGAGCATGGCACCCCGCAAGGCATGGACGTGCCGCTGCCCGGAATGACTTTGGTCGTCTCAAAGCGAGTGTCCAAAACATTCATGACGCTGAATTACATTTTGGGTGTTTGTTCGATCGTCGGAAAAATTAATGACGATTGGTTTCTCGGTATTGGTCCTGGGCATTTGCGATTTGAGGGGGCACGCGGGACGATCCAGCCGGGAGTCGAAACGCTTGTCGAGTATGAATTCAGTTACGACTATCAAGAGACTGCGGACATCGGGGATATCGCCGCCGTCGTCCGCGAGCCGCACGAGATCACCTGGGTCGTTACGAAAGAAGAGAAGGACGGAAACCGAACGGTGACTCGCCCCCTCTATGCCTACTCAACTCAGCCGCATGGGACTGCAGACTTTACCACGACACTGCTGATTTAAAAAAACATGGGTATGCTAGAAAAACTAACGGCGGGGATGCGAGTCGATGGCATCGATGCGTACACATGGAATCGATTTGTTGACGCGGCTCAATTCGTGGATAGGCAGCGAGGCTCAAATGACAAGCACATCCCAGCCGGCCTGCGCGGGACGATCGTTCATATCACGAACGAGTCGGGAGCAGACGTCGGAAAGTACGAGATCCTCGGGCTAGGTGATGCGTACACCCCGCCATCGGATGACGCATATAGCCAACAGAGCTTCATCGATCAGAAAGTCTTGGAAGCCACGACACCAGACTTTTGTTTGCACACTGGAAAATTCTGCATCGCGATGGAACCGATTGGCGATGGTGCGGCTGGATATGCACTGGTCTCCGGTCTCGCGTTGGCTACGGTGGAAGTCGGTAGTTCCGCGCATCGATTTGCCGACGTCATCGACGGCGATCGTGAAAAGCTGCAGTCTGCATGGTATGGCTCAGCAGAAATCCTATACGTCGATGACGCGGGGGCTGCGGGAGTGAACGCACTCGTTCGGCTCTCAAACTTCCAGTCACCAGAATTTCGCGGAACGGTCGTGTCGGCTGGGATTTCTCCGGGACAGTCTGGTGAGGTTGAGACTGCCGCCGGCTGCGACGGTGGAGATGTCGAAACAATAACTGTTTGGCATACATGGTCCGATTGCGCAGTGATCCTGAAAGATCGTGAGGTCAACATCAGATACGATCGCGATGAAGGTCGGTATGTATTTGCCGACAAACCGTGTTCGTCTAGCGGTCAGACCACAACTACCGGCGCACCGCTGCCGGCTGCCTATTCGGACGCGGCTCCCGTCGCCGGTTTGATCGGCGATATCTCGCCGGCAGTCATGTCGGTCGGCATGAGCACATGTACAGGCGATTGTACATGGGAGTGGTCAGCATCAAACGGTTACTGGATGCTACTCTCATCGACGTGTGCACAGTCAACGACCACAAGTAGCTCTACAACCACAAGTTCGACCACGAGTAGCACCACTGGATCACCGACGACGACACCTCGCCCCCATTGTTGCACGACGACATCGACCAGTTCCACGACCACACTTGCTCCGACGACTACCTCAAGCACGACTACGACCGCTTGGCCGTGCAATTGCTTGTACCCCAGTTTTTGCGGGATGGTCGACGGCGAGCAGACGGTCACATCGTGCAGCGTTTATGAAAATACAACACCACCATGCGTGAGCACAACGAGCACAACCTGCGCACCATGCCCAAGCACGACCACATCGACCGCTGGACCGTCATCCACCACGACAACGGGCTCGGGGATTTCCGTCTGCACTGGTTGCACTTGGCATTGCACTGGCGCGTTCGGGCAATACATGTGGATCATTGGCGAAGATAATTGCTATACGATCCCGTATGATCCGCAAGGGTGCGAGTGTGCGTACCCTGATGAAATATGCGGTCCAGACAATTGCGGACCGGTTGACGTGGATTGCTATGTCCCGGTGCAGACGACGACTCAAACCCCAACCACTCAGCCTCCATACTGCTCGGGGAGTTGCTTCAACGTCTGGTCAGCAGCACAACTGAAATGGATTGAGGTAGGTACGACATGCGTCTCTCACCAGATGGATTGCCGTTGCACCCCCGTGACCATCACGGGGACGAGCGATTGCGACGTCATCGAACAACCGTGCGTTTCTGCTCCAACTAGCACGAGCATTTGCCCTGGATGTACAAGCACTTCCAGCTCATCGACTATCTACCCGACGACTACCAGTACCACCCCCACCCCGTGCGGTCAATGCAGCTGGAAATTCGACTCGGTCGCAGGTTGGCAGTCCGCCGGCTGGGTATGCCAGCCTAACTGCGATTGCGATCCGCCGACTAGCGATATCTCAATCGGTGGCGTTGCTATGACCAGTTGTTTCCCTGTGGTCACGACTACGACCACGGCGCAGCCATGTGCAAATGATTGTATTTGGCAGTTCGTTGGCAGCGATGTGTCGACGGCGAGTTGGGTTCAGACCGAAAATAATTGTATCGATCCATGTGGTTGCCCAGAGCCTGCCGGCCCAGCCACGCAGCTAAACACTTCTCTGCCGATGGCATGCTCGTCGCGTACCACCACGATCGAACCGACTACCACGACAATTAATCCCTGCAGCGGCACATGCCGGTGGAAGGGGGTGGGCACCTCCGGATCGCCAGAGTGGTTGCAAATCGCAAATAATTGTAAAAGCTGCGACTGCTCAAAGCCGGCCTTGGCACCGCAACTATCGCTGGTTTTGGAAACCCCCTGCGCTGGGGCAACCACAACCACTGAGCCGCCAGCCCCCTGCTCGGGATGTATCTGGGTTTGGGACTATGACGCGACTGGCACACTCACATGGTTGATAGTCGTTGACGGCTGTGATTTTGAAAACGACTTTTGCGGGTGCGACGTGCCGGGCAGCGGGTTCGATGAGGGAGTGCAGGTTGGCGATACTGTGCAGACCGAGTGTTGGATGCCCGGACCCACCGGCGCAAGCACTACTACCGTTGGGCCTTGCAGCTATTGCCAATATCACTGGAATCCTCATACCGCCGCTTGGGTTTTACTGCGTGACTACTGCGGATCGTGCAGCTGCCGTCCTCCATCCGTGGCAGGTCGCGAGCCATGGGAGGAACGCAAGACTGTCTGCCTGAGCACGACCACTCCTGCGCCAACCACAACCACAACGATAACGAGTACAACGACCACCACCGCTAATCCATGCGGTGGAAATTGTTTCTGGTCATCGACCGACGGAACGACCTGGACACTCCAGAGTAGCAATTGCTCGGGAGCCGGCTGCGGATGCGTCGGAGCTGAGCCGCCATCCTCGCCAGGATATGTGGGAGATAGCGGAACCACTGATTGCAAAACCTAGTCCTTCAGGAGGGATCTGAGATGAAATTGACCATCGGGATGGCGCACCACAGTGACTACGACGGTGCGTATTTCACTATCCAAGCCTTGCGATTATTCCATGACGTATCGCAGTGCGAACTGATCGTCGTGGACAACTCACCATCGAATCCACATGGAAAGGAACTTGGTCAGTTTGTCGGGGCATGGTGCCAAAAAGGTTTTGCTGCCGCGAGGTATATACCGATGGAGGAGGCGGGAGGAACCACGCAGACTCGCCAACGAATAATCGACGAAGCGTCTGCTCCAGCGGTTCTTATCATGGATTGCCACGTTCTTTTAGAGGCTGGCGCGTTAGCAAAACTGATCGATTTTTACGAGACCGGGAAAGACGGCGGGAACTTAATTCAAGGGCCGTTATTGTTTGACGACTTGGGCGATATAGCAACACATTTTAAAGATACTTGGGGCGCGGAAATGTGGGGTCAATGGGATCACGACCCTAGAGGCGACGATCCGGATGGTGAGCCGTTTGAGATTTTTGCTCAAGGGCTCGGGGTATTCAGTACGCGAAAGAAATCTTGGCTGCGGTTCAATGAACATTTTCGCGGGTTTGGCGGCGAGGAATGTTACATCCATGAGAAGTATCGGCAAGCTGGAAAGAAGACTCTATGCCTTCCCTTCCTACGTTGGGTCCATCGATTTGGGCGGCCTGGAGGAATCGCCTATCCGCTGACGGTGCAAAATAAAGTTCGCAACTACGTTTTAGGTTTTCGGGAGCTTGGCCTGGATCTCACGCCGGTCCACGAAAACTTCGTGGCGACGGGGCGCGTCACTGCAGGCGAGTGGGAGCAGCTCCTAGCTGATCCAGTGAAATTCTCTGGCGAGCCGAAGGGGTGCGGCAGCTGTGGAAATAAAAAGCTTCAGCCACGCAAAGGCTCTAATGTCGAGCAGATCTACGATTTCCTTGCAGAGCTTCCGCGTGATTTGAATGAGCATCTACCGACGCTGCGCGAGTACGCGAGTCGGTGCGAGACGGTCACCGAGTTTTCCAAACGGCGAGAAAGTGCGGTGCCGTTCGTCGCCGGTGGAGCCTCCGTGACTAGCTATTGTACGGAACGAGATCCTCTGCAGGATGTACTCAGCCGCGTTGGAAAATTGGACTTAAAAAGCGGCGACTCGGACAGCATCGATGAGATCGATGAGACAGACATGCTGTACATCGACACAAAACACGAGGCGAACCAACTCGTTCGTGAGCTGGATAAGTTTGCCGGCAGCGTTCGAAAATATATCGTGTTGCGTGGCACAGCGCAGTTTGGGGAGACGTCGGAGAGTGGCAACGGTCCTGGCTTGCTGCCGGCCTTGCGAAAGTTCCTGACAGAGAACCCGGAATGGTCGGTAGTGCGGCACGACCTGAATCAATACGGCATGACGATCGTTAGCAAAGTCGCAGAGGACAAGCCGAAGCTGCCTTCTAAAATAACCATGGCAGCCAACTTGGCGAAAGCGGTTGCCAAGCATGTTGTGACTGGTGCGGAGAAAGTCAGCGAAGACGTTCTTACCGCGCGGCTAGAGAGGTGCTCACTTTGCGAACTTCGGAACGATCGCCAATGCTCGGCCTGCGGATGTTTCGTGGATGAGAAAGCGACCTGGGCAGAGCAAGTTTGCCCAATCGGTCGATGGGAGGAGCCGCAGAGATGACAAAAAAAATACTTTGCCTGTGCCCCACTTATGATCGACCGCAGCGCATCGTCGAACACGCAATCGCTAATTTTAGGTGGCAGCACGCGAGGGACGATTGCTATCTCTATATTCACGACGACTCTGGGTTAGCTCCCAATATCATGGGCGACCGGTGGTGCATCACGTCGAGCGAGATCCGGGAGCCCAGCCTGCCGGCAAAATATGATTCCATGGTTGAGCGAGCGGAGTCGCTTTTTCCTGAATGGGATGCGATCGCGGTCTGGGATGACGACGATCTGTACCTGCCGTGGCACCTTGCTACCGCCCAAACGCTGCTGGAATCGCACGACTGGGTCCATCCCAGCTATGTCTGGTCCGATCACGATGGCGTCGCGAATGTCGAATCCGCTGCTGGCCGATTCCACGGATCGCTGGTCGTGAGACGCGATCTATATAATAGTGTCGGCGGCTGGCTGGGTGCACAGATCGCCGGCGAGGCTCAGCGGGCAGATTTTGATCAGCGGATGCTATCTTCGTGCGAAACACACTCTGAGACGGGACGTGGCGATCCGGCAAAATCGCGTCTGAGCTATTGTTTTCGCTGGGGCTCGACCAGGACAGGCCATGCGCAGGGACTCATGCGATCGCCATCAGACAGTTCGTGGTACACCGATCGTCCAATCACCCAGACCGTCTGGTCCGATAGACCTCGTGCGAAATTTGACGTTGGCGCGATGGACATCGCGCGGCGCATCATGGTCACCCCAGTGGACGTTGCTGCGCGTCGAGTCGTCTGATCGACGCGCCCCCCATTACGGGGGGGGCGTGATGAAAATGTAAATCCAAGTGTAAAT
>VTLG01009590.1_pt1 | contig 25829 bp, 37 predicted proteins | sample 4694571 | NCBI WGS metagenome assembly VTLG01 (sample SAMN12604809, study PRJNA352737) | marine metagenome | biome: ENVO:00000447; feature: ENVO:00000209|ENVO:00000569|ENVO:01000036; material: ENVO:00002151; isolation source: viral sequences binned using virsorter ...
AGGAGCAGGCAGCAGGAGCAGGCAGTTACCAGAAATCGAAACTATTGGGAAAAACCGGTTCTTCTGATTGACTTAAACCACTGAAAACACTGGCATTACCGATAAACCTTGTTTTTCAGAAACCGCCATAAGTCCTTATAATGACATGCCCAAAACCCTAGCTGGGAAGGGCCAAATCGGCGTAAGTTACTGAAACCACCGGACTTAGCGAAATAACTGCCTTTTGTCACCCCAAATCCACCCCCAAAAACCGTTTGACCCTTGAAAACAAGGTGTTTCTGAAAGGGCTGTACAAAAACACCGTGTTTTAAGGGCTTAAATCATCAGTTTTTCAAGAAAACCACACCGAAAACCTGCTGTTTTCAATTATTTTTGAAATTGGTTCAAATAAAGTGTAGATTTTTATTGCTTGCTGGTACTGGACTTACCACGGTTTCTGGGAAAAGTTCCGAAAAGCTTGATAATAAAAAACCTTCTAAGGAACATTGGAAAACAGCGGGTTTTTCAAGTTTTCTTGTCAGAAACACGGGGAAAAGGGGCTATTGCAAACAAAGGATTATGGACGATACTTCTTGTGTTGGTTTGGTGAAGTGAAACGGACGACAGCGACAAAAAAAACCGGCTCGCAGGGTTGGACCTAGGCATCTAACTAATTGCCGACCACAAGGTTCTGATGACCCCCGGACAATTTCAAGTAAATCGAGCGTATCGCGATCATAGTCTACATGAGTAGTGATCACGGCTGGAGCGTCCCTGTAAGTCATATGAATTTATGCTTGGGTTGTACAGATTCTAGCGTGGCCGACTAGGAAAAGTAGCACGATCATAGTTCGCAGTCCGGCCACCCGCTGGCATATCTGGCATAAGACGAATCGCTTGAAAACCTAGACCGGGCATGATTTGCGGATCGTCTAGGGTTTGCTTGAAGTGGCTGAATCGGGAGTAGCGACCCGATTTTAGCCCCGGAAGTCATCCGTTTTCGGGCCGAAACACAATAGCATGGAGTACGCCTAGCCAAGGGGTCCGACTGTGAAAACAGTCGGCTCCTATTGTCTCGGACAGTCCCTTACACCTCCCTATCAAGGAGCATCCAGCATGGCAGGACAATCCACCAGAATCCCACAGTCGGACGAACAAATCAGGACACAGATCGAGAAATTGGTCAAAACACGGGGAAATTGGAGCAAAGTTTCTCAGGAAAAGACCGCAAAAGCCTTCGAGATCTACATGGCTCCACGACTAGCACAGAATCCTGACCTATTCGTATAACCAACCCCTATCACAGGAGATCAGAATTATGGCATGGTCAACAATAATCCTCGGCGGGGGCCGTAGAGCGACTCGGACGAACCGGATGCAAGCCATGAAGCGTCCAGTGCCAGTAGGTCACTGGTCAACCCTCAAGGAATACACTCCACCTACAGCGATCTTGGCGGGTTATCTCAAGATCGGCAGCGATCATGTCAAGGTCGATGACGGTGGAGTACCTATCGCAGGTCTCAAAGGGGGTCTTTCATGATCGTCGAAGTTCAGATCGTAATCATCCTGATTTCACTCGTAATCATCGGGAAGTCTTGTTGACTCTCCCACAATTTCAAGGAGCATCGTTATGACAGCTACCAAAAATCGTCGGTCAGGTCGTGAAGGTCAGCCCAATGGCAAGTGCAAGTGCCGGTGGGGTTTCCAAGAGGATGGTCAGTGGGGCAAGGTCTACAAGACCTGTGGAAAACCTGTGGACTTCCACATGGTTGGGACTCGTAAAGTGTGGCACTTGACCTGCTTGGAGTGTCGGACACAACAGGCCAAGCACTTCGGAACCACCCTCAAAACGGCCACAGTGGTGAAGCCAGTGGCCAAGCCAAAGGTGGTCAAAAAGACCAAGCCAGTGGCTGGATTGGGTCACTACATTGCTGCAACACCCAAAGTGGCTAAGCCAAAGGTGGTCAAGGCGGCCAAAGTGGCTAAGCCAAAGGTGAATGTCGGAACCTTGCAAGAAAAACTGGATGAAGTGACACGACTGCTTGAACTGCTTAAGTCAGTCCAGTCTGCTGCATGACCATCTGCTTCTTAATCCTACCTCCTTTAAGGATCGACAAGCGAAAGCGACTCGGTCCTATTGTCCAAAACCCCTTCTCTTTATCAAGGAGAGCAGCAATGAATCGCAGAATTGCAATGCGGAACGCAGTGGAAAGACAGGAGGATGACCATATCTTTGCTCAAACCGTGGTGAGTGAGGATGACAAGGTGAACGCTGTTCGGGAGCAGTGGCTAAGAGAGTCCAATTGTTACATCAGGTGGTGCCTCAACAACAACAAGGAGACCGACAGATGAGCGAAACCAACGGATTGAATGGCGGGCCGGGAGTCAACGAGCATGGACCTACCAACAATACACCGCTAGTCAAGGAAGCAGGCAATGTCCCATTGTGGGCCTCAAAGAACCTAAAGAGATGGGTTCGTATCCGGTTGCTAAGTGATGTTGGCTACCCTGCTTGGGACTTGTCCTACTGCTACGCTGAACTGATCAACGGTGCAGTGGTCAGGTGCAGTTCCGAAGACCTACCTGCTATGGACTACAGTCAGTTCCCGAAACCACTGAGTAAGTGGAAAGGCAAGGCACTTGCTGAAGCAAGAGAGCGGGGAGTGTACTTGAAGGGGACTGGAATCTTTGAAGCACTATCAACCCTATGTTAAGTGAAAGGAGTATCGACGATGTGGAAAAAGAAGACTACATTAGAGAACTTGAGTAGGGCGATGGAATGTCCTTGTGAGTTTAGTGCATGGACATACTTTCGGTCCTTGGAACATGCCGAGGATCGTGGAACTACACAGTCCCAGTGGAGGGAAATTCAGCAGCATTATCTCGATGACTTAGACGCTAATTAACTTGTCCCACCTTTAAGGGGGCTGGCAGGGATGGAACTTGAGAAAGAAAGAAAGAGTGAAAGAATAGACAACAAATAAGAGATGTATCTTGTTGATACTCTCACTTCTTTATCAAGGAGTAGCACTGTATGAGTCTAAAGGACACCTATTGGTTGGTGTATGTAGACACCTCATGGTCTATGCGGATCACTCCAACAGACCCTATCAGGGTCAAAGCGACATCCCAAAGGGGGGCCTTTGAGGCAGTCAATAAGATATGCCTTGAGGAAGGGCATGGTGAGTTGGATGTTGGGGCTATTGGATTGGTCAAGATTGTCAAGGAAAGTAACACAAGGAGCAATGAAGATGTTCAGTAGCACCCGCAATCATGGATTCCAGATGAAGTTTGAGAATGGATGGACGATCAGTGTGCAGTGGAGTAAGAATAACTACTGCGAAAGACGGACGTTTGATGTGGACTTTGCTTGCTTACCTGAAGAAGGCGATGTAGAGGTTGAGTCTCCTGATGCCGAGGTTGCTGCATGGTATGGGGAGCGGAATAGGGACAAACCTTGCGAGGGTTGGTTGGATATCTATGAGAGTGATCAGGTTGCAGGTTGGCTTAGTGCCGATGAGGTAGCTACATGGATCACTAAGGTTGCTGCCTTCAAGGGCAATCATAAGTTAGAGTCGGAGCGTTTACGATTGGATGAGCGAATCACTGAATGGAACAAAAGTGCCTATTAACAAGGAGACCAGTAACATGGCAAGGACTGACAAGGTTGGATCACACAAGACCAGCAAAGGGACCAACGATCAGGGACAAAGGACGATTAGGTATCACAATACCGATGTGGTTGCTTGGGATCACAAGGTAATCATCCTAAAGAACGATGGGTTTACAACAAGAACCACCAAGCTAAGGATGAACCAAGCATCCCAAGAGTTTGGCTTGGGCTATCGGGTATGGCAAAAGGATTTCAATTGGTATGTGGACTATGAAGGTGAGACCTTAGAGTTCAAAGGCTTGACCTTGGAACTGACTAGATCATTGAGTACCAGTGACATCATCAGTTATTACAAAAGGAGTAAGAAGGACAATGAGGTCTATGTTGATGACGATGGACAGTGCCACTAACTTTTACCAAGGAGCAGTGACCATGACCCAAGTATACAGTGACCCAAGCAGAGTTGATGACCTTCATGCCTTGCCAGATATGGAGGTGTTCAGGGTTACAGAGTTGGAGTGCAACTATAACTTGCAGAACATGGATCATGCCGATGAGTACACCATCACCGAACCGGGATGGTACTGGTGGGCTTGCTTTCCGGGTTGCTTACCCGATGGTCCTCCAATCGGACCCTTCGATACTGAGGATGATGCCAAGGTAGATTGTGTTGATAACTATCTCTAACCCCTTACCAAGGAGCAGTGATTATGACTGATAGAGCAATCCAAGTCGGACCAAGGAATCGGATGCCAGTGCCTCATGAAGTTGAAGCGGCTACCGAGATGAAGGAATTGGTGAAGAAGCTGAGTGACCTAGTGAACGTGATGGGATCGGATCAGTACTTAGTCCCTCCCTTTGTCGATGCCTTTGAAAGACAGCATCGGACCTTGCAAGCAGACATGGTGACAGTGCTGTTGAAGGGACTGTTCCAGTGGGCCAAGGAGGCAGTGGAGAGTGAGCGTATCGACCCAAGGAATGAGTTCGCTATCAAGATGATACTGTCTAGGTTAGGCAGTGCCGGTGATGAGGCTTTGGACTCACTGGAAAATATAATCAAGGGATTGAATGAGTCACCGATCTTAAAGTGTTCCACTTACTAATCACAAGGAGATGCAGTACATGAATCATGAACAGACAATGTCTGAGTATCATCGGAAGGTAGGGCAGTGGACAGCAAAGGAAGGCTCTAAGGTGATCGGTTCCCTAGTGAGTATCGAATGGCGAAGACACCCCAACAACTATGATATAGGGGAGGAGGTGAAAGTTTACTTTGAAGTGAAGGATGTGAAGATGTCATATGGTATCGTTCGATACCTAGTCCAACCATTGAAAGGAGAAGGAACTATGTGGGTCAATGTCGATAGCATCGACACGTTTCTTAAAGACTGACATTCAAAGGAGATCATGTAACTATGGCAAACAAGATTCCCAACGTGACCCAACAGCAAATTGATCAAGCACACAGCAAAGCAGAAGAACTCTACTCAAGGAGCAGCAACATGACACGCAACGATTTCAATCATGTGGTGGCAGAAGACATCCTTCACAATCAAGCGAAGTACCGTACAGTGGAGGATGTGTTGAAGGACATCGACTACTGTGAAGAGAGTGGTGATCTGATACGAGCGGATGCTATGAATGAGTACCTCAAGAGGGAGCAGCATCTGTGTGACATTGAAAGGAAGAACAGATGGCATGTATGATATGCGGAAGTATGGAACAACCGATCCATGTTCATGGTCACACTCAGTGTGGTCGATGTGGATCACTACAAGAAGGGTGTTGTGAAGGGTCAGTAGGTAACTGTCCTGAGACACCACCTGATACAACAAAGGAGAGTACACCTAATGACCGAACCGAACGGGTACAAGATCAGGACAGCGAAGAGCATCCTAACGCTGACGTACTTCGGGAGTGGGAAACTACCTAGAAGGGTGAAGGCTATTGCCAACACACCGAAGACATCACAAACCTATAGTCTAGTCGTTAATACTGATGATCATTCGGTGTACAAAACCATTGAAGAGATCCATGCCTTTGCTGCTTGGCAGTTAGCCACTCAGTTAGCTTGGATCTTTTCAGATGATGGTGACCTGATCCCTGCTAAGATCCACCGGGTAGGGACAACAGGAATTGGACAGGATGTAACACTGTGGACATTAAAGGAGAACATAACAGCAAGACGAATGTTGCAGTCCAAGTTATAAGTTCAGTGAATAGAGTACACTTTTCTTTCTCATCCAAACAAGGAGACCTTTACGATGACTACTGATAACAATGAAACCGTTAAAGATTCAACCGTTAAACCATTGCCCTTGAAGGAAGCAACCTTACTGATCTCACCGGATGTGCGTGCTGAATATTGTGACAATAGTTTAGATGGTCCTGTTCGCCATGAGGATTGGACTAAGGAAAATCTGATTAAGCAGTTAAAGAAAGCAGATAGTATTATTGATGGACACAACAAAGAGGTAAACGAGTTGAAAAATAACTTTGAACGCATTCAGGAAAAGGATGCACAAACAATTGAGGATTGCCTTGAGCGGATCAAGGCATCCGTTAGCTCGGGTTATAAGTTGTCTGAGGAACTTGAGAAGATTAAGAGTCGCACCTTTGATGAGTGGCTCAAGGGATTGATTGAGGATCAGGTTGATGCAAGATTGAAAAAGTGGACAGAAGAGAGCGACATGATCAATCTTGATAGGAAGATAGCGGCGGTAATGGAGGAAGCGGTCAGTAACCTTGAGATAGATACCGAAAGCATCTACGGTCTTGAGGAAGCGATTAAGGACACCGCTTCTTATGTTGTGAGTGAGATGGATATCAGTGACATCAGTGGTTTAGATGACTTTGTAGATAGTAAGATTGCAGAGATCCAGATCGAATCCAATATCTGTTAACCAAAGGAGACAGTAACAAGATGAAACTATTACGGGTAGTATTAGAAGGCAGTAAGCGGAAGAGAGGAAGAGAGTTTAAGTATTTTTCTGATGAAGCAGATGCTCGAAGTTGGCTTGCTGATGAGTCACCCCATGAGTTGCGTATGAAGTACTCTCGGGATGTAGAAGCAGTTACTGTGCCAACTACCAAGCAGGAGTTGGTTGATTATCTGAATAGACATCACGTTTTCTGGCAGAAGAAATAATTTTCCTTAATGCCAGTTGGTTGTCTAGTCGATAACAGTTCTAACCAAAAGAAAGGATGAAGATATGACTACGAAACGATGGTGGATAGCTGGTGTACTGGTGGTCTTCGTTATTCTATTGGGGTTCCTAATGGGATGCGGCACTGCCAAGGGTGTTCTTCAGGATCTACGGGGTGTTGTTGATGGGATCGAACAAGCAGACGATGAATCTCGTAGAGGAGGTGAATAGTTATGGGACTATCAAGGAGAATGGTTGACTTCTTCAATGGATTCTTGTATGGTGTTGGTTCTGGACTGGTATTCTTTGGAGTTGGGTTCTTGTTCGGAAAGATTACAATACTTGGACACTCAGTGGCATGGATTGCGCCTTAATTGGCAACGGATTGCTCCTTGATAACTTCTGGGTGGGGTGACGACCCCACTCAGAAGGTTTTTACCTTATGCTTTTCTTCCCTCCTCCATGCCCTCGTCAAGGGTTATAGCTTGACGGGGGTTTTTTATGTGGTACTCTATATGTATAGAAGTACCTAGTTCTATTCAATGACTCTCACTTACAAGGAGATTTCTTATGAGTCATCAGATCACGATTCGAGAAGACGGATTCGCAGAGGCAGTGTATGCAAGGACCCCTGCTTGGCATCAGCTAGGACATGTCGAGAAGGATCGAGACTTGGTATCGGATGACATCATCCCTTACATAGACTTCGAGCCTGAGATGATACCTCTATATAAGGAGGTGGCTGAAGGTCAGTTCGAGTTGTTTGAGTCAGCAAAGGGTATCGTTAGGAGTGACAACGGATATGAGTTGAGTCATGTGTCACCTAACTATGCACCTTGGGGACATCTCAAGGCTTTCCCGATGCTCAACTCACTCATGATGGACGGCATCATGAAGTATGAGGCAGGGTTTACCCTCCGGGGGGGCAAGGATGTGGTGATAGTGGCACAGATTCCGGGTGTCCATGAGGTGGCTGAAGGGGATGTCACTCTCCCCTTCATCATGTGCTTGTTCAATCATACTGGACAGCATCGGGTTCGGTTCCTGCCTACTGCGATCCGTCCGGTGTGTTCCAACACGGTAGGGATGGCACTGGCTCAAGGTAAAGGTCAGATCCTCAGTGTCCGACACTCAGGAGACATGGAGTTGAAGATGGATGAGGTTCGTGATGCCCTGAGTGAGATCAACTCAGCGTTCACTGATCACACCAAGGTGGCACGGCAGTTGTCTCAGGTCAAGGTAACCAACGATACTTGGGTTCCATTCTTGAATGAATTGTTTCCAGTACCACAGGTTACTGATGCTGAGTTCACTCAGCGTAAGCAGAACAGTGTTCGTGAGACTCGTCTAGCAATCAGGAATAACTTCTTGGGAGATCCTGCACAGCAGATCCCATCCACTAGGCACAGTTGGTATGCTGCGTTCAATGCTGTTACTCAGTGGGTGGACCACCATGAGTACAAGGGTAAGAACGAAGCGATCAAGGCTGAGACTAGATTCCGAGTGGCAAATCTCGGGACAGGGAATGACTTAAAGGTTAAGGCGTGGAACAGTGCTATTAGCATGTCATCTAACTAAGAGGTTTCGTGAAGATTATGCGGGAATGCCCCAGACTTTTCAGTCATTGGATGAGAATCCTGTTCCTCCTAATCTTCTCCAAATCAAAGCTGAAGAAGTGTGGCTTGCATCGGGAGGGAGGTGGGGTACTCCTCCCGGTGTGCCACTTGAAAGTTACGATGATATGTGTAAATCCAAGGGATTAAAGGACGTTTCTCCTGTCACCAAGGGGATAAAACTAAGGGATGAAACCAATGGCAGAACTACAGAAGCAACTGACATTGGAGTCGGAGATGAGTATGTTGGGATTGATCCGGTATCGGGCCAAGCAGCAAAGAGCGAGGGAACGTAGTCAACCTTGGGCAACTGACGCTGCCCGTGAATATACTGCTAGGCTGATCATAACTATTGCTGAAAGGATTGAGACTAGAGTAGACATGATGGGAAGTAGGCCCGGAAGTATACCGGAGTCTCTGAGTTACCTTACCCTGTTAGAACCTAGAGTCATGGCCCTCTTAGTAATGCGATCTGCCTTGAACTCAGTGATGAGATTAAGGTCAGTGACTAGGGCATCGGTTATGGTTGGCAGTGAGGTTGAGCGAGAGTTGAGGTATCATCAATTTCGTGCTGCTTATCCGGGTTTGTTTGAGACAATCAAGAAGAGAATAAAGAACAGTACCTCTCCGGGGTACAAGCATAAAGTTATTTCACAAGCCATGCGTAGCACTAGTTGGGATTACGAGGCTTGGACTGAAGAAACTAAGTTAAGAGTAGGTGCAGTTCTTTTAGATATTCTAATCAACTTAGGGGTGGTCGAGCGTAATCATCCTATGCTTCAGAGAAGAGGGAAGAAGGGACCGATACTAACAGCAAGCAATGATCTTAATGCTTGGCTTGCTGCGTATGATGAGTTCTATGAGTTGTTGTCACCCTTGTTCCTTCCTTGTGTAGTACCACCAAAGAATTGGAGTTCGCCTAATGTGGGGGGCTATCATTCTCAGGAGTTGGAGGTAATACCTTTAGTTAAAGGAACCACCAAACAGTATCTCAAGGACTTAGAACAAGTACAGATGTCATCAGTATATGAAGGCATCAACTATTTACAGAGGGTCGGTTGGTCTGTGTATTCTCCCATCTTGACGACAGTGGAAGAGCATTGGCATTTGAATAGAGAGGTAGGAACCTTGCCTTCCGCAGAGGATCAGTCTTTACCACCTAAGCCAGCAGATATAGATACCAATAGAGAATCAAGGGTAGCATGGAAAAGACAGGCAGCAGCAGTATGGGAACTAAACATCAAGACTCGAAGCAAACGAATTGCTGCCATGCAGATCATTACAACTGGGAAAAGATATGGGCAGGATACTTTCTTCTATCCACATCAGATGGATTTCAGGGGGAGAGTGTATACCGTACCCCATCCATTGACGGTTCAAGGGAGTGACTTATGTAGAGGTATACTTCAATTTGCAGAAGCCTTACCTATTGGGACCAATGAATCAGCACGATGGCTTGCCATACATGGGGCCAATTCCTTTGGTTACGATAAGGTATCCTTTTCAGATCGAGTTATGTGGGTCATTAATAATTCACAGGATATTCAAAGATGTGCTGAAGATCCTTACAATAACAGGTGGTGGTTGGAAGCGGAAGATCCGTGGCAATTCTTGCGATGGTGTCATGATTGGGTAGGCTTAAATGGTCAGGGTCTAAGCTACCGTTCCAATCTACCTATCAGTGTGGATCAGACTTGTTCTGGTTTGCAGCACTATGCTGCTTTACTTCGAGACCCAGTCAGTGGTAAGTCCACCAATCTTATTCCATCGGATGTGCCTAATGATATCTATTCAGATGTAGCCGAGGCAGTGACCAAGAAGATTGAAGGGAAAATGGATGAAGAGTTCGCTCCTCTCTGGTTACGCTTCGGTGTGGATAGGTCAGTCTTGAAAAGAATTGTGATGACTACCCCCTATGGTAGTAAAAAGTATAGTCATCGTACATTTATAGTCGATGCTATCAATGCCAAGAAGGACCATCCCTTCGGTGACAAGATACCGGAAGCGGCACAGTGGTTAGCGAATGTGACATGGGATACGATTGGAGAAGTAGTGATTGCTGCCCGTGTTGGGATGGAGTGGCTAAGAGATGTGGCACGGGTGCTAGTAAAAGAGAAGCAGGCAGTGAAGTGGACTACACCCTTGGGGTTTCCTGTTGAGCAGAACTATGAAGCCATGCAGTCACGGCAAATTCGTTTGAGTCTGGGAGATGGCAGTAGTTGCAAGGCTACACTAAGAGTTCCGGTTACCAACCGAACACCCGATGTTGTGCGACAAATAAATGGGATTGCTCCTAATGTCATCCACTCTTTGGATGCTACTGTTCTGTTGTTGGCAGTGGTCAAGGCTAAGAAGGCAGGTATCCAGAGTATTGGGGTAGTTCATGATTCTTTCTCAGCCCACGCTTGTAATATTCAGAAACTTGGAGAGTTAATTCGTGAAGCGTTTGTTGAGGTGTACAAATCGGATGTGCTAGGTGGTCTTCATAGTCAATTCCAAGCACAGACTGACAAGCCTATACCTGACCTGCCATCCTATGGCACTCTTGATGTGGAGCAAGTGTTACAATCTTCTTACTTTGCAGGATAAGATATGCTTACTTCTTTCCGAACTCGAAAAATTGGACAGGCAAGAGGAAGTAGAGTAACCTCTGAGATATGCGAACTTGCTGTAGCAAGAGGAAGGGTATCAAGTTCTATTATCCCATCGACCGATGTACTTATACTGCGAAGCATGTATGTTCCGGGGCATCCAGTAATGTATAGAGTCGCTTACCTATTACAAAAGGAGAACAACAAATGGGAAATAGCTGATGTAACTGAGAAGGATTTGTGTCCTTTTATTCGACCTATCAACCTTAACACAGGAGATTTTTGAATCGTATTCCGTACAACGAAACAGAAGTTACTGTTCAGTAGTATCAATCCTAGTTTCCATAAACGATCTATTAAGGAGATCAAAATCATGGCTACGAATCACAGCAACAATGACATGCAGCATGTATCCCCTGTTGGAACAGCAAAATTTCCCTATCTCGTTAATCCAGATACTAAGTTTGATGAGAGAGGAACCTTCAAGGTGGACTTAATCTTGAAATCACAGGAAGCATCTGCAATTAAGACTGCGGCAACAAAGTTGGCGACCTCATTCAAGAAAGAGGATGTGGAAAGCAATCCCTCTCGTAAGAAGTGGGGACTTCACCTTCCCTTACTAGATGATATTGATCAAGATGGTGAAGACACAGGACAGAAGGTTGCCCGATTCAAACAGGCGGCAACAATTAGAACAAGGGATGGACGAGAGATCCAGAAGAGTATCTTGCTCTTTGATTCACAAGGGAATCGGATCTCTGGTATCAATCCTTATAGTGGAACCAAGATGTCAGTGGCGTATACTATGAGTGCCTATGCCAATCCTACTGGTAAGACTTATGGTGTTACATTCAGGTTGGTTGCTGCCCAGATTATCGAGTTGGTTGAGGGCGGCACGGGTATGAGTGCTGAATCTTTAGGGTTCCAGAATCAAGAGGACGGATTCGTAATGACTGAACAGCAGGATGCTGATGATGAAACAGAGATCTTGGAATCAGAAGGCACGGATACGGAAACCAAGCCGGTATCCGTACCGAGCGACGAAGAAACGTCCGGGGATGAAGTTCCATTCTGAACCAGTTGGTTTCTTCAGGTCTCGTTTAGAACGAGATGTAGCAGATGACATGACGAGTAGGGGCGTAGGCTATGGGTACGAAGTGTGCAGAGTTAAGTATGTTTCTACCCGTGCCTACGTCCCTGACTTTATACTGCCTAATGGCATCTTAATAGAAGTCAAAGGGTGGTTCAGACCTAGTGATAGAGCCAAGCATCTGCGTATCAAGGAGCAACATCCAGAGTTGGAACTTCGATTCCTATTTAGCAGGGCTAGTCAGAAACTGAGCAGGCAGAGTCCGACTACTTATGCTCAGTGGTGTGACCGATATGGCTTTAAGTGGTGCGAGAAGAAAATACCTCAAGGATGGATAGATGAAAAGACCAGCAAAAAATTTAAGCAGCAGCAGCAGCAACTCTCTCTTTTTGAAGCATGAGCCTTGTCCCAAATGCGGTAGCCGAGACAACCTTGCCCGATTTGATGACGGACACGGGTATTGTTTTGGTTGCCAATACTATGAGCAATCAACAGAAGCAAAACAAGGAGCATCTACTGTGTCACCTATGAAACAACAAGGACTGATTAAGGTTGAGTTCAAAGAGATACCTAAAAGAAGTCTTGATGCAGATACATGTCGAAGGTGGGGGTATGGGGTAGGCAGATATCAAGGGAAGGCAGTCCATGTTGCTCAGTACATGGGTCAGGATGGAATGGTTGTGGCACAGAAACTTAGAGATACTAACAAGGAGTTTGTGTGGTTGGGTGACTCGAAACGAGTTGGTCTATATGGGCAACACTTGTGGAAAGCAGGGGGCAATAAGATTGTTTTAGTAGAAGGCGAGATAGATGCATTGTCGGTCTCCAAGATACAGAGTCACAAGTGGCCTGTTGTATCAGTACCTCATGGTGCTGCTCATGCTGATAGAGCAGTGTCCAACTCGATTGAATGGTTATCTTCCTTTACGGAAGTGATCTTCATGTTTGATCAGGACAAGCAGGGTCAAGAAGGTGCGGCCAAGGCAGCAGCAATTCTCCCTCCGGGCAAGGCTTACATTGCTACTCTTCCCTTGAAGGATGCTAATGAGATGCTGATGAAGAACAGGGGTGGTGAATTGGTCTCCAGTATATTCAAGCCGAGAGCATGGAGACCCGATGGTATTGTAGATGGTAGAGATCTATGGGAACTGATATCGACTCCCAATGATACTGATTCGATTGAGTATCCTTGGGCTAAGTTGCAGGACATGACCTTGGGTTGCAGGACACACGAAATTGTGACGATCACTGCTGCCACAGGGACCGGGAAGTCTACCATATGCAGGGAGTTGGCTCATCATTGGGCTAAGAATGGTGAAGTCATTGGCTACATTGCTCTTGAGGAATCTTTAAGACGCACTGCATTAGGTATCATTGGTACGGAGTTGAGTAAACCTGTCCACTTGGAGTCTGAAGCCGTAGATATGGAAGCGTTCAAGGGTGCATATGATCGTACCTTGGGGTCAGGTCACTGGTTCTTATACGATCATCACGGATCACTAGATCCTGAGAACTTGATCGGTAAGGTACGGTACTTAGTAAGGGGACTCTCTTGTAAGACGGTGTTTATTGATCACCTTTCTATCTTGATCTCTGGTCAAGCAGATGGAGATGAGAGGCGAATGATAGATAACACCATGACTGAACTAAGGAGTTTAGTACAAGAGGTAGGGTGTCGATTGATCTTGGTGTCGCACTTGAGGAGGACGGAGAGAAGCACGGAGGAGGGACTGAGCAGACCCGCTCTGAATCTCCTTCGTGGTTCCCACGCCATAGGCCAAATTAGCGACATCGTTCTAAGCGCAGAAAGAAATCAGCAGTCAGACGATGAAGAGGAGAAAGATGTATCTATCATGAGGGTACTAAAGAACCGTCACACTGGGGATACAGGGGTATGCGGTAAGTTACGTTGGGATCGGGAGACTGCACGATTGACTGAGGTACTACAAGAAGCAGATGTATTTCCATCTGTTGCAACAACTGACACTCAAGGAGATTTTTAGCATGACAAACAGATATGTGTTTGATATCGAGACCAATGGACTGGTTGAAGATGTGACTACGGTCCACTCATTGGTTATGAAGGATATTGATAATGGAAAGGTTTATTCTTACGCAAAAGATAAAGCCTACCATACGATTGAGAAAGGATTGAATAAACTGGCTCAAGCAGATGTAATTGTAGGATTCAACTCCATAAGGTTTGATCTCCCTGTTCTGTTTAAGTTGTATCCTGAGTTCTGTAAAGATATAGATCAGAAGGGGGAGGAGATGGCACACCTAGACCTGTTGGTGTGCAGTCGATTGATCTGGACTGACATGTACGAACGAGATGCTAAACAGAATAAAGTACCTCCCCTCTTGCGGGGACGGCACAGTCTAAAGTCTTGGGGATACCGATTGGGTTTACTAAAAGGAAACTATGCTGATACTCATGACTTCAGTGAGTGGACCTACGAGATGCAGACCTACTGTGAACGTGATGTTGATATCACCTATCAGTTGTGGGAGTTGATTGCATCTAAGAAATATTCTACCCAAGCACTGGCACTGGAGCAGCGGTTTGCTGATCTTATCAATCAGCAGGAGGATAATGGGTTTGGGTTTGATGTAGAAAAAGCAGGTGAATTGTACGGTGAACTTGTCAAGGATAGAGAGATACTACGCAACAAGTTGATAAAGGAGATGCCACCAAAAGAAGTGAAGATGAAATCTTTAGACCATTGGATAGATAAGAATACAGGTCTAAGGTACAACACTATTAAGGATGCAAAGCTAAATGGTGTACAAAGATCTGACTTGTTGGATGGTCCTCCCAGAACTAAACATATTCCATTTAATCCTACCAGTAGGCAGCAAGTTTCAGACCTACTGATTGGACGGTATGGATGGAAACCAACGGAGTATACCAGTGATGGACACGCAAAGGTTGATGAAAAGATTCTATCTTCATTGTCGTACCCTCCAGCAAATGATATCTCTAAACTATTCCTCATTGAGAAACGAATTGGGCAACTGGCTGAAGGAGAACAGGCTTGGTTACGTCTGGTCAAGGACGGTCGTATTCATGGAGGATGCAACACAAATGGTGCGGTCAGTGGCAGAGTCACTCATGTCAGGCCAAATTTGGCGACCGTTCCTAGAGTTGGTAATCCTTATGGGAAAGAGTGTCGTTCTCTATTCGTTCCTCGCAGTGGCACTGTTCTTTGTGGGTTCGATGCTTCTAGTCTTGAACTTAGGTGTGCGGCTCATTACCTTTCTACCTATGACGAAGGCGAATACATCAAGACAGTGACTCAAGGTGACCCTCATACTGCTAATCAAAAAGCAGCGGGGTTGGCTACGAGAGATCAGAGTAAAACATTTATATATGCTCTTATCTATGGAGCAGGGTTTCAGAAGCTAGGTTCTATAGCATTACCTGATGGTTCAGAACCAGAACAAATCAAAGAGGGGAAGCGATTGAAGAGACAATTCTTTGGGAACATGCCAGCATTTGAACAGCTTATCTCTGCGATAAAGACTAAGTTCAATACTGTTGGGTATTTGAAGGGACTAGATGGTAGAGAGTTAAGGATTAGATCGGAGCATAGCAGTGTTAATCTTTTGTTCCAGTCTGCTGGTGCTGTCATCATGAAGCAGACGTTGATAAACTTTTGGGAAGGCTTAGAGAGTAGTAACTTGATTCATCAACGTGACTACTGGCTAGTGGTCAATGTTCATGATGAGTTCCAATGGGAATGTGCAGAAGATATTGCCAAACCTTTAGGACAAGAAGCAAGAACAGCTATAAAGAAAGCAGGAGAGGGTCTAGGTGTACGGTGTCCACTTGACGGTGAGTGGAAGATTGGTAAGAACTGGGCCGAAACCCATTAAGATCAAGGATATTTTATATGAAGACAACTATAATTGTTGATGCAGATACTATTGCTGTACAGATTGGGGCAGCAGTTCAAGTTCCTATCAAGTGGAGTGATGAAGTGTACTCCATGTTTGCTGATGGGAAGGAGGCATGGATTCAGGTTCAAGATTACATTTCAGAATTGCAGTTCAAGGTTGCATCCTTGATGGGGGTGACTCTTGATGAATCCCCTGTTGTGTTAGCTTTCTCTGATCCTAATAGAAAATACTTTAGGCATAAGATCCTACCTACCTACAAGTCGAATCGACAGAATCGTGAAGGACCTATGCTGGTCGGATTCTTAAAGAAGAAGATGGCTGAGAAGTATACTACTTATTGTATTAAGAATCTCGAAGCTGATGACATCTTAGGTATCTTAGCAACGGATGAGTTCTTGATACCTGAAAATTGTGTGTTGGTATCAGTAGATAAGGATCTTCAAACGATCCCCGGTACGCATTACAATCCCAACCAACCTGATAGTGGGATCATTTACATCAACCCATTCCTTGCTGATGTGAATCATTTACGTCAGACTTTAGTGGGTGATACCACTGATGGATATAAAGGATGTCCCGGTATGGGTCCAGTAGGTGTCAGTAAGATACAACTACATGGAGAAAAGGCATGGTCTAATGTTCTTGCTGCCTATCTCAAGGCAGGTAAGACTGAAGAAGATGCCCTGATTCAAGCTAGAGTGGCAAGGATATTAAGGGCAGAAAACTATTCGTTTGCAACCAAGGAGATTACACTATGGAATCCACAATGAATCGTGATGATCTATTAAAACTACATGACAGTCTAGCCACAGAGGCTAGGGGTTTGATGGAGAGGAAGAATCATGATTACTCAGGAGGGGAGGATAGGGAACTCCCTTTTCTAAATTTCTCTAGGGTTGAGAGCATGGGAATCACCACTACCGAGAAGGGTTTCTTGGTTCGTATGACGGATAAGATGTCTCGTCTATCTACCTTCTGTAAAGAGGGGAGTTTCAAGGTTGATGATGAGAGTCTAAAGGATACTATCTTAGATATCATCAACTACTCTATCCTACTCTATGCTTATGTATCATCCAAACCTCCCACTGAGATGGACAAGGCTACTGAAAAACTTCGGAAGAGGCTGTTTGACAAGGACAAGAATTAACTTGTCCCCCCTTTAAGAAGGTGTAAGCTATGGCTATGAAGGAGTTCCCCGCTATTAGTGAGGCTTTAATCCTCTGCTTGGAGCAAAGATTTAACTGTGGTCCCCCCTTGAAGGACGAGTCGGTCCCATCTTTATATTTAAGGGCAGGTCATGCAGAAGTTGTAGACTATTTACGATCAATTCAAGACAAACAGAACACTGGTATAAGTAAGGAGTCAACTGATGTGCTTTTCGAGTCCGAAGATACCCGAGCCACCGCCACAAGCCCAAGTACCTCCTCCCGAAGACGATCCCGGCGAAGTGGAAGTGGCTAGAGAAGCACTGGCTAGTCAGGGTGGTAAGCGGACGGTTCGAGGTCGGAAGGTTTTGACGGTAGGACTAAAGACTCCTTCCTCATCTGGATCTGGTGGTCTGTCTTATGGATAATTTCTAATGGTAATGTCACCTAACTCTAGTGATAGCAGTACATTACATGAAAGGTATACGGACCTAGCTAGGGATAGACAAAACTATGTCAGCAGGGCTGAAGATATAGCAGCGTTAACTATACCTTACTTGTATCCTCCTAATTCTGGGAGTGTCGGTTCGGCTATTCCCGATCCGTACCAGAGTATTGGCAGTAGAGGTGTCAATAATCTAGCCAGTAAGTTCCTCTTAGTTACTCTTCCAAGTCAGCGAGGTTTCTTCCAGTATCGTTTGACTCCTGAAACTGAAAAGATGATCGAGGCTTTAGCCCCCGATGAGAAGGATGACTTTGAGAGATCCTTGGTACAGCATGAACGAGATGTGTTAAGGCAGGTAGATGATGCTGAACTTAGACCTGTCATGTTCATGTGTTTCAAACATCTATTGGTTTCCGGTAATGTACTTCTACATATACCGAACAAGGGACCGGCTAGATACTTCCCCTTGACCCACTATGTGTGTCGAAGAGACCCGAGAACTGGGTCACCACTAGAGATGATTATCAAGGAAGAGGCATCTTTAAGCACTCTTTCAGGAGATATTCAGGCACTCTTAATGAAACCCAAGGATGAAGACACGCCATCCTATGGAGAAGGGGAAGATGATACTGTCTGTATATACACCTATGTTTGCAGGAAGTATGCAAAGAATGCAGGGAAAGATGCCAAGTTTAAGTGGTCAACATGGCAGGAGATTGATGGGATTAAGCTACCCGGAAGTGAGGCCACTAATCCGGGTGATGATCCACACTATTTTCCGTTACGAATGATTCGGATATCGGGAGAAGATTATGGTAGGGGGTATGTGGAAGAATATGCAGGTGATCTTAGTGTGGTGGAAGACCTTAGTGAAGCTCTGGTTGAAGGATCTCTTATTGCGGCTCAGACAAAATTCGGTGTGAGACCCAATGCGATGACCTCTCCTAGAGATTTGGAAAAGGTGAGGAATGGTGGGTTCTTTGACGGTGAAGAGGGAGACTTGTGGACCTTGAAGACCAATAAGCAGGTTGATTTTAGGGTAGCATTGGAGACCCAACGAGATCTTCGCACTGCTTTAGGGTATGCTTTCCTTCTGAATAGTAGTGTTCAGAGACAGGCTGAACGGGTCACTGCTGAAGAGATCAGGACGGTTATGCAGGAGTTACAGGATGCTTTAGGAGGTGCATACTCCAACCTTGAAGCAGAAGTTCAGAGGCCACTTGCTAATCGGTTGACATTAAGGGCAACTGCTCAAGGTATACTGGAAAAATTCAATCAAGATGAGGTTGAACTCTTGATTGTCACGGGATTTGAAGCTATTGATAGGGGACATGAGATGACCGCTCTGGCCCAAGCAATAAGTGTAGCTACCCAGTTGTTAGGTCCCGAAGCAGTGGCAGCAGTGGTAGATTCCAAGAAGGCTATGAACCAGATCTTTACCAGTCATGGTGTAGACAAGATGGATGTGTTCTTTACTGACGAAGAAATACAGCAGAAGGAACAACAGGCACAGATGATGCAGATGGCGAACCAGTTGGGACCCAATGCAATCAACCAAGTTGGTGGTCTGGCAAGGGAACAAGCCGAACGACAAGGGGGTATCGTACCACCCGCCCCTCCAGAAGAAGCAGCATAACCACAGGAGACTTAATCTATGGCTGAATCGACTGAACTGATCAATCCTGATGGACCTCCCGGTGGAGGTGCTGAATGGAACCAAGCAGAGACACCATCAGAAAAACCTGAAGGAGTTCCTGATAAGTTCTGGAACTCTGAAAAGAATGAGATAGATAGCACTTCCCTTCTGGCTAGTTATGCAGAACTGGAAAAGAAGTTAGGGTCACCTGAGAGTGAGACTCCTGCTACTGAATCTCCTCCTGTTCCTACTGCTCCATCTGATACTTTTAATCTAGGTCAGTATGAAGATGAGTATCGAGACAATGAGAACTCCTTAAAAGAAGAGACCTATACAGAACTTCAGACAAAGTTTGGTTTAGATAAACAAGAAGTAGATAAGTATATTCAGTACAGGCAATCAGAAGCTGATACCTTTGCTCAAGAGATTTATAACATGTCTGGAGGTGAGGAATCTTACAGGAATCTTTTAGGGTGGGCTAGTAATACTTTGGGTAAGGCTGAAGTTGATCGCTTAAATACCGTGTTGACTACTGGTGAGAGAGATGTGGTTCGAGTTGAAGTGATGAAGCTGACTAACCGGTATAGAGAATCGGTTGGAGCGGAGCCACAGTCACCTGTTGGTGGTACTACCTCTACCAATAGAACGGGGCCGAAACCCTTTGCTTCTATACAAGAAGCAGTCGAAGCAAGGAAAGATAAACGATTTGCATTGGACCCCAGTTACAGACAACAGTGGGAACAACGTGTAGGATCATCCGAATTTGTCGGTAAATCCAGTTAACAAAGGAGATACAGTATGGATTGGTTACTAGGACACTGGGCTGAGATCTGCGAAGGACTTCTTGCTGCCTATGGTTTGTTGTGCATTGTGGTAAAGATCACACCCACCAAGAAGGATGATAAGATCCTTGAAATGCTACGACCTGCGTTGGATAAGCTAGAAGCAGTAACCAAAAAGGTAGAAACTTCTACCACCACTAACGACAACGGACAATGATAAGTCTTATTCGACTCTTATCCCTTGCTCTAGGTGTAGTTCAAAGGGTTCTTTCCTGCATGAAAGACCGGACCTTAGTTCAAAAGGGTAGGTTGGAAAGAGACAATGCGTCCTTGAAAACATCTATTAGACGAGCAACTTTACATCGTGAAATATCTAAGCGTCCTATTCCTGACAACGATAACGATATTCTCAGCAGGATGTAAGACCTCTTCTTTTGATCATGACCTGTTTTGGCTTGAACCTATCGAATTTAGCCAACCAACCAAAGAGTGGTTACTGAGTCATGGTCCGTGGCCTGATTATGTTCGTGAAGACTTCAACAAGATTGCTGTCTTGAACGATACGATCAGGGCTATTCATGATTAACTTAGGATTCCTTTGGGTAACCCCAAAAGAATCTGTTCGTTCTTTGCCTCTTGGGTCGCCAATGGCAACACAGGGTCGGATGCGTCCGGTAACCCCGTCTGTCGGTCACACTAAGACACATGAGCGTTATGTGTTCGTAATCCTATTTATTTTATGTTTAAGAAAGTGTGACAGATATGGCTGTAGGTTTTAGCCGACTTGGTGTAGCTAATAGTACCACTGCCCCAACTACACGGGCTGGAGAACAGGCACTGTTTCGTACAGTGTATCTGACCGAAGTTATTAAGGCTTTCCAAGAAACCAACATTATGTCGGGCCTTACGCAGTCCCGAAGTATTTCTAGTGGGAAGTCTGCTACGTTCCCCACGTTCTGGAAAACCAATGCTCATTACCATGCTCCCGGTGATGCTGATCTTGATGGAACCAATCAGGTTCGTCACGATGAGATCGTGATCACTTGTGATCGTGTCCTGATGAGTGATATCAAAGTGGCAGAGATTGATGAACTGATCAACCACTTTGATGTTCGTGGCATGTATGCAGAACAGATGGGCAATGCTCTTGCTCAGGCTTATGATAAGCAGTTGATGGCAATGGCTTATGCTGCTACCACCACTGCGTTTGATCGCTTGAATGACAGTAGCACCAATGTACCTGCATGGGTAGGTAATGTTCGACAGACAACGCCGAGGGATCTTGGCGATCCAGCTTTGATTGTCATGTCTATCTATGAAGCATTGGAAACTCTAGAAACCTATGATGTGCCTACTGAAGGATTGGTATGTATCCTCAAGCCACAGGAATACTACCTATTGATTACAAATACTGCTGGTACGGGTACGATTGCAATCAATAGGGATTACGGTGGCTCAGGTGGTATTGCTTCAGGTACGGTCCCGACTATTGCGGGTATCCCCATCTTGAAGAGCAATAACCTGCCTACCACCAATCTTCGTACAGTAACTGGTGCTTCGGTCAATGGTACTGCTCTGACAGAACATAATGATAGCACTGGAGTACCTGCTTTTGGAGATGGTGTACCGGATCTTCAGCCAGATGCTGGTCTATCCAAGTATGCTGTTGATGCTAGTTCGTTCAAGGGTTTGATTCTTCACCCAACTTGCTTGGGTACAGTCAAACTAATGGATGTCAAGTATGAAGATGAATACTTGATCCAGAAACAGGCAACGCTTATGGTTGCGAAAATGGCAGTAGGTCATGGTGTGCTTCGTGAAGAGGCTTGCTTTGCTCTGCGAGATGATTAGTATCTATACCACTACCATGCTGAGTGGTATGGTCTCCTTGGCAGAGGGACCTCCGAAAGGGGGTCTCTCTGTTTTTTTCAATGGATCTTATATAGGAGTTCCTCCATCATGCCGTCTATTACTGCTACTGCAAAGATCAGTGAGTTAGAGGCAGTGAACTCTGTCCTAGCTAATATTGGTCAGAGTCCAGTAAACGATCTCACTGAAAACTCAGTGGATATTGGCTTGGCTGTAAGACACCTGTCTAGTGTCAGTCGTGAGTTGCAGATGAGGGGTTGGTCATTCAATACCGATACGAAGTACACCTTGTCTCCTAATACTGATGATAAGATAGCCATTACCGATGATATATTGGCAGTAGATCTGGATAAGACTGACTATCCTGAACAAGATGTTGTTATCAGAGGGTCCTTTTTATACAACCGATATGATAGATCTTATACCTTCACTGGAGATATAGAAGCTGATGTGACTTGGTTAATTGCTTGGGATAATCTTCCTCCCCATGCTCAAAACTATATTATGGTCACTGCTGGAATCAGAATGTCAGACGATACTGAAGCAGGGTCGGCATCTCACAAGTTCGGACAAGAAGATCAACTTCATGCTTGGAACGCTTTTAAGAGTCAAGAGATTGATACCAATGATGCCAACTTAGTGCGATATAGTCGGTCTGCTTCCCTTAGACGAAGAGGATGGTAATCAAGCTATGCCTACTATGAGACTGGTTGGTGATTCAGTCCCCATGTTGATCAATGGTGTCAGTCAGCAATCTGAAGTAATCCGATTACCTACACAGGTGTCTGAACAGATCAACTGCACTTCTTCTATTGTTCAAGGGTTAACTAAAAGACCACCTACTGAGTTCTTGAAACAGTTGGATGCTGACAGGGATTGGACTAATGCCAAAGTTCACATCATCTCTAGGGATGAGAATGAACAGTATATTGTTGTAGTGGAGAGTGGGAGTATTAGAGTTTTTGATCTGGAAGGGAACGAACATGATGTAGACATGGGACTATCAGGAAGTAATCTTGCCTACATTACCTTAGATCCCAGTACAGATACCTACCCCACTCCCTTGACGAGTTTCAGGTTACACACAGTAGCCGATACTACCTTCTTAGTGAATAGGAATAAGACAGTTGTTATGGACTTTGAGTCTCCTTCTCCTAATGAGAGACCCTATAGAGCATTGATATGGATCAAGTCGGTTAAGACAAATAGACTTCATCATATAAGTGTTACTAATCCAGCAGCAGGTATAAATTTCTCTGCTTCTTACAAACCAGATGCTGACGCTACTGTTAATCCGAACCACTCCGCACAGATGTTGGCTAGAGAGTTGAAGAACGCATTAGAAGAAGAAGGTCTTCTTACCAACTGGAAGGTAGGACACTACACCAATATCGTCTACATAGAAAGTGCGGTAGATGATTTCTTTGTCAGTGCGGCTAATGATTGGTCTGATACTTATATCTCAGCTATTAAAGACACAGTATCGGGTGTTGCTGATCTTCCTAGTAGAGGGTTTCCCGGTATGCGAATCAAGGTTACGGGAGATGTTGAAGACAGTGAACAGGGATTCTGGGTTAAGTTTCTACCTGACAGTGAGAGACTTCAAGAGTTGAATACTGACGGATTTAATGTTGTGTCTTTTGACGCAAGTGATATTTCTACCAACACTATAAATGTAGGAAGTCATCCTTTCATATCGAGAGTGAAAACTGGGACGGCGAGCGCACCCAGTTCTACTACAGGTGGTGAGCGAGAATTGGTTCAGTATATAGAAGGGAGTTTTAATATTTCCGGTCTTGCCGATGGAGCGTTTTACTTTGTAGATCCACTAGTCACCAATGGTGTTCCTAATGGGAATATAGAGTTATCTATTACTCCTTCTGACGACATAGACAGTACAAACAAAATAGAAATCGCAGGGGCCGTTAAAGCTCTTGGTAGTCTTACTGGTAATCAGGTTGTAACACACGCTGATTATGTTGCTGCACAACTTATTCGTGTAAGGCCCATGTATGGTAAGTGGGTGGAAAGCATAGCACCTTCGGGTACTTCAAATCAGTTACTCACTTCATTCAATGCTGGCACAATGCCCCATTGTCTAGTTCGCTCTACCGAAATAGATGGAGAGGGACGCTACCGATTCCATTTCTTTACTGGTGGACAGCACTCTTCATTCCCACTTCACACATGGGGGGATCGAATTGTAGGGGATATTGATTCTGCACCCGATCCCACCTTTGTAGATTCAACCATCAATGATGTATTTGAGTGGAGACAATCGTTAGGGTTTGCCTCTGGACAGAACTTTATCCTGTCAGAGAGATCTCAATACTTTAACTTCTGGCCCATTACAGTGGCTACTGCCTTGGAGGATGCTCGAATAGATGTCGCTGCATCGGGCAGTAACATGAGCAACTTCCACTCTATCAGGGTCTTCCAAGATGAACTGGTGGGGTTTACCAATGAAGGTCAGTTTACCTTGTCTGCTAGTGGTTCTACCTTGACACCAGAGTCAGTTCGTCTATCTCAGACTACTAAGTATGAGTCCTCAGAGACTGGTCAACCGGTGAATATCGGTTCTTCTATAGCGTTTCCGAGCAGTCGAGGAGGATATTCTGCTATCTCTGAATACTTTGTTCGTGAAGACCAGATGGCTTATGTCAATGAGAATACTCGTCATGTTTCTCACTACATCCAAGGGAATGTAATCAACATGTCGGTCTCTCCTGTCTCTGATTCCTTAGTAGTACAAACAGATAATGACCCTACAGTTCTCTACTTTTATAAGTGGTACTGGCAGGGTAACGAGAAGGTACAAAGTTCTTGGTCGAAGTGGACGTTTGGATCTCATGTCATTTCAGCCAACTTTGTAGGTGAGGTTCTGTACTTGATCATGCAAGCACCTACTGGAACCACCAACCCAGAACTTTATAAGATTGTGATGACAGAGGGAGATATTGATGCAGAAGATTCGGTATCAGCAGGTGTAGGAGGACTCTATAAGACTGCTTTGGACAGGAGAGTCCTGTTCACTAACCATGCTAGTGCCACTATCAGCCTTGATTATACTATTGAAGCAGGGACTATGCAGGTAGTAGATTCTAGGGGGAGGGTTCTAACTATATCGGAGCAGGATGGATCGACCCTTACCTTGTCTGAAGCAGTTGACTCTCAAGACATATATGTAGGAGAAGTATATGATTCTCAAGTAGAGTTTACTCGTCCAGTAATGCGTAGTCGATACAAGGAGAATATAGATCTCAGGTCTCGATTACAGGTACAAGACTATATTCTTTATCATGAAAATACTGGTTATTTCAAAGCTAAGGTCTATCCTAGATCCTATACAGAGACCCCCTATGAGTATGAGATGGATAACCTGCTAGGAGGAACAACTATTGGAAGTTCGTCTATATCTTCAGGTAGTTTCAAAGTGCCTATTAGAGCCGATGCAAGAGATATGAAACTGGTAATTCATAATGACTCCCACTTACCGCACCACCTTGTCAGTGCCGAATGGAGTGCTAGTTACAATCCCCGAATATACCGTCAGTGACGGTGGTCATATTAGGAGAGCAGAGGAGAGGGACATACCTTACTTGGCTGAGAATCTTCGCCCTGAAGATAAGGATGAGATCAAAGCGGCCAGTGGTAGGGACCCTGAGAGTGGCATACGCCATGCAGTGGACCTACAAGAGGCATGGGTAGGAGTTCATGACCAAGGACCGTGGGTTATCTGGGGTCATTTGGTCATCCAACCAAAGGTTGCTACTGTCTGGTGCTTGGCTACCACCCAACTAAAGGAACATAGGGCAGTATTCCTTAGAGTATCGTCATCTTGGTTCAATTCTTTTGGAACACAGTTCCGATCTCTCAACTGTTTTACCGATAGTCGTAATGAGGAGCATCATCGTTGGCTCAAGTTCATGAGATTCAAACGTATTGGTGGTCCGCTATTCTTTTGTGACCCCCAAGTAGAATTTCATGAGTACAAACGAGAGGACTTTTGATCATGTGTAA
>VTLG01013088.1_pt1 | contig 25822 bp, 38 predicted proteins | sample 4694571 | NCBI WGS metagenome assembly VTLG01 (sample SAMN12604809, study PRJNA352737) | marine metagenome | biome: ENVO:00000447; feature: ENVO:00000209|ENVO:00000569|ENVO:01000036; material: ENVO:00002151; isolation source: viral sequences binned using virsorter ...
CGTCGTAAGCATCGTCTCTTCTAAGCGATGGGCCAAGCAGGGAGAGCCTGCTGGCCTGCGCCTCCTCATAAATGAAGTGGAGGATCAGGTCGTGATGGAGAAGACCTGATCCTCCAAGGAGGTACAACACCGCGACGAGTCGCGGAGACGCATTGTACCCCCAATGGGCGCTGTACAACGAATCCTATCATCACTTTGCTCTGCTCCCTACTACAGGCGCACCAAGTACCCCAAGAGGAACCCTAGCGCCAGTGTAGCCAAGAGGCACCCAAAGGATACAATGCAGCTTCCTGTGGGGCCGTGTGCATCAGGCTCTGGTTTCACCCTTGCCCTCCGCAAGCAGGGCAGACTACGCCCTCGCGCCGATCTGTATCGGCAACCATCCCTGTGCCCGAGCATTCCTCGCACGGGGGTATGTACTCAGGCAGCACCCCGTGCTCCTCTAGCTCTTGCATGCGGCTGTTGAGCGTGTTAGCTAGCGCACCCAGTCGCACCATAAGCCAACTGTTTGGATGAACCGCTGTCCCTTCACGCAGGGCATCCATTGCCGCAAACCCACGGTCCCTGAACTCGTAGTAGTCCCTGCGTATAGCACGCATGATCCGCTGGATCTCTTTCTGGTTTACAGCGAGACGACCAATGTTCTTGTTTATGAGCAGCATGGTTTGCTCCACATTGTTGTACTCGCCTGTCCCCTTGCCATTGAGGGGCGTGTCTACCTCATCAAGGTAGTTAGGGTCTGTGCTGTTGTCGGTCATGCTCCCATCCTCCTCTCTGCTTCCATCTCGGCGTAGTGTTCCTCCATGCACCGCCAATGGTCTTCGACGCGCTCGCGCTGCTCTTCGGTCATAGCGTCCCAGTTAGGAACCTTCACGACCCTCTCCCCCTTGCACTCGTAGCAGCGCACATCAAACACCCCGCTGAAGTATTGCTCCTCGAAGTCGGGGTCGGCATCGAAGTCTTCACGGGTTAGCCCGTGCCCGTCGATGCTGGGGTTTACGTGTGTGCCCTTGCCTTGGCATTGGCCGCACACCTCGAACTTGGCGGGCACGATAAGTCTCTCCTCATCGCAGTCGCCATTGTCGTATATCGTGAGTAGCTCAGGCATTGGCGCTCACCTCAATTTTGGCCTTGTAGTCATTTAGCACAACCTCCCACTGCTGTGCGATGCGGACAGAGCGTTGTCCCGTCTCTCCATGGTACAGACCAGACAGCAAGCCAAGCAAGTTTGTCGCTGCGCTGGCTACCTCCCACAGGCGTGCGTTCACAACGCTAAGATCATCTGGGACGATCATCTTCCTCTGCTGCGAGTCTCGCCAGTTATCGGCTGCATTGCTTCCGTCGCCCGGCGTCGGGGGGATGCTCCCATTGGGTGCGCTGCCCATCAGTGCCGAGATTGCATTGTGTAGCGACTCGAAGTAGCTACGCCTGCGCTCTAGGATCGCTTGGATCTCTCGCTCAGTGCCGGTCACTTTCACAGACATGGCTGTCCCGTCATCCACAGACCCACCAGTGTTGGCCTGCATGGCGGTGACGATGGACGTAACAGCAGCCCTGAAGTCGTCGCCCTCGTTGCAGTCGCCGCCTCGTGCTACCTGCTTGAGCATCTCATTGGCGTCGTACAAGCTCATGCCAGAGGATGCCGATTCCGAGATCATCTCCACTACCCTGCTCTCGTTGGGGTAGTCGTGGTATTCTAGCTGGTCGCTGATCGCATCGCTCAGGTCGATGTCGTTCACGGCGCTTTGAACCATGTCATCTAGGTCCACATGGTCAGTAATGTTCACTTCGGACATGCAGTTGGTGAACCACTCGTCGAAGTTCCCCTCGACCATGCGGGTCACATCATCCATGCAGGGGTAGGTATCGCTGTCTTGGTTAGACAGCGCCACGGCTACCGCCTCGTGCATCTTTTCTTGGTCGATGGCGGTGCCGTTGCCGTTGACCTCCACATGCCTAGCTACCTCCGCCTTGACGGCTGAGGTGAAGAGTTCTTGCAGGCCGGTGAGTAGTGTGTTGTTTTCCATCTCGGTTGTCCTCGTATCGGTGTTGTTGTCGGTCATACGTCGTCGGGGCCTAAGCCCTCGTCAGGTTTGCTCGTGTCCATGGTCTCCCCTTTTGGCATGAGCCAGACGGAGACGTACATGTATCCATGGCTACCGTTTGGTGTTGCCACGAGTGTCCACGGGTAGCTGCTCTGGCCCCTCAGTTCGATCTTGTTGTAGCTGTTACCTTCCAAGCGCACTACGAGCATCTCTTCCAGTAAGGCAGGGATAATCACCTCGTCAATGCAGTTGGCAAAGTCGAGGATGGGGCGTGCCTCATCCTTCTTATCCTCGAACTCGGTCAAGGCTGGGTTGGGAAAGGACACGCCATCCGGGCCAACGAATGCTTGGCGATCAGGCAGGAACTCAAGCGCCTCGCCATCACCCACCTTGGCGGGTACGCGCTCGTCGTCCTTCCACTCGGTGCACTTGCCCGGCTTGTAGATAGCCCTCGCACTCCATGCCATGCGCATACCTGCAGGGGCAGGGGTGCATGACCAGTAGAGCGGGACGGGTTGGGGGTTAGTGTGGCTAGTTGTCATCGTTGTTCTCCTTTGTGGTTGCGATGCGTACCTGTGTGTGAACCTCAAGGCTCCCCTCTCTGATGATGTGCAGGGTGCACATCCTCGTCAGGTCGCCCACGGTTAGGCCCGAGTTCTTCGCGGCCTCTGTAATCTCCGTTCTCTCCTTGCGAGAGACCCGGCACAAGCAGTTGTAGTTGCGCGGAGCACTCTTGTCGTCGAGGATCAGTTGTCGTTTCGTCATGCTGCCCTCCTTAGGCATCAAGGATGTGGTCTGCTGCCTTCTGCGCTTGCTGCGCAGCTTGCACGACCATTCGTTTGTCGTTCTTCAGTCGGCTCAGCCAGCTATTTATGTAGCTGGTCGAGTTGTCGAGCGTCTCTTGCTCAATACCAGCATGAGCACACAGGAACGCAGCGCCGATCTCGGCTACTAGCTCCTCCTTGCTGTACTGGTGGGATCCGAAGGCATCGAAGTCAGTGATGCCCTCGCGTTTCAGCCTCGTCTCATGGCCCGTCGAGTGGGCTAACTCATGGAACAGGGTTGAGTAGTACTCCTCGTTCACATCGAACGCACTGTGGTCAGGCACCGTGATCGTGTCGCTGCTTGGCGAGTAGCACGCTCTGTCTCCACCTACTCGCTTGGAGGGTGGGCTGGGATACCCCTCTGCGATGGCCTCTGCCGTCTCAATGGGGTCGTGGTGGACCTCCTCGGTCTCATCCACAGGTAGCACAAGGCCCTCAGCTTGCTCGGCGTTGAACACGTTGAAGTACCTCATCAGGAAGTACTCGTCCTTGTTGCCTGTCTTGGGGTTGACCTCCTTGGACTTGGCCTTACCCCAGAACACGATCTGCGTGCTCTTCTCTCCCTTGCGCACCTGTCCCTCTCGTCTCGCGATCTCTTGGTACGTGCCCCACCAAGGGGACGTGTACCCATCGTCACCAGCGACAGCCAGCAGGATCTGGTTGATCCCTCGATATGGGTTGCCGCTACTCAGGCTCTTGTAGAACCCACCAACACCACCCCAAGGCTTGCGCCAGGGGACCACGCCCTCCTCCAGCGAGGTGATGATGCGGTTAGTGACGTGCTGGTATATATCGAACTTCTCTTTCTTTGCCATGGGTTGTACCTCCGTTGGCTAAAAGGCGTCTTTGTCTTTGTGATCGTTGTAGTTCTCTTCCTCTGCCACCTCCTGTGCGGATGGAAGTATGGATGCAATTCGGTCGGGCGTCAGCTTCAGGTCGTCGTGACCACCCTCGGCTATGATGTAGTGATTGCCCACTGGCACCGAGTGGTACTGTGATGCAGTCACCTTGAACAGGTCCATGGCGTGGTGTCCATACAGTCCCCGTGTTCGTCGTGCAAACCCGATCAACTCCTGCATGTTGCTGAAGTCGAGGATGAGCCTCACGCATCGGTCCTCTGTCTTGGGTAGGTGTGGGTGCACCGTCTTGTGGCTACCAGCAGTCATGCTTGCTCCTCGTGCGCGTGGTATGCGATGACTTCGCCCACCCATTCGTCTTCGCGGAGGTCCTCAAGGTCGGAGAGGGCCATGTTTAGCTGGACGACTGTCCCATTCAGGCAGGCGGGGCTCTCGGAGCTTAGTTCTCCACCGATGATCTTCTTGTCGATCTGGCCCACATAGATGTCGAGCCTTGGCGCAAGAATCCTCATCAGCATCAGGATGTCGATGTTGCTCAGGGTTTGGGCGAAGCCGAGTATCGACTCAAATCTCTCGGTGTCTGTTTGGTTGGGGCTCATGCTTGCTCCTCCTCATCAAGGAACTTGGTTCCTAGCCGCTCGTTAATTTCCTTCGCCGTTGGCTGCTGCTTCTTGGGTTTAGGCTTTGGCTTGGGCTTGGGTTTCGGCTTGGGCATGAAGTTCAGGTACTTCATGAACTCGGGGTTGATCTTGCTCATGCTATGCACCTCCTTGGTGCTGGTGGTGGTGGGGTAAACGGATCCTATCATCATTCTCCTCTGCCCCTAAGCGTCTGCGAGAGACGGACTTACGGACAGTAGTACGCGCGGTGATGTGTCTACTCATAGTAGGGCCGCTCCTTCGGCCATGCTTCAGCGGGGTGTGACTCGATGTGTACACGGTATTCACCCACCCCATTGGTGTTCGTGTAGTGAGGGTTCGCATCGTTCTCAGCCTCACACCATGCGCTCCATCTAGCGCGCACGGTGTCTAGGTCCTCGGGTCCAGCCCACTCGTCCACAGGGATTGAGGCATGGGGTACACCAGTGTCGTACCACCAGCCCCCCTCCTCGGGGCCGCCCTTGGCCTGATCTACGTGGTACACGTTGACGTAGGTACTCATGCTGGCACATCCTTGATGAGCTTAGGCTGCCATGAGATATCTCGCTCAATGCCTAGCCCCCAGCCTACATCGACAGACTCAAGCTCACGCAGTTTGAAGTAGCCCCACTCCCGCTCAAGCAGATCGACTAGGCCGAAGAAGATCCAGTCACCATCGGTGTCCTCCTCACCCTCAACCACATACCAAGTGCCTTGGCCCATAGGGTTGAAGAACTTGCAGACGACCACCTTATCGAAGAGGTCCACCCCTTCGCTCTCGTGTAGCTTGGGTAGCTTGCGCTCGATTTCTTTCGTGAGTAGCTTCATGCTTGCACCTCCTCGTCATCAGGCAGGCCGAAGTACTCCCACAGGGAGAAGCCACACAGGTCACAGTACTCGGGCGGGTGATCCAGAAGATTCCCATTCCCGCATTGGCAGAGCCAGCCACTCATGCGTCCACCTCCTCGTAGGCGTAGCTCACGCTCTTCACGTCGGTCACAGGCACACGCTCCACCTCACCGGGCACAGGCACGGCGTCCATGGGCATGTCCTTATCGGTCCACGCATCCAGCACCACACCCACTAGGGCAGGCTTCGGGTCCACAGCCCTGTCCCAATCTTCGGGCAGGCTGGTAACACGCATACGCACCGCTTCAGGGGTACTCATGCGCCACACATCGACGATCTCGCCGATCTCTAGGTCGTAGGGGTTACAATTCATGGTTAGTTGCCCTCCTTGGGCTGGGTGTTGGCACTCACTAGAGACTCAATCGTCTCCAGCCTGTGCCGATTCTCGGTTTCTAGGTCGTGGATGATCCCTTCAAGCTCTTCGGTGCGTGCTTGTCCTCGGGCCACGGTGTCGTGGATGATCCCTTCAAGCTCTTCGATACGTGCTTGTAGGGCCTGAACCTTACGGTAGTGCTCGCGGTAGTCCATCAGTTGCCCTCCTTGGGCTCATTGGGGTCGAATACGCTAATCACCAGCAACGAGAGCGTCACGGTGAATGCCATACACACAAGGGCTCCGATGAGGTCACTCATATGGTCCTCCTTGCGATCATGCGCAGCCTCTCGACTGCCATAGGTTCCCATCCGAACGCATCAACATCCGAATCCTCGGGCTGCACCTCTCGCCTGGTCAGGCGGTGGATGTCCCTCAGAGCAGCTTGGTACGCTTGGATGGTGGGTTTCCAATGGGCGTAGTAGCAGTACACCAGCCCAGCGCTCACGCCAAGGCCCAGAGCAGCGAGGCAGGAGACTACGAACAGCGTGTTGTGTAGCTCACTCATGGCTACTTAGCCGCCTTGCGCAGCAGGTGCGCAGCGTTTTCCTTCCGCGTGGCACGCATCACTACCCCGTCAAGGGTCTTGCATGCCCACTCATGGCCGCCTCCTGCTCTCAGGGTGCGCCATACTTCCCCGCTCTCCTGCATCGCATACTTGCAGATGAATCGGTGCTGTCCTTGAGCGCCCATGCGCTCCCATACGTAAGAGGTTTCGTGTTGCATATGTGTTGTCCCTCCGTGGGACTTCATAGGTAGGTACAGATACTCTTCTCTACTCTTCTCTTCTCTAGTCACGGTCGAGTCACGCAAGAAGCGTGACACTACTACTCCTCATGCCCGCTGGGCAAGAGGCACAGGTGCTCATCGCTGCTCCACGTCGATGTCGTGCACGGACAGCTTGCCGAACACCTCTCCACACACCCTGTAGAGCTTCCTGACGCGCTTCTCACGCATCGCAGGGGTCAGGTCCCTTCGCTTGCGTAGGTGCGGCAGAGCGAGCCTCATGGCCGCCTGTATGGTGCGAGCCTCGTTACCCGACAGGTAACAGCCACCTGTGGCTGGGTTTCCCGCCCATTCAAGCAGGTTCTTCAGTCGTGTGTGTATTGTGGCATTGGGCACCACATCAGGACACGCATCGAACGCAGCGAGCAGATCGTCGCCGATATCCTCCACATGCCCTTGCGTAAGTAGGCCCGACTTACCACGGGGACCATGCTCGTACATACGAGGGTCAAGGATCTTCTTAGCACGCATAAGCGTACCTCCATAGGTTAGGGTTTCTCAACCATCACGCAGAGGGCGTGACGGTGTACTACTCGCCGAGCCAGTACAGGCCCTCGGCAGTCGAATGCACACGCAGGTTCAGCAGGCGAGCGATGTGCTCTGCACGCCTTCGTGAGGCATACAGGTAGGCGGGGCCTGTGCCCCAATATTCAGGCATAAACATAAAGCAGTAATTCATGGGTCTAGCCTCCTATGGGCAGGTAGCACTCGGGGCAGTCGATGGCGTGTGAGTCGTGCTCACATTCGCAGGTACAGGTCTCGGAATTCATGGGTATATGCGCCTCCTAGCGCATGGGTTTGCTCCACTCCGCATTTACACGGGCTTGTGACCGTCTGTGCACACGCACAGGCTGCGTTCGAGCCACGAGACAGGCGCGGGCCTGCCTCGCAGGAAAGGCTTGCATAGCGGGCGCAGGAGGCCCATGATGAGACACCATGGGACACTCCTACGCGCGCGGGGGACTAGCAGGCGTTGAGAGCCTTCACGAGCGCGGCAGTACCGCGCGGGGCGAAGCCAGCGTCCGCGTTGAGCGCGATGGCCCGCTGGAGCCGGTTGAGGATTCGCGGGCTCACGTTCCGCGCGTTGTCGTCCTCAAGCTGCGCCTTGATGCGAGCCAAGCATCGCGTGGTCCACGCCTGCACGCGATTGCCGCGCGTGTCGTGGGCATGGGTGAGGTGCTTGATGAGGAGATCCAGGCGCTTGAACTCGCGGGCGTGGAACTTCGAGGGGGTGTAATCAGATTTCTTGGCCATCGTTGTGCCTCCATGGGCGTGATGGGTGATGCTCGCCTGCGTGACGAGCGTGACGGGAGCGGCGTTACAAACTGCCGATCCAAGGTCCAAACGCGCGGGCATGCGCGCCGCACGCACCCCGGATGCGCGCACACGTACACTCAATAGTCAACATTCACGCGAGAGAACCCTACCCCTAAGCAACATCCTATGAATCAGCCTTACAACACCCTAGACGCCCGTTTTCCGACTGATGTAATCGAGAGAGACTGGCCTGTCACGCTAACACCGTTACAGGTACAGTTCTTAAACGCGCTCTCTATTGGGGGATCGGTAGCCCGTGCCTGTAGAGCGGTGGGTATGGCTAGGGCCAATCCGTACCGATGGCTTGAGAGTAGTGAGGAGTTTGCAGAGCAGTTCGCTGTGGCGAAGGAGTACGGCGTACAGCGCCTTGAGGACTGGGCCTTGAGCAGGGCCATGGATCAGGACAGCCCCTCTGACAGGCTCACAGAGTTCCTCCTGAAGGCTGCTAGACCCGAGGTGTACCGAGACCGTGTGGATCACCATGTGCATGGTAAGGTTGAGCACAGGAAACGGGTGATTCTGGAGGGGCTTGAAGAGGCCGAGGTGGTTGAGCCCCTGATGCTGGAGTCCCCTAAGCCGGAGGAAGAAGAGTAACGCAGTGAGCGTGACACCTGACGGGGACTTTGGTTACTGGCTGGACTATTACCCTATGCCGGACGGAGTCAATCTGGCTCATTTCGTGCCTTCTGACGAGGATCACCCTTTGGAGCCGGGGCTGTGCGAGTGTGGGTGTGAGCTAAAAAACAGCGATGGTGGGTACTACATGCTGCATAAGCGGGACCTGAGATATGTGGTGGTCCCTGACTATATGCCTGAGGACATGTAACGCTGAGACCGTGACGGAAGCGTGACCAGAGAAGAGAAGAGAAGAGTAGTTAGTTATTAGGGCTCGCGAGTTGCTAGTCTCTTTTGGTCAGCGTACCCTCTGGATTCTTGTGGATGTCTGAGACCGGGGGCGAGTCGCGCGCTGACGGGTGTGGATCCGGCTCGTCCCCACTTTCATCTCGCGCTTGTACGTGCGCGTGTGTTGTGGTACGAATCGGTGCATGGGATCAGCAACTTTTATGTTCAACGCCGCGCAGCGTTTGATCGTGGGGAGAGCGGAGGGTCCTACCGCCACCGCCTCGGGCATGGACCTTGACACGAACGCCTCGGGCAATGTTGTCACCAATACCTCTGACCGAGTCCGCTGTCTGCTCTTGCAGAACACGCTCGATGCCAGCGTACATGCTGGCGCTACAAATATGGGGACAGGCACCGGTGGCCTGTTTAACACGGGGTTATCCACAGTGCCACTTGAGTATGTTGGTGGTGGGTACTCTTCTGGTGGTGGCGCGCCCGGAGCGGTAAAGAACACTAGCTGGAATGCGGGAGTTGGGCTTAATGCCGCGCACTCGTACTTATATGGCGACGACGTTGTGTGGGGAACCTTGGGTACATCGGGGCTCGAAATACGGTCCTGCATTATGTACTACGGCGACAACAACCAAACCGGGGTGCATGCCGCGACGGACATCCCCATTGCGTGCTTTAGCTTCCAAGCAGTTCCAGACGCGAGCAGTCTAACGATGCAATGGGCCTCTGTTGCCGGTCAAACCACGTCGGGAACTCAGGGGATAATTATAGCGACCGTCGGTGTCTCCACCTAGGTATGGATGACCTTTCATCATCAGATATCGCAACCAGCGGGTTTAATCCTTCAAGTGCTCACCCCGGTTCTGGTGCCGGGGGATCAAGACCAGGCAACCGGGGTGGTGATACCGATGATTCGTATCGTCCCCAAGGAGCCGTGGGCTCATTACGAAACGGCCCCGCTGCCTATATCACAAACGTACTCTCCAAGCGTTGTCGCCTGCCAAGTGGGAGTAGCTGGGAAGACGCAGCCGGATTCTAATATGGGATACTACGCAACCGGAAGAACCTACGCGGGACAGTCGGTAACAACAATGGCTCGTGTTGTTACGCCGCTGACCGGACTGCTCACGAAGGCAGACTTCAGCGGTACACCGGGCGGAAGCATCACGTTAAGGGTCTATGACCTCACGGATGGATCGCTGATTTATACCGAAGCTGTTGTCGTGGCCGATGCTGTGGAAGATGTCCCCAGCGCAACTCCCGAGTGGACAGCGGACTCTGTTGGCTACAACTTTAGGCACAAGCTCGACCACAACAAGTACGCGCTTGAGGGGGCCGGGAAAAAGTATCGGCTAGAGTACGAGCTAATCATTGAAGCGCAGACCGGCACGGGCGAGCCCGTGTATGTCGTGTCCGAAATTACCATCGACGGACTGCTCAGCCGGTGAAGGAAAAGGCGATAACACACGAATACCGCCCGCGTGGCGCAGCGTCCGCGCTGTTTACAGCCAAGAACCCGGAGGTCTTGCTGGAAGGACCTGCGGGGACAGGGAAAACGCGGGCGGCCTTAGAATATGTGAACTACCTGTGCGAGGAATACCCCGGCATTCGCGTGCTCTTGTACCGTAAGACGCGAACGTCAATGAGCGAATCAGTGCTCGTTACGTGGGAGGAGAAGGTTCTGTGGGATGGACATCCCGCGCGCACAGGAGAGGCGCAGCGCAATACGCGCCAACACTACAAGTATCCCAATGGCAGCCACGTTGTCATCGGCGGCATGGACAACTCCGACCGAATCATGTCCACCGAGTACGACATAGCCGTTTGTTTTGAGGCAACCGAGATCAGCCTCGAAGACTGGGAGAAAGTACTCAGCCGTCTAAGGAATAACGTCCTCCCTTGGCAGCAGGCTCTCGCCGACTGCAACCCGTCGTCACAATATCACTGGTTAAACCAGCGGGCTAACCAAGGGCTCATGCACCGGCTCCTCTCCCGGCATGTGGACAATCCCTCCTTGACGGCTGAGTACCTTGCCAACCTAGAGCGCCTAACCGGCGCGCGGTACGAGAGACTCTTTAAGGGCCGCTGGGTTAGCGAGGAAGGGCTTGTGTATGACGACTGGGATCCCAGCATCCATGTCGTAGACGAAGAAGAGGTGCCCGCAGAAATGAAGTGGCACTTCGGAAGCATTGACTGGGGCTATCGAGCGCCGGGTGTCTTCCAGATTTGGGGCGTAGACGGAGAGCAAAACCTCTACCGGCTAGTGGAGATATACCGCACCGCAGAGAAGTACGACTGGTGGGCAGATCAGATCGCCGACCTTCACGACGAGTACGAGTTGGCAACCATCGTGTGCGACCCGGCAGAGCCTCGGTCTATTGACATGCTTAATGACCGGCTCGGCAACCCCGGTTCTCGCGAAGTTGAGCGTCTGGCGCGCAAAGGCGACAACGACATCATGGCCGGACTAGACATGATGCGGTGGGCGCTGCGGCCCGGCGAAAACTCCCCACCCAAAATGCGGTTCGTCAAGAACGCGCTAGTGTGCGGAAGAGACGCCGCGCTTTCTGAAAGACACGCACCGTGCTGCACAGAAGAAGAGTTCCCTGGCTTTGTCTGGCTGAAACAAGCCGATGGACAAAGCATCAAAGAGAAACCCGACCCCGCGTGTCCCGACCACGGGCTTGATGCGGCCAGATACGCAGCTATGTTTGCATGGCGAAAGGATCTGGCCTACTCAGAGCCCGAAGCCTTGTATGAGGCCGGGTCTGCGGGCGACATCTTTGACCACGAAGACGTACTCATGGAGAGTTACTGATGCCCCAAGGCCCCGGAACATACGGAAAGAAGCGCGGTAGACCACCCAAGAAAAAGCCCAAGAAGGGGAAGAAGAAGTAATGGCCTTTAATACCGGACGCAAGAAGAGTCTCGATACAAGTGCATTAGCTACGCTAATGATGCTTAAGAATGCAAAGGCTGGAAAGACCAAGAAGAAGGCCAAGAAGAAGGCCAAGGCTAAGCCGAAGCCCAAAGCAAAACCCAAACCCAAGCCCAAGGCCAAAGCTAAGCCGAAGCCCAAGGCTGCTCCGAAGCCCAAGGCTGCTCCGAAGGCCGCCAAACCCCGAGTCGCAAAAAAGACAGTAAGAAAAGCCCGAACGCTAAGCGAGAGACACGACATGTGGTCCTCACTAGGCTAACCCCACAGGAAATTTAGACATGAGCAAATACGGACTAACAGACGCGGAGTACGCAGAGATGGTTAAGAAGGCGGAGATGCTGCGGCAGGTCGATCCTGATACCTGGATTCGCAATCAGCTTGGCGTTAAGGAAGAGGCTGCGCCCGCACCCAAGCCGAAAAAGAAAGCCGCCAAAAAGAAGGCGTCGAAGAAGTAACTAGATGCTCAATACTAGCCCCAGAAACCTGTATGAAGAGATCCGTGCTGCAGAGCGGCTACGGGAGCAGCATACCCGGTCCATGGGCGAGCAGATCGAACGCTATACCGGGCCGTACTACTCGGACTCGGGGCTCTACACCGACTATGCGGCAGAGAACCACTACTACGAGTTCATCTCTCTAGTGGTGCCGCGCCTTGTTTTTGACAACCCCCGCGTTCGCGTGGAAACGCGCAGAGCCGGGTCGCAAACAGTCATTGCACAGGCAATCAAGCACGGGCTAAACCGGTGGGTGCGGGACGCTAACATGCGAACCGTGTTGACGGACATCGCCGTGGACATGTGCTTTAACTTCGGCGTAGCTCTCGTTACGGAGGAAAAGAACAAAACTCTTCGCCCGAATCCCGGCCTGCAGAAGACGGCGACCCCTATGTGGCCTGTATGTACGCGGATCCCGCAGCATCGGTTCTTTGTAGACCCCGTAGCGGACACGCTAGAGGAGGCGCGCTTCATCGGGCACAAGTGGGTTAGGGACAAAGAAGACCTCCTCAAGATGGCCGAGGAGAACGAAAAAGAGGGCTGGGACGCCGAGGCTATCGAGAAGATGTCCGTCACATCGGACAACCAAGAGCTTGGACGTGACGAGAAGGACCTTCCCGACCGGGAAGAGGTGGTTTGCTATGAGATTTACGTCCCCGAAATTACGCTAGAGGACAGTCTGGGCGAAAAGCACGGGTTCAACGGCACGATTTATACGCTTGCTGTAGCTGTAGACGACGAAGATGAGAAGGCAGCGTTTATCCGCAAGCCACGCCCCTACTATGGGCCGCGCTGGGGTCCGTACGTCCTCTTTGGGATCTATAAGGTGCCCAACGCGATTTACCCCTTGTCTCCGCTCGTGGCTATTGAGGGGCAGGTTGAGGAGCTTAACCGGCACGCAGAGTCGGCCTCACAGTCCGCAGAGCAGTACAAGAAGCTGATTCTCGTGGACAACACGGACCCAAAGTTCTCTCAGCGCGTAAAGGACAGCCAAGACAACTACGTAATCCCGGTCAGCGGCCTAGAGAAAGCGCGCGTTGTTCAGGCGGAGATTGGGGGCATGACCCAACAGCAACTGACCTACCTGCAGGTGGCAAGGGACCGGCTGGACCGCAACTCAGGCATCACGGACGCCCAGCGGGGCAACATCGAGGGCAGGGGCACCGCAACGGAGGTCACGGTCGCAGCCGAGGCCAGCACCATCCGCATGGCCTTTATGAAGCGCCAGTTTGCTGACGGGGTACAGCAGGTGCTAAGGACAGTCGCTTGGTTCCTGTATCACGATGACCGCGTGATTATGCCGCTTGGGCCAGAGGCAGGACAGGAAATGGGCGTAGAAGACCCCTGGCTCGTGGGGGGGGACCATGACCCGGATGGCAACTCCAGCTTTGATGACCTTGAGCTTGAGATCGACCCCTACTCTATGGAGCGAACGACAGAGGGCACACACGGCAGAAAAACCATGGAAATGTTCCAGATGATTCTGGAAACAGCCCCCCTGATACCCCAAATGCCCTTCCTAGACTGGAAATCCCTCTTCTCCAAGATGGGGGACGCGCTAAACCAGCCGGATCTGGGCGCTCTAATCGACGTTGATCTCGCCATGGCAATGGGGCAGGCAGGCGAAGCTCAGGCAACAGGGGAGCGACAACCGCAGCCTCGGCTGCAGAAAGATGTGGGCACCGCAGGCAAAGCCCGGCCCAAGGTCACAGAGGCGGGCAAGGGCGGCTTGACGGACAGGATTAAGCCTGACGCCCTCGCCGGGATTGCTTCTGGAACAGAGGCGCAAAGACAGTTTCAGGGAGGACAACAGTAATGCCCATCTATACCTTTAAGACCGAATCTGGTAATACAGAGGAGATGTTCTTCTCTATGGACGAGGCCCCTAGCATTGGGACAACCATCGACATTGGCGGTATGAAGCTCACGCGACAGGTAGATCGCGTGGGCGTAGATTGCAGGAAAGAGGTTCGGTTTACGTCGAATCAACTGCCAAGAAATCATCCTGACGCGCCCTCGTGTGACGCACAAGGCAAACCGGTGTTTGCCTCAAAGAAGCAAGTAGACGAATTCGTTGCCAAACAAGATGGCACATGGCTCTGGGACTGAGAGGAACCCATGACTGAAGAAGAAAAAACCGTGCAAGAAGCCGTTGGCTCAGACGTGCCGTTCTCAACCTCCGACCCTGCTGCGGAGGCCGAGTTCGACAAGTATCTGATGTCTGTGGACGCAGACGAAGAAGACATGGGCGTTGTTGCTGAGCTTGATCCCAAAGACGACCCCATCGGAACGGGCGTTAAAGAGCCCTCCGCACCAAAAGAAACACCCGAGACCGACACAGTTGAGGGAGACATTGAGGAGCAACCCGAACCCGCTGAGACACCTGACGGAGACCTCGAATCCGCTATGGGTGCGCTCAGAAGGGACGGACTCCCGCAATCAGTTATCGACAAGATGACGGACGAGGAACTCTTGGCCCTCGGCACTAAGCGTGCAAAAGTCCAAGGAGACACCGATAACGCCTACCGTGAACTTCAAGAACTGAAGTCCGGCAAGGAGACAGCTACAGAGAGCGACGAAGATTCGCCGGTTCAAGCAGAGCCCGCCGAACAACCTTCGTTCGTTGACCTCGATACGGCTGTTCAACCCTTTGTCGAGACCTTTGGGGACGAAGCCGGTGAGACGTTAAAGCAGGCTTTGCAGGCAACCGTTCAGCCCGTGTTGGCGCAATTTAAGGCGCAACAAGACGTGGTTGAGCAGATGCTCGTGAAGTCTAACCGCGATGTCCTCTCGGAGAAGTATCCGAGCATTGCGGACGACGAGGCGTTTGCACGCGTGAATGAACGCATGCACACCCTTGTCAAATCCGGGGAATATACGGACATCAGTTCTCTGATGGCGGACGCTGCCCGGCTGGAGTTCGCAGACGAATCTGCGGCAATGAGGCATGAATTTACATCAAAGCTGGAACGCGACAAAGCGGGAGGCCAAGTGATGCCAAGCGGTAGGGCGGAAACGCCTGAAACTTCTATGGACGACGACGAGCGCGAAGATGCGCTCCTCGACGCCATAGAGGGCGGCATGGACATTGGCGAAGCCAAGCGCTTGTACGGGACAGCACAACCAATCAGTTAGGAGTAGAAGATTATGTCGGGCTCTGCGCTCAGCACCTTCAACGACTTTATGACGGCAACGGACTCTGCGGTCCTCACAAGCGCAGACTCCATCGTCAATGAAGCCGTAAGGCAAAATTACCTTCTTCGCCGGTTCCTCAAGGGGCGTGGTCCGCAGGAAATCCTGCAGGGTGGTAAAACCATCAAAGACCAGATCATGCTCGAAGAGGACTCGACGTTTGAGTACTACCAGCCGAACGCCACGTTCACTTGGGAAAACCCTCAAGTGCTCTCCGAGTGGGAGATCAACTGGCGCTTCTGTGTGGATCACATGAGTTGGACGGATCACGAGCTAGAGCTTAATGCTGGCGGTGGTCTTGGGCGCAATGCGCGTCACGCCGTCTACAAGCGTCTCCGGCGCGTCAAGGAACAGCGCCTGTGGACTTCGCTGCTTAACGGCATTGAAGATTCGCTCTTTGCTGTCCCCGACAGTGATGCCATGGAGGCTCAGGCTGGAAGCAAGCCGTATTCCATCCCGTGCTTTATCAACGAGCGCCTTGACGGCAAGTTCGATGAAGCCACCGGAACGCCATGGACGTCGGTTCAGGGCATTACCTCTACGGACACGGGCAAGAGCAAGTGGAAGCCGCAGGTTACGACCTACGATGCGGTTAACTCTGGCTTCACTGCCGACGATGACCAGTCCAGCATTATTGCTGCGTTTGACGACATGTTCTTGTCGATCAAGTTCCAAGCTCCGCCTACCCGGCAAGAGTACTTCGAGAACGACACTCTGTATCGACAGTTTATCGCTGCCAGTAAGCAGGGTGTTGCGATCTACAGTCAGTTGCTTCGCACAAAGAACGACCGACTGGTTGCACCGTCTATGCAGGACCCGGCTTACCTTAAGCCGACCTATGGCGGCATTGAGCTTGAGTACGTCTCCGCGCTTGATACGGCTGCGCTGTATGAGGCGGGTAGCGGCAATGGCCTGATGACTGAGCAGGAGAACGACGGCGTAGCATCTGGTACGACCAGCCTTGGTGTTGGTCACGGCACTGCTGCCGACGCAAAATACGTTGGTCCGCGCTACTACTGGTTGAACACCAACTACCTCAAGCCGGTGTTCCACAACAAGCGCTACATGCACCGTCACCCCGTGATGACGCACCCGAACCAACCGTTCACTCATGTGCAGCCGATTGACTGCTGGATGAACATGGTTTGTTCTTCGCGTCGTCGTCAAGGAATGGTCGTCCCTGGCGCATCATTCTCTTCGTCACCCACCCTTACCTGATCTAAGGAGTAATTAGACATGGCACAAAAACTTTATCGCATGCCCAGTCAGCGTCCTATTCAGGATCCGCGTGGGGGTGCAAACGGCTTAGCCCGCTACACCAGCATGCGTGCTTGGGTTGAGGCGGCGGAAGCCGGGAAAGGCGAAATCTTCATTTATGAAGACTTCGCTACCGGATTCAGTTGTTCTGCGCGTAAAGCGTCCGATGAGACGAAGAACGCATGGAATAGCTGGGACGTTTCTACGTGGAAAGTGATTGCGATTGGTGCCCATACCGAAACCGGTACGATTGGCATCGTGAACAACACTGTTGGCGGACGCTTGGAACTCAAAACCAACGACTCCGCAGATGACTATACGCAGATCGCGACATTCAACGATGTTTGTCGCCCTGATCGACCTTGGTCATTTGAGGCTTCAATGGGGCTGGTGGATGTCACAAACACGGACTTTGGCATTGGCGTTGCAAAAGACTTGGCTCTTTTGTCCGACGCTGGAACCTCGGCCAATGGTTGTGTCTTCCAACGCCCCGGTCATGCCAGTAATAACACGCAGTGCATTACCTCTGAAGGCGGAACTGACACGACGACTGACTCTCTGGTTGCTCCCAGTGACAGCACCTTTGTTACTTATGGCATCGACTATGATGGTATCGGCACTGTCCGCTACTTCATTGACGGCAGCGTGGTAGCAACACATACGGGTTTCGTGGCAACCTCTAGCATGCGCCCGTTCTTCGAGATGAAGAATGTGGGCGGTGCTACGGAAACTGCGTACTTGGACCACATCGCCTTTTACCAGTCGATGTAGTTGACGGACAGGTTTGCCCTCCCAGCGTTACGCTGGGGGGGCTACCGCCATGACGATTACATACCACTCGGCTGCTGCGCATATCCGCCACACACTTGGCGGGGATCTGTCGTCAGAGCTTGATGTGCTAACGGTCGTCAATAACGCCGGTCATTACATGACTTCGATCTACCCTTGGAGGTGGCTCGAAGGATCGGCAACGCTTGGCGCACTTACCAGCGGGACAACGACTGCGTTGCCGACGGGGTTTGTCGAGCTACTGGGCTACACGCCTAGGGGGTCAGACAGCCGCGTCACTGGGTCTAAGGCGTACCTTGTCAGTCCTACAGAGCTTGAGGACATGCGGAACTCAAGCGGAACCCTACCGCTCGACACGGCGTACATCGCCGTGGTCTACATTACAACCTCCGGGACGTCAACGATTGCCTCGACACCTGCGCTTGATGTCTACGGGAATGGAACGCTTCCTACGGTGAAGATCCGGTACAGGAGCAACTGGACACAGATCACAGACGACGAGGACGTGTTCATTCTGCCCGCATGGCTGGAACCGCTGTATATCGAGTGCTTACGCGCCTTCGCGCGCGGGTATGAGGAAGAAGATGTCGCCACAATGAATGCGCGGCTCACCGATGTCCAAAACAGTCCATTGCTCGCATCATCTATTGGCCGGGATTCGCTGATTGAGTCCACGCCGCTGCGGGCAATACAAAGGCCGACCCCGGCGGGATTAGCGAAGTAGCATGGGAAGCAACTCTGTTCCGTCAGGATTCTCCGCCTCTCTTGCACACCAGCAGTCTGCGCTGACACCACAGCGCGCAAAGTTCCACATCAAGCAGGCGCTTGGCGGGTCTGTGCCGCCCGATCTTGACGAGTTTGAGTTCATTAACGAGGCCGGGCATTTCTTGGCGTCGGCTGCTCCGTGGAAGTGGTTAGAGGCTGGGGAGGTGAAGCTAGACCTAAGAGCCGACATTACGGTCACAGGGGACACAAACAGCGTTCTTCTGGGTAAGCCAACAGACGTGGTAGCTGTGTCTACAGGCGCGCCCTTTGCGAACTACACGCACCTAGAGGGCGATATCTTAGAGATCACTGGCGGTACAAACCTGAACAAGGGCCACTACCGCATCGCGAACATTGTAAACGACTACACGATCACGCTTTCAGACAGTCCGCTAACAGCAGCGGGCTCTGCTGGCCTCAACCTGACTGGCTTTGTGCGCGCTTCTTCGGTGGCTCTTCCCAACGACTTCCGTGAGCTTATTGCCGTATACGCCAGCGCGGAAACAAACAACTCAGTAGAGCTAACTACCTACCAAGACCTGCTCCACAAGCGTTCGGTCAACATGACCTCCCCTGGAACGTATTACGCAGCCATCACTCACGCGATGGACGCCAACCCGACGATCACAGCGTCGGATACTTCAGGTGCGCTTGTCGGCCCGACGCCTAGGCTAGAAATCTGGCCTAAGCCGGGGGCAAACGAGTTGGGGGCATTGACCGCGTTCTATCGGGCTGGCTGGGCGACCACAACGTCCGATGTCCACAACCTCAAGATGCCCGCTTACTGTGAGAGCCTGTACTTGGAAATTCTGCGCACGTTTGTCGTGTCGCGCTTTGACAGGGAGTTCGATCTGAGTGAGGGCCTTGGGCGTGTGCTTCTCGGCCCGCTCTTCAATGCCGCCTTAGACCGAGACGGGGCCGTGCAGCCGCATTATGGTCCAATGCTCGGCGGAGGTGCTCAACACCAGTTTAGGGTAAGCCCGTTTAGCAATCTATCCCAGGTGCAGGGGCCTAGCTAATGCAGGAGGACCGCGTAGAACTGGCTTTCCCGTTTGGGGGGCTGAGCGACTCTGAGTCGGAGACGGATGCCCCGACCGGGTCAACCGGCGAGGCCATAAACGTGCGCCCATTTGATCCGGTGACGGGTCGGCGCAGGGGGTCGCAGAGATCAGGGCTCGCAAAGTTTAGCCAGACGAAAATTGGCACAGGACGCATACAGGCGCTAGGTGCGGTTTCATTTGACAACTCTCGGGTGACATACGAACTAGCCAATCCACCAACAGCGGATACCACCGTAATTACGCCTGCTAAGGGCACGGCATATGCGGTGATTGCCGATAGGTGGAACAACATCTGGGCTTACGATGGGCTAAAAACTCTAGTCAAGTATAGCCCCGAGGGCGTGGTGCTGGAACAGATCGCACTCACCACGTTCAGCGCCACAGCCGTTGTAACCCGACTCCGCCTTGATGAGTTCGGCGCTCTGTACGTCGGACTCCGGGCGTCTGGTACGTCGAGCGTTCAAAAGTATGAAGAGGACGAAGATCGGGGATGGATGCACAGGTGGGGTTGCTTTGTGCAGGGCACGTTGCGCGACTTTGACCTGCAAAATGACATGCTGTATGCCTTGATTGAGACCGGCCAATACCTGTCCTCCGGGTGTAGAAGCTATATAAGGACATATGCGGGGCTGCAGGCCACGATTCCGCCAACACGGGTTTGGGAGAAAGAAATCCCTGCTCCGGCGCACGCGATTGAAACCATAAGTGACGGTTCGGTGTACTTTACTGCACCCCAGAATCCGGCGCGGGTGTTCCAGGACCCGGATACAGGTACGTTCGACTTGCCCGTTGTTGACTGGACTCCTGGGCACCTGACAAATGCAAACCAAAGAATCCATTACTGGGTTGACGCATCGAATATAGCCGAGAACCACGATGGTATTATCGACGATGTGGAAGTTCCTACGCTTAACTCAATTCTGGCGAGGAACGCGGTGTATAACAGCTTTGAAGCAAAGGACACGACCCCTCGGGTTGCTTCTCACGCTGAACCAACCCTGGTAACAGGAACCTTTCCAGAGGGGATCAGTGGGGAGGGCACTTGGGGTATGAACATGTTCAGGAGTTCGCCCAGATATGCGGCGAGCCATTGGGGCGTTATGCCCGCGCTTCGCTCAAAATTTGGGACAGGGTGGTTCATAAATGATGACCTTGGAGACACACTTACGTACGTCTTCCCGGAAATCCCCGGAGACTGCCTCGTCTCTGGACATAACACGAAGGGGCTTGCACAGGGCGACCAAAAGGCGGATGTCAATGGAACGCTAGAGCACAATAGAGCGCCGATACCCGGCAACCTAGCAACCAATTCACATCCTTGTGACAACCAGAAGTTTATCTTTGCTCTGGTCGGGCGAATTGACCCTGCGACTAGACCTAGGGGCGTTGTGTTCAGTATTTATGACCAGCCGCTATCCAACGCCGGACCCGAAGCGGGCTCATGTTGTATCGCGATGATCGCTGAAGGGGATACTGGCCTTGATACAGAGGCGGATGGTTCGGGAGAAGCAAACCAAGGAAAGGTTAGTATCGTCTTCAAGGGCGCAACCTTTACCGACGCTGGTGACTCCGCCGACACCAACACCGCTTGGGTTCCGTTTGACTTGAAGGCTATCGACGCTGAGCAAAGGTTTATCTTAACCATCGTTGCGGATGGATCTGGGGCGCGTAAGGGGGCGATCCGCATCAACGGGCGTAATGTTGACTCGATCACGTTGCCAGCCGATTACAGGCTAGAGGGGTCTGAATTCGCCTCTGGATATAGCCGGGGGTGTCATGGCCGCATGTTTATGGGCAGCCCCGTCGAGGGAACATCGAGCATAACGGGGGATGCCTACACCTCATCAACGGGCTTTCTTGGAATGTACGTTACGGCTGATTGTTGGCATAAGGGTACGCCTGCTTGGGTGGGCAACTGGAACCACTCCACGTTTGGGGGGCCTGCTGCAGGTTATACCGCCGAGAAATGGGCCAATGTAGACGAGGGCGAAGGGGCTGGGATCACCAACTGTACCGGCTTTAACGGCGACTTCTGCGAGATCCTTACGGTGCTTCCCAATCACACCGGAACGTCGTGGCCTCAAATCAACGACGACAGTTCGAGCCTTGTCCCGCTCTATACTGGCGGTGGCGATATTGGGCAAACCGCCAAGCGGGGGGACGCAAACTGTAACACTCAAAACGGCACAACCGATGTCGAGAAGATCGAGGGCTACCTTGCGTGGAAATGGGGCATCGCGAGCTTGTTGCCGAGTGGGGCGGGAACAGACAGCAATGGCCTGTACGCAGATCACAAGTACAACGCAACAGAAAGTCCTCCGGCAACTGGGGGATCAGTGACGTATGGCTATGACAATGTGGGCTATAACCTTGGGGTTGCAACGACGAGGCCGTTGACCGGAAAGTTAGACCCTACTGGGCAGGGAAAGTGGGCCACGCAAGCCGGGGGGATGGGTTACGGGCTTGCGGTAAAAGAAGATACCGGTGAGATATATACGGTTGGGCCTTGCATTGAGGGCGGCTTTGGCGGAGGTGGAACGCTAGACGCGTATAACTATCTTGGCGGGACCGCCATCCCGCAAGCGTGGAAAATTTCTGATCGCGGGACTTACGCGAGCGGAGCAGAGGCATTTGATTGCTGGTGGTATGACCGACAGCATGCAAACGATGAGCTTTCGTCTGGTGTAAACCAACGATACCCGCGATTAGCCCTCGACAAGGCAGGGAACCTGTATTGGCCCCTAGCGAATCAGATAAAGGCAAACCATGTGCGACGCCTTGCCGCAGGCGGACAGTTCCTCACAACCGGGGAGCATGTTGGAGAGCGAAGGGGTTACGCCGAATGGCAGTATAGCCTGAACAGTGAGTGCCAAGCCTTTGGCGTGGCTGTGACCGATGACGACCTTGATTTCAGATCCAGCCCTGGGATGTCAGGCCCGGAGTTTATCTGGATCGCAAGCGATAACGGCCAGCAAGACGGGTCAGAGTCTGCCTTATTGCCACAGCTACATAAGATCAACCAGTTTAGTTCGACCTTAAACTTTGCAGAGGGCGTGAGTTCAAGAGAAACCCGCCTTGTAGCCGTGGGGAGTGGAACGGTTTATTCAGTGGATAGCAGCACACAGATCGCCAGTATTGCTGACGGTGGCTTGAGTGTACTAGACCCGCACGGTGCGTTTGTTTCTTCGGTTCCTGCCTTCCAGCACTTGTATTTTGCGGATGGGCTCAACTACGTAAAGTTCGATCCGGTGGTAAATCGCGCGACGCCATGGGTGGCGGAAAAGGGGGCGATCCCGAGAAAGTGCAAGCTCGTCAGCTTCTGGCGCGGGCGAATGATCGTTGCCAGGGACCCCGAGGATCCGCATAACTGGCACATGTCGGCGGTTGGTGAGCCGGATGACTGGGACTTCGACCCTAGAGTCTATGTCGCCTCGATGGCGATTAACGGCAACAACAGCCGGGCTGGGCGATCCCCCGACATTGTCAACTCGATCATCCCATATAACGATGACCTGATCCTGTTCGGGTGTGACAGCAACATCTACAGGCTAACAGGGGACCCGATGGCTGGCGGGCAGCTTGACATGGTCTCTAACGCAACAGGAACAGGTTTTGGCAACTGCTGGTGCAGAGACCCGGAGGGTGCCTTGTACTTCTTCGGCAGTCGGGGTGGGGTATATCGCCTAACACCACAAGAGGGCATTACGAGCATCACGGCAGACAGCATTGAGCGGAGACTGCAGAACATAGACCTAACCCGGTACAAGATTAGGCTTATTTGGAACACAGAAGAGCAGGGCTTACACGTCGTTCAGGCTCCGCATATCGACGATTACTTTGCGGACAACAAGCTGACAAGTTGGTTCTGGGATCGCCGCAATAACGCGTGGTTTGAGGACGAATGCTCTGATCCATCGAAACAGGCTAGTTGCCTCGTAACCTTTGATGGCGATGACCCAGGCGACCGGACGCTGATTTTGGGCTGCGAAGACGGCTTCCTCAGAAAGTACTCGCGCCGTGCTCGCAGTGATGATGGCGCAACGATTGACAGCCGGGTCCTGTTTGGCCCTTTGGTGGAGGAGAGTAGCATGCAGGCTCTGCGCTTTGGGCAACTGGGCGTGGAGCTTGCGTCTGAACAGCAAGGGGCTGAGTATGACTGGCACGTCTCTCGTGCAGCCGATGTTCTCGGGGATCCGGCAAGATCGGGGAAGTTGCGGGCAGGGCCGAACCCCATCATCGGTGGGAAGCACCGTGGAGCATCTTCTTGGGTTAGAATACGAAACGCGTCCCGCGATGAACGCTGGTCGCTCGAAGCTCTAAGCATGTCCGTTCGACCCGCAGGGAGGAAGCGAATCTGATGCCCAAAAACCGCAACTTAATCCCGATCTCTGGAACTGGGCGACGCGCTGCACCCTCGCTTGCGACGGACCCCGGAGCGGCAAGGCAAGCCTCCGAGCTTGGGCAGTCGGAGGTTTCTCTTGGAAGGGGGCTGACTGTAGACAACCACCATCGCCTCTCTGTTAAGCAGGCGCTGCCGGTGGCTACAATGGCAGAGAGCGCCATCGCGCAGGACTCAATCGAAGCTGCCGCAACTGGCAGAGAGCGCCTCGTGCAAGAGACGCTGGACAATCTCATCATCAACCTTCGCGACAGCGGCATTCTCAGGAAATAACAATGGGCTTTCAAGAGATACTCTTTGGCGACCCCGGAAACGCAGAGCAGCGCATCAAAGACGCTAACAAGCTATTTACCGACTTAGACGTATTTGGTCAGACCCAATACGACCGAACAATGCGCCGGGTGGGAAGGGCAACGGACAAGTATGAAACACAGGCTCTTTCTGGCTTGATGCAGGGCACTGCCAGCGCTGCGCATGCGCAAAGAACAGCCCAGAAGAAGGCGATGGAGCGCGTAGGTACGTTCACTGGCGGTAATCCGCTGGCGTTGGCACTAGCCATGTCCGAGTTTGGAACGGACACTGCGCTGGGCCAAGTCTACTCAGAAGGTGCCAAGGGGCGGACAGAGATTGCCGGAAGAGTGGCGGGTATGGAGTTAGAAGGGGCTGCGCAAGCGGAATCACTACTCGCCCAGTTGAAGTCCTCTGCCGCTCAGGGCAAATACGACGTGCTGGCAAATACGGACGACTCCAGCGAGGGCATCGCTGGTGATCTAATGATGCTGGCGGCTATCTGCTGGGTTGCTCGTGAGGTTTACGGCGAGGATAACCCCAAGTGGCAAAGGTTCCGAGCTTGGCTGCTTACACGCGCGCCACGCCTGCTCCTTAAGCTGTACATCAAGTACGGCGAGCGCTTTGCCCGGTTCATCTCAGGCAAGCCCCGCGTGAAGAACATCATTCGCCGCTGGATGGACGCTAGGATCGCATAGATATGCCCTTCATCGTAAAAAGCAGGTCGAGCCAGATGGCTCAGACGCTGAAGAGCGGGATAATGGGGATAATGCAGGGGATGCAGCTTAAGGCGCAGATGGAGCGCAACAAGCTGCTGAACAGAAAGACCGAGAAGGAAATCGAGTGGGGAGAAGCTAGAGAAGGCCGGGCCGTACTCCAAGAAGGGCGGCAAGTAGCTACGCACGAAGAGGCACTCAGGACCTCTAGGCAGTTAAGGCGGCATAGACGCAAGACTGAACGTCGGGCAGTGACTGCGGAGGAGCGGGCAGTGTCTGCAGACACACGGACTCAGGAAGCTCACGATGTTGGAGCAGTACGCGGCCCTGACGGCGAGATCATTAAGTCCGGCCCCCAAGCTCGCTATGACGAGGTTATTCAGCAGTACAACGACCGACAAGACCGCCTAGACGACGAGTACGAGCAGGCGCAAACTCGGCTTGAGCTAGCAGAAGACGCGGAGGCTCGGGCCACGGCCCAAATGGTTCTTGATGGCATAGACCAGCAACGAAGACGGAATGCCGATGATCGTGCGATAGCAGTCCACAATCTGACCATGGGCTCGGCCTTGGCGAGCAGGGCAGCCTTTGATGCGCACAAGGAGGACACCGTTGATATCACTAACCGGCAGCTTCAGGGGATCGGGATGTCGCTGTCGGATGACCATAAAGACGCATTGAATGCCGTGGGGTTTTCCCCTACCAGCGAAAGAGACCTAGAGAGAGTGCAGGCCGGTATCTACGCGCAAATTGGCATAGAGAAGCGCGAAGAGTTTGTGCAGCAGCTAGACGAGATGCGAAACGAGGTGGATGCAGACGGTACTCCGCTACGCGCATCCATCATTCCTGCCGTAGAAAGCCTTGCCAACATGAGTAACCTCTGGGATCACCCGGAGGACATCGCGTTGGTGTATCGCGAGCTAGGGTCTCTTGATCGCTGGGGGCAGAGACACACCGCGTCACAAACGTGGGTACGGGACAGCGCAACCCCGCCAACCGAGATAAAAGACGCTAACGATAGGGTTGTTGCCTATGCCGGGGGCGGCTTTCAAGTCAGATATTCGATGGCTATCGAAGAGTTTGAGAAGGGGACTGCCGCTCTGCAGGCGGGTGGGGGTTATAACCCCGTCGTGGCGCAGGCGAATAACGCTCGAATCAACTCGTTCCAGACAAAGGTTCAGGAATTGCTGAGTGCTTACGGCTCCGCTCCACGCTGGAATGAGAAAACCCAGTCGTTTGATGTGATCGACATATCGCAGGTCGAGGTTCAACTGCGAACTTTGCTAGAAACCGGCGTAGCCAATCACACGATGGTCTCTA